>Ga0208695_1002877_pt1 | contig 12105 bp, 11 predicted proteins | sample AD_UKC111_MetaG_FD_184449 | JGI IMG/M metagenome (GOLD analysis project Ga0208695, IMG submission 184449) | Active sludge microbial communities of municipal wastewater-treating anaerobic digesters from Hong Kong - AD_UKC111_MetaG (SPAdes)... | ecosystem: Engineered > Bioreactor > Anaerobic >... | reverse complement strand
CCTCAACAATATGCTTTGCGTTCAACCGCTTGGCTACAAAGTAAATAGGATTACTAAACGGTACCATTGCAGTATGGACTATTACATCTGGTTTAGGAAATTTATTTACCACACGCCTCAATCGGAGTGAGAATTGAAACAAGCCGATAATTCGCGCCAACCCATTCTTCCGATAAGGCATTGTATTAATATGAACAAATTTTAGATCGCCATATTGCCGTTCAATAAAAAGGCGACCATCCTCAATCAGATTAATATCCATATTATGCATAATGCTCGATGCAAATATTGTTACATCGTAGCCAGCACTTGTTAAATATTGAGCAAACTTAATAGTACGCAAACGAGACTCCAAATGAGGTGGCATTGCGTATTGATTTACAAGCCATATCCGTTTCTTCATTAGTGCCAATTATTAATTAATTCGACCACACGACGTACCTCCTCCGGTTCAATAACAGGACTAATAGGCAAACTCAACTCCTCGGCATGTATTTGCTCTGTAATAGGGAATGAACGGCTATTCCATTCAGCGTAGCACTCCTGCTTGTGGGGTGGAATGGGGTAATGAATTATCGTTTCAACACCATTACCATACAGGTAACGCTGTAATTCGTCGCGCAAAACGGTTCTCACCGGGAATAGGTGGAAAACATGAGCATTCCAATCCGAGATCATCGGCAGTATAACCTTATTGTTAACAATATTACCCGTATAAAAGCGGGCAACGCTTCTTCGCTTTTCAATATCCTGATCTAAATATTGAAGTTTCACATTTAACACAGCGGCTTGAATTTCATCCAAACGGCTATTTCGCCCTGTATACTTAAAAACATACTTACGCGATGATCCGTAGTTCGCCAAAGAACGAACCGTGTCGGCCAGTTGAGAGTCATTCGTCGTAATAGCTCCGGCATCGCCAAGCGCACCGAGATTCTTGCCCGGATAAAAGCTATGCCCCGCAGCATCACCGATAGATCCGGTTTTTCGGCCTTGGAATAAGCACCCATGCGCCTGCGCATTATCCTCGACCAACTTAAGATTATGTTTTTTGCATATTTCACCAATACCCGGAGTATAGGCACATTGACCATACAAATGAACAAGAAGGATTGCTCTTGTTTTATTCGTAATAGCCTGTTCTATGCATTTTTCGTCAAGTTGATAGGTATCGATATTCGGTTCAACCAAAACAGGAATCAACCCATTTTCGGTAATAGAAAGGATGGAGGCAATGTACGTATTGGCCGGAACAATAACTTCGTCGCCAACATTCATAACACCCAGTTCAACATAAGCCCTAAATATCCAGATCAGCGCATCGAGCCCATTGGCGCACCCAACCGTATATTTAACCCCAATATAGTTGGAGTAGCTCTCTTCGAAGCGACGATTCTCCTCACCCTGCAAATACCACCCGCTGCTCACCACGCGGGATACAGCTTCACTTATCTCGGCCAAATGGCTTTCTGTTACCTTTTTTAGATCAAGAAACTTTATCATGAATCAATATTATTAGCAACTTAAATATTATACTAAAAACTCATAGGTATCAAACACAACACCTCTACCGCCAAATCCCTCTTTCTGAAAAATTAAATTTTCATTTAAATAATAACCATTATCTTCAGTAGATTGACCAAAATCAAAAATGGGATACTCTTTATATATATCATTTATTAATTTATCGAATATCATATCTAGAGCACCTGTTGATTTTCCTTCTTCATTAGCAGAAATATATTGAACATGAATGACATTATCCATCAAATATAAAACTGTTCCGGCAACAATTCTTTGATTTATAGATGCTAAATACAATTTAATTGAATTTGGAAATTGATCATGTAAATAGGATATCTCTTCTAAAGAATGAACAGCATTTTTTTCATACTTATTTGTAAGATTTTCATTCAAAATTGGCCAAAATAGGTCAAATCTATTTGATTCAATAAATTCAACATTAAACTTTTTGCTTTTTCGAATTCCACTTTTTCGAGACTCAATAAAATTTAATTTGTTTCGCTGATAAATGGTAGATGAAATATTACACGCTATTTTGATAGCACCCATTTTAAATAATGCATATATATCTTCCTGAGAGGGCATTTTATGATATATATAAGGTATAGGTTTATAAATTACTTTTTCAACTCCTCTATTCCTAAGTTCTTTATTCAATAGTTCAAATATAATCAATACCTCCGAAACAGAAATCTTTTCAGTTAAAACTAATCCTCCATATGACAAACCTTGATGAGAATAATATATTTTATTTGCAATATTTCCTGGTAAAACACCTTCAATTTTACCTTTTCGATAAATCATAAATGATAAATCCGAAAATCGATGCGAATGATAATCCATATAACTTCTTAAAAATAAAAATGTTCCATTTTTTGATCTCTTAATAAGAGAATCCCAATCTTGCATATTTTCTTTTCTGTAAACTTTTAATTCAAGCATTTTTAAATTTTTTAAAGTCATTATAATTCCTTATATAATCGTTCTCATCGTAAGGCAAAGATGCCAATACTAGGCATACGGATCCCGACGAGAAATTGCTCAGTTCCCTCCAAATTCCCGGAACTATTAATAGCCCCACGTATGGCCTATTCAACGTGAATGTTCGCTTCAACTTCCCATCGTCGATAGTTACATCGAAACTACCACTGGCAGCAACAATGAGCTGACGTAATTCGCGATGAGCATGTCCACCACGCTCCTCCCCCCCAGGGACATCGTACAAATAGTACACCCGCCGTACATCAAAAGGAACCGTTATTCCATTCTCAACAACCGTGATGTTTCCCCGATCGCTATGATGCTTGTTCATCTCAATAACCGAACAATCGTAAACGGAAGCTATATTCATTGCACTAGTGATTTAAATAATTCATAATCCCGGATATAGTCATCCTCCGCATAAGGAGTCGAAGTCAGAACCAGAGCCAACGAATTGGTCGAGAAGTTATCCAATCGCTTCCACACCATGCTGGGAATATACAAACCATTGTACGAGCGGTTTAAATGGAAAACCGTTTCCTTAGCTCCATCATCCAACACAACATCAAAACTCCCCGAAAGCGCAACTATAAACTCCTGACACGTCCGATAGGCATGCGCCCCCCGAACTGCACCACCAGGAACATCGTAAACCCAATAAGATCTAGCGATCCGAAAAGGGATATGATTATCCCCCTCGATAAACGAAAGATTTCCCCTAAAATCCGATATCTTCGGCAAATTAATAATATTTCCCAATTTCATTAATTGATAGTATTATATTTTATTAATATAATTAAGGAAAAACCATACAAACAATTATTGCCAAAACATAAATTTTAATAAAGCATAAAAGTAAAAACAAAAAAAATACAAATCTACATAACTTTATATTACTTAAATAATAAATCTGAATATATCTTGAGCAAATTTTGTTTCTGAGTATCCCAGTTAAATTCATTAAAAACGGCATACTGTCCATTACGCCCCATCTCATATGCTAAATTTTTATTCTCACACAGAATAGCAATTGCATCACGAATATTATCAACAGACTTAGGCCTAACAGAAATACCACAGTTATATTTATCAACAATCAATTCATTCCATAATGAAAAATTAGTACAAACAATAGGTAACCCCGCATACATGTATTCAAAAATTTTGTTATTTCCCATTGTTCCTTGCTTAAATCCAACATTTGGAGAGTATTCAAAAATAATTATTCCGATTGAAGATTTCTTATATAACTCAATTAACTCTGATTTAGAAACCCAATCTATGAATGTAACCTTATTTCTTATATCATATGATTTTAAAGTTAACTTATACTGCGGATCAATTTTACCTATTATCTTATACTCTATATTATCAATTGATTGAATGGCTTGAATGATCTCCTGTTGACAAGTATTACGATAAACAGTTCCGGAATAACATAAAACATTTTTTCTATTAGTATAATCAGATCTTTCGATAGTATTCAAATTAGATGAAAGTATAGGATAATTAGTAACGATTTCAATATTACAATTTGAATAAAGACTCATGTTTGAAGCAATATGAGGAGAAACCGTCACAACTCGATCGAATTTATGCAGTTTACGTTTGTATTGATGAACTAACAACTTATAAAATATCCTACGAAAAAAAGAAGGTAACCATACAATTTCATTAACATACTGAGGCCAATCTTCATGACTATCAAAAATTACTCTTTTCCCCGCCTTTTTTAACTTTAATCCAAACCAAAATAGTTCAATATCATGAAAATGATAAATATTTGCATCAATCTTACATGTCTTTTTGTAAATCTTTCTAGAAAGGAAGAAAAGTCGATAAAGAGGGTTCATTGAAGGGGATGGAACTCCCACGATGTGAACGCCATCCACCAACTCCGATTTAGCATTGGGAGCTACCAAATAAACTTCAAATCCTGCTTTTGCTAGCGAAACGCACTCCTTTTGAAATACACGCACATCATCGTATTCGTGGGCAGAGGTGAAATGACAAACTATATTTTTATTCATAGCAATATGAAAACAAAAATTATTTACAATTTTTATTACTCTTCAAAATTAAAAATGAACGACCTTTATATACAGAAAAAGTTGAAAAATTAACGGAATATAATACCAACATCATAATAATTAATCCATTTGATAACAACGCAATGGAAAAAGAAACCGAGAAAAGTGCAATAAAACAAGAAACAATAACTCCAAAAAGAAGTTTTGCATTAATTGAAGCAGAGCACAAATCAAATAATTTAAGTATTATAACCAATACAACCGGGATAATAAGAACCCCTATAACCCCTAAATTTGAGTATGCATCAGAAAAAAGCCCATTATTAGCACCAGATCCATAATCGTTAAAGTAAAAACCAGAAATAAGATGATCAATATTCATATCGTAAGGAGACCTAAACCCAAACCGTCTCATAAACTTCTGTCGATAAAGATCTAATTCATGGGATTGAAAAAAATGGTATGTAACTTGTGTTATACGAGATGGGATAAAAAAGCCTCTATGTATCATCAACGCAAGAATATTAGTGCTTCCAAATAATCCTTGCTCTAAAAAAGAAAATACTGGAACAGCAATAAAAGCAACCCCAATGTATTTTAATCGATTATAAGAAAAAAAGAAATATCCAAAAACAGCAATGACTAAAGAAAATAATACAGACTTATGTCCACCTATACCATAATTAAGTAAAATAACTAGGATAGTAGAAAATACCAAAATCATATTCCTCTTTGAGAAAAAAAACACCAAGAAAAAGGGAAGAATAGTGCCTGCGGCCATAATGATATAGTTAAAAAGCGAGGGTAATCCCCAACTCTCTTGATCCCATCGAATAGAATATACATCATATATGTTTACCCATAATCTTAAACTTGTATATCGCATTGAAACATATATAATAACGCTAGAAATCAGAATTAATAATCCTACAGAAACATAATTTGGAACTCTAACTATCTTACTTGTGAAAAAATCTGGGAGAATGTATAATAAAAAATAAAATAAAAACCAGTAAACTAACAACCAAACTATAAACAACCCCTTTACAGGCATAAATGCATAAAGAGTAGTATTAGGAATTACAGAAGCAAATAGAAAAAGTACAGCAACAACCGATGAAAACTTATAGCGAAAGCAAAAATTATAGTGAAAAAAAAGAAATGGAATTAAAAAAATCCAAGATAAAACATAATATGTAATTGATGTATCTATAACATATCCCACATAACCATATATATGTAAAAATTGAGAATAAAAAACAACATCCAGTAATAGCCTAAAAATCAATGGACTAATAAAAATTAAAATATTTCTGGTAAAATTATTATTCATTTGCTACAACACAATATAATATTTTAACTCATTTAGAATATTTTACTGAAAGAAAAATAATAACAATATTTGAAATTATGCCTAACAAAGAATACAGTATAACTGTAACAAACATGTCCTTAAAATAGGCCCCACCAAGAAACAACCCCAATACAAAAGAAAATAGAGTAAATATTCGAATCCACAACCATTCCTTAAACCTTTGTGTTATTACAAAAACACTATTCACAACATTATTAAGAAAATTGCATGCGGTATAGGGTAATACTAAAGCAGCATACACACCAGATAAGTACCACTCTTCGCCTAAAAAGAATGGAATAAAAAATGGGATAAAAAACATGCTAAATAAAAGTAATGGAATAGTGAACAACAATAGTTTTTTTAATGTTGTTCTAACAAATGAGTCAAATGCACCATACCGTCGATACTCTTGAATTGCAGTCTGTCTAAATACATCACCAATGGCTACACCAACAACGGTTGAGGGAACTGATAAAAGCATTAACGCCATTGAAAAATGGCCACAACTAGTTGATCCAAAATAAAAAGTTATGAAAAGAATAGGCAACTGCAATACAAAAGAGTCAAGCAAAACCGCAGGAAGCATTAACTTAGGAAAGTCGAAATGCTTTAAGTGTACACTAAAAATACTTTTTAATGAAATTGAACTCAAAAACACCAAACTTCGTTTATGCCTAAAAAAACGATTCATTGCGCCAACTGCAGAGAAGAATCGACCGCCCAACTCTCCATACAGAAGTCCCAAAGAAGAAAATTGAAAAACGCCCAAAATAACTTTCAAACCAGAAACATGAACTGCGTTCCACAATTTATTCGCAGATAATTTTCTGAAAAGACGATTCTTTACACACCATTCATTAAAACAATTATATATTGAAATGTTTATTCCAACAATAGGAACAAGCCATAGCCAACGACGAAGTAAAACATTTTCAATAAGCACAAAAATAACTCCCTGCAAAATGTATAATAAAAACCAGTATACAATAGAAGCCCCGACTAAAAAAAGAAGAACTAATGAGATTACATTTATTGCTTCTTTATTAGAATTACTAATAACAATAGATTTTTCATACTGGCCAGTAGCAATTACGGTAAAAATTGAAACAACTGACATAAAAGTAGCCAAAACTCCAAACTGGTCAGGGTTAAACAATCTGGAAAGAATAGGATAGCACAACAAATTAATCACCTGAGCCCCACCGGTTCCTAACACCAAAACACCAACACTCTTCCAAAAAGAACTAATACTATTTAACTTTATCATAAAAAAAACTTGACAGTTAGAATATCAAGAAAATACTCACTAAACAATTTTACTCCCGTTTTTATAAGACCTGAATCGACAAAGCAGCCATAGTGAATGTAAAGCCATAACAGACATATTTTTTGATTTTAAAAAAGGGGGCATTTCAATACCAAAATCATCAAAACTCATAGTAATAGCATTCGTATCTAAATACTTCCGAATAAAAGGAATGAGTAAAAATAAATTTTTAAATGTCCTTTTAAGAGTGACTGGCAATGGGATTGCTGCTCTTTTAAACTGAATAAAATCTACTTTATGTGGTTTGAAATAGCAATCAAACATAAATTTATTATATACTTTGGTCTCAATTTTAAATGAACTCTTAATCTTCAACCAAAACTCTGCAAAATCATCATCCCAAAGAGGAATTCGCCAGTCCATTCCAAAATACTCATAAACCCTCACAGAGTTTATTATGTAATTACTCTGTCTTGTCTTAATATTCCAATTCTGATGAAGACAAGCGATTGTATCAACATCTCTTCCACAACAAACCTTATACTTTTCGGGAAAACGATCCAATATCTTATCTTTGTAAGAATCTATCAATTCTGAATCAATATAGTACTGAGAAAATATTAATTCTGATAATAAACCATATTTTTTAAATTTTGACAAAGACAAATGAGATCCACCAAGTAAATCGCCAGAATGCCCAGGCAATATTACAAAATTACTATTCAACACTCCATCCTTAATTAACTGCTCAATCGCAATAAAATCTTGAACATGGGGACGTGCATTCAAATTCATAGCAAACAACGAAAACTCAGCATATTTATCGGAAAGAAGAAAGGACTTGTTGCTTTCTGAAGTATACTCAACATAGTACCAAGGGAAACCTAATGTTTTTGCTACTTTTTCCGACATTCTCACTTCTGGGCTACCTTTTATTCCATAAGTAAAGCAGATCACATTTTTCAAATTAAATTCTTTGCACAAACATGCAATCAATCGAGAATCGTATCCTCCACTTAAAGGAATGGCTATAGGCCTATCCTTTATAGTTAAAATCATTTTATGAAATGCCTCTCTCAGTTTTTCCTTCGCCTGTATCTTAATTGATTCAAAACTAATTAAATCACTATCAGAAATTAAAGGAAATTCATGATACTCAATTACTTGTGCAATACTTTTACTAGGGTTAATTACTGCAAATGAACCAGCACCCACTGTAAAGCAATGATTCAACAATGTACATCCAGACTGTAAATATCCTAAAGCAACAAGTTCAGCCTCTCTTACAATATCTATATCTATAGTAGATTCAAGAGATAAAACATCCTCTATATTATCAGATACAGTCCATACTCCTGCAGTACTCTTTAAGTAAAACAAAGGATATGATCGCAATTTATCTTCAATAATATATGTTTCATCATTACATTGAATAATCGCCGCAAAATTTCCGGAAAGATTCTTGAGGGATGAACTTAACTCGCCTTTCAAACACTCTTGATACAAATACTCCATTAAATCTGCCCCATCCAATAGAATAGAACCACAGTAAGCGTACCCCTTCACACTCTGATCTCCCCTCGCCGAACAAAATAACCAAGAGTCCCTTTTCAATTCAATACAAACGGAATGCTTATTATTCATACTGTTAATTTATTGCTAGTTCAATTAATGTAAAAAATTAAACACCATACATTTTATTATAATACTTTTGATAATCCCCACTCGTAACCCTCTCTAACCACTGTTGGTTTTCTAAATACCAATCTACTGTTTTACGAATCCCCTCCTCGAATTGGAGTGAGGGTTGCCAGCCCAGCTCGTTCATTATTTTATGGGCATCAATGGCGTAGCGCAAATCGTGGCCAGCCCTGTCGGTTACGTAGGCAATTAGCTGCTCGGAGGTGCCTGCGGGGCGCCCCAACTTTTCGTCCATCACGCGGCAAACCACCCTAATTAAATCGATGTTCTTCCACTCGTTGAAACCACCAATATTGTAGGTTTCTCCGTTCTTGCCACCATGAAATACCGTATCGATTGCCCGAGCATGATCAACCACGTACAGCCAATCGCGCACATTTTCACCTTTGCCGTAAACCGGTAGCGGCTTGTTATTCTTGATATTATTGATGAAAAGGGGAATTAACTTCTCGGGGAATTGGTTTGGCCCATAGTTGTTTGAGCAGTTGGTGATTACAAATGGTAGTTTGAAGGTGTTGCCATATGCCCGCACAAAATGATCGCTGCTGGCCTTTGAGGCGGAGTAGGGCGATTGGGGATCGTAGGGTGTTGACTCGTAGAAAAATCCCTCGTTCTCGAGCGATCCGTAAACCTCATCGGTTGATACATGGTAGAAGAGCTTCCCCTCCATGTTCTCCTTCCACGATTCCTTTGCGGCCTGCAATAACGATAGGGTCCCCATAACATTGGTTTGAGCAAACGAGAATGGATCGGTTATGGAGCGATCCACGTGCGACTCAGCGGCAAGGTGTATAACACCATCCACCCGATAATCGGCAAAAATCTGAAGCATACGGGCATAATCACAAATATCAGCCTTCACAAACTCGTAATTAGGCAAGGTTTCAATATCCTTCAGGTTTTCGAGATTGCCCGCATAGGTCAACTTATCGAGGTTGACTATTCGGTACTGAGGGTATTTGGTTACAAACAGCCGCACAACATGCGACCCAATAAACCCAGCCCCACCGGTAATTAGAATGCTCCGCTCCATAATTTTTCCGCTATTACTTTGTAAGTGATATTAAATACTTTCCATACTGATTCTTCGACATGGGCTGCGCAATCCTAAGCAGCTGCTCTTTCCCTATCCAGCCTTTCTGAAATGCAATTTCCTCCAGACAGGCTATTTTTAACCCCTGGCGGTGCTCAATGGTTTCAACAAAGTTGCTGGCCTCGGTAAGCGATTCGTGAGTGCCCGTATCGAGCCATGCAAACCCACGCCCCAGCAATTCCACCGCCAAACGATTCAGCTTAAGGTACTCCTGGTTTACAGTGGTTATCTCCAGCTCCCCCCGCTCCGATGGCTTTATGTTTTTGGCAATCTGTACCACATCGTTGGTGTAGAAGTAGAGGCCAACCACCGCATAGTTCGATTTAGGATTGGTTGGCTTTTCCTCAATAGAGATAACCCGCCCCTGCTGGTCGAACTCGGCCACGCCGTACCGCTCAGGATCGCTCACGTAGTAACCAAATACTGTCGAAAGCTTATCGAACTCCACATTATGACGGGCTGATTTGAGCCTCTCCGAGAAACCATGCCCATAAAAGATATTATCGCCCAGTACCATGCAAACATCATCGTTGCCAATAAATTCGTCGCCAATAATAAAGGCCTGAGCCAACCCTTCGGGGCGTGGCTGCTCGGCGTAGGAGAAGTTTACTCCAAAATCGGAACCATTGCCCAAAAGTTTCTTAAAGTTTGGGAGATCTTCGGGTGTAGAAATCACTAAAATATCCCTAATCCCCGCCAGCATTAAAACCGAGATGGGGTAGTATATCATTGGCTTATCATAGATGGGAAGCATTTGCTTTGAAACCCCTTTGGTGATGGGATACAATCGGGTTCCAGCACCTCCGGCCAATACAATTCCTTTCATAGTCTTCTAAATTTTATAGTATTTTTTGTACCACTCCACAAACCTCCTGATGCCCTCCTCTACGGGTGTGGAGGGTTGGTAGCCGAAGTCGGCCGCGAGGTCGACCACATCGGCCCATGTGGCCGGAACATCGCCGGGCTGCATGGGCAAAAAGTTTTTCACGGCCCTTTTTCCCAGGGCATCCTCAATGGCCTCAATGAAATCGAGTAGCTTTACGGGTCTGCTGTTGCCGACGTTGTAAACCCGATACGGCGCCACGGATGTTCCCGGGTCGGGTTGCCTTCCCGACCAACCAGGGTTTCCTGCCGGCGGGCTGTCTATAACCCGCACCACACCCTCCACAATATCATCAACGTAGGTGAAGTCGCGCTGCATGTTCCCGTTGTTGAACACGTCAATGGGTTTCCCCTCAAGAATGGCCTTGGTGAATAGGAAAAGCGCCATGTCGGGGCGTCCCCAGGGGCCATAAACGGTGAAAAAGCGTAAACCTGTGGTTGGTATTTGGTATAGGTAGCTGTAGGTGTGGGCCATCAGCTCGTTGCTCTTCTTGCTGGCAGCATAGAGGCTCACAGGGTGGTCAACGTTGTGATGAACGGAGAAGGGCATTTCCTCGTTTAGCCCGTACACGCTGGAGCTGCTGGCATAAACCAAATGCTTAACCCCGTTGTGCCTGCAACCCTCAAGTATGTTCATGAAACCTACAATATTGCTATCAATATAAGTAAAAGGTTTTTCAATACTATATCTAACTCCTGCTTGCGCTGCTAAATTACAGACCTTATCAAACTTTTCAATAGAAAATAGTTTTAGAATTGCTTCTCGATCCTCTAGTTTAAGCATTATAAATTTATAGTTTTTAAACTTTGAACTTTGAACAAATTCTCCGTATTCAATTTCATTCTTCAAAATTCCTGTTCGCTCAAGTCGAGCATACTTAAGGTTTACATCATAGTAGTCGTTTATACAATCTAGTCCAACTACTTCATCACCCCTTTCGATTAACCTTTTAGCAAGGTGATATCCGATAAAACCAGCAGTTCCTGTTACTAATATTTTTGCCATAGTTAATTAGAACACAAATAACACAGATTTATAAAATTACCACGGATTAATAAGACTTACCAATAGCCTTAACTTTAAATCCTATTTCCATTAATTTTTTATAATCAAGAATATTTCGACCATCAAAAATGAAAGCAGGTTTCATCATACCGTCATAGATTCGTTGCCAATCGTAGGTTTTAAACTCGTCCCATTCGGTCATCAGGGCAACGGCATGGGCGTTCAGGCAAGCCTCGTAGGGGTTGGTGGTGGGATGCAGGAGCT
>Ga0208695_1002866_pt1 | contig 12117 bp, 17 predicted proteins | sample AD_UKC111_MetaG_FD_184449 | JGI IMG/M metagenome (GOLD analysis project Ga0208695, IMG submission 184449) | Active sludge microbial communities of municipal wastewater-treating anaerobic digesters from Hong Kong - AD_UKC111_MetaG (SPAdes)... | ecosystem: Engineered > Bioreactor > Anaerobic >... | reverse complement strand
TACCCATCGTATAACAATGCCCTCACGCTGCGATACGGTAAGGAAAGATCGCTGAGGGCAGACCGTATCTTGGGTTGCGAAGGACTGATATAGATGTGGTTTGACTTAAGCAGCAACTACATCCCTTCACCGGGAGCAGAGCTCCGCCAGGGGGAAGGTCACTGCGGGTCCGGTTCATGGGTGTCGTGAGTGCGGAACCGTTATGCGACAGGTAATGCAGATTATGCTTATAGAAAGAAGTAGTACTGTTTTATGGTAGAGGTGTAAAATGAAAAATATTCTTTTGATACTTAATAGGATTGATAAACAAACAATTGAACACTTATCGATGAGTGCAATAAGTGGATTTTTAATTTCCCTATATCTTGTGTTTTCAAAAGACGTAGTCACTCTTTTTAAGGAAAATTTCTTTTTAGGATTTGCTTTGATATTTTTGACGATTTCTATAATGAGTTACTATATTCAAAACCTTCGAAAATATTTTTTAAGAGACAAGTTTTCTGTAGCACTATTTCTTTTTGTAGGTACAGTTTCATATGTGATTTTGAAGTAGGAAAGTAACTAAGTCATAATATCCATATAAGGTTCAAACTCCTATGCGGAGTTTGTGAGACTTAAACCCAAGAGAGACAATAGATGCATAATCGACACATGTCAGGTTCCGGGTACCGGAAGCGTTATAGAAGAAATTTGGGCAGAGCTCTGTAGGGCACCATCCACCGCATAACAAAGCGTTCACGCGGCGGCACGGGCGGGCAAGGCAAGGAGCATGCGTGCCTTGGGTTGCAGAAGCCATTGCTCTGGAGAAGGGCAGCAACCACACCCCTTCACCGGGAGCGAAACTCCGCCAAGGGGACAGGCTTTGCGGGTCCGGTTCAGTGGTGTCGTGAGTGCGAACCCGTTATACGACAGATGGTGCAGTTTGTATTACAAGTTGGGGGGTATCGAAATGAAACCAGCATTAGTAATAATTGATATGCAGCGTTGGTTCTTTAGAAGTGAAGAAAGAAGAGTAAAATTGCCGGAACTCATTACATCAATAAATGAACTAATAGATGTTGCAAACGAGAAGAACATCCCCATATTTATAGTCTTAACCATTCATAAGAATGATAGGTCTACTTGGAATATCGTAATGAAGAAGCATAACTTCGTTGCATTACTTGAAGGTAGTAAGGAAGCAGAGTTATTACCAGAAATTAAATTTGATAATTCGCAAGAACTTATTATTAAGACAAGACAAAGCACTTTTATAAGAACAAATTTTGAAGAAAAGCTAAAAGAAAAGAGTATTGATACACTGATTTTATGTGGTGTGTTTACTCATGGATGTGTTGGTAGGACTGCAATTGATGCATATGAGAGAGATTTTAATGTCATTGTAGCGAGAGATGCCTCTTTTAGTCACATAAAGAATCAAGAAGAAGCAATGTTTGAAGTAATCGAACAAGAGCAAGAACAATTGATTCTGACTAATGAAGAGATAAAGAGGCAACTTATAAGTAAAGAGTCATAATATTGTTATAGGGTACAAACTCCTATGCTGGAGTTTGTTAGGATTTATACCCAAGAGAGACAGTATTTATACAAGCGACTCATGTCAGGTTCCGGGTACCGGAAGCGGTATTCCAAGATATTTGAGTAAGGCTTCGTTGGGCACCATCCATCGTATAACAATGCCCTCACGCTGCGGCACGAAAGGACGGGGTAGAGGGTAGACGTGCCTTGGGTTGCCGGACGCAATTGCTTTGGAGCAGGGGCAGGGCAACCACATCCCTTCACCGGGTGTTACCGCCGCCAGGGGGAAGGGTTCTGATGTCCGGTTTAGGGGTGTCGTGAGTGCAAAACCGTTATGCGACAGGTAATGCAGAAACTTAATTTGAAGGATTAAGGAGATAAAAATATGTTGAATCATAATGGAACGGTAAAAATTGAAACGGAAAGATTAATACTGCGACGTTTTACTATAGATGATGCAGATAGCATGTTTAATAATTGGGCAAGTGACAGTGGCATATGCAAATATATGAGATGGACACGACATGAGAATAAAGAAGAGACGATAAATAGAATAAGCAACTGGGTTGATTCCTATAATAATAAATCTTTTTATCAATGGGCTATAACGTTGAAAGAAAATAATGAACCTATAGGTGCAATTGGCCTTTTTATAGTTAATGAATTTGACCTATGTGGTGATGTTGGATATTGTGTCGGCAAAGAATATTGGGGGCAAGGTATTGCAACGGAAGCACTAAAAGCCGTACTACAATATGCATTTGAGGTTATCGGATTTAATAGGATTGAAACTTACCATTCCATAAATAATCCAGCTTCAGGTAGGGTATTTCAGAAATGTGGAATGACATTTGAAGGTTTGGCAAGGCAGAAGTATAAAAGCGTGCATGGTTTTGAAGATAGCAACATGTATTCAGTACTAAAAGAAGACTTTAAACGATAACTGATAAGTGACCCATGTCAGGTCCAGAGGTGTCGTGAGTGTGAACCCGTTATATGACAGGTGATGTAACAATGTTTTAACTCTTCAGGAGTATAAGAATAAAATTTATTAAGTTAAGGAGAGATATCCATGGAAGTGTTATTGGAAAAGTTCATTGAATCTGAGCATTTGCCAATAATAGAAGCTTGGGAAGGTGAGAAAGAAATTTTCAAGTACCTGTCTCATTCAAGACCTAGGTATTTAAGGGAAAAGGATGGTTTTGCTGAAAGCAAAACCCTATTATATATGATTATACTTGACAGCAATATCATTGGAACTGCATGGTTAGAAGATATAACCCTTGAGGATGCAAAGCTCGGCATTTATATCGCCGATATTGAAAGTCGGGGAAAAGGTATTGGAGAGGTAGTGGTAAGGAAGTTAATTGAAATTGCTTCTGGTGAGCTGAGGTTAAAAAGCATATATTTGAATGTGCGGGATTACAATGAGAGAGCTATTCGCTGCTATACAAAGTGTGGTTTTAAGGTTACGAAAAAGACTGAAGGTTTAACTTTTGCGGATGGATCACATGGCGGAGCTTATCAAATGACGCTATTTATTACTTGATAAAAGGGTGATTATGATGCAACTGGATGATTTAGTAAGAACGCTTGATGATGAATTTTTTGCGACCAAAGTTATTGAAGACTATACAGCATGGTCTATGACTGACAAAACAAAAGGATATGCGAATGGCGATTTTATCAATAAATTTACATGCCTTATGTTTAGATTTAATAATTCTGTGGAAAAAGTATTTACTACCGTTTTTGTTACTGATGAAATTATTGATAAAATCTGTTGCGGGATTAGATACCCACCAGCAATATGGAACTTCAATATCTTTGGCAGAGGCACTGGATGTACATATAGATAAATACTTTTTTGATTACTTCGGTTCACCTGCTGCATTGATAGGCAGCGTTCCAAAACAATCCCTTAATGATTTTGTTGAAAAAGCTAAATTAGGTATGCAAAGAACAACTTTTACTATAGAAAAGCATAGAGAAAATGTTGAAAGAGTTGCTGTAGTAGCTGGTGGCGGAGATGAGCCGGAGATTCTGGAACAGGCATACAAATTAGGCTGTGACACTTATATTGGAGGTACAATAGAAAAAATGCGCATTACCATTTGTACAGGAAAGCAATAAGAAGTTTAGAGAACTGAATAAATCCTTAAAGTTAAATTTGATTGGTGGAACACATTATGGGACAGAAAGGTTCGCAATGATGAAAGTTTTAGATTATTTTAAGCAACTTGGGTTGACTGCAAGTTTTGTTGAGGATGATAGTCTTTTTGCTGCAGAGTAAAGCTATTTGAAACCGTTATACGACAGACCGGGCAAATTGAGTGACATACACTTGTATTATATTAGTAATCTGGATTTTATAGAAGAAATTTGTATATATAAAAATCATGTGTATTCTATATTTTTTGGGGGATGGATTTGAAGTATGGTTTCTAAAGAAATATTAATAAAAACAATCATAAAAGGCAGGTATGAGTGTTATGTCAGAAAGAACTCTGCTTATAACCCCTATAGGAAATCTGAAATTTACGACTGGGAATTTAAGCTGGAAACAGATGGCTTGGTATTCACAGATTCATACAGAGGGTTTAACCCTTATAGTGGTGTAGAATATATCTATGAAAAGGGTTATAGTATTCCTGTTTGGGCATGTGATTATGTTGGATATGTAAAGCAAAATACAGATGTATCTGCGGAAGAAATCTATAAATTTTTAAAGGAATCGAGGGGAGATCATCTAAAGAATTGTGGATATAATCTGTTTTCAAATCACAGGTATGAAAATGGTATGTTTAAGTATGAAACAGTTTTTCAGGGAGACGTAAATTCATTGTTACAAATAGAGGATTTTTACTATAACAACTTACTGGTAGCACAACAAATTACAGCGGGCAGACTACGGCAATACGCTGAATAGTAAGGAAACAACATATGTTGGGACAGGCTATACGGAGCCGTTATCCGAAATGGTTTGAAATAAATGAGCAGGGGGAAATTGAATGCTATTGATATCTGAAAAATTGAAAACTGCATATCCCGGAGGATTAATTGGAGCAGTTCTTATTAAGAATGCAAGCAACTCTGAGTTTAATACAAGATTAGAAAAGAAAAAGGAAGAGCTTGAAAATGATTTGAGAACCAAGTATGAGAATATTAATCGATCCGATCTTAGTTTAACAGAACCAGTTAGAACCTATGTTAACTATTACAAGCGCTTCAAGAAAACATATCATGTGTTACTACAATTGGAATCCATTATTTTAAAAAAGAAATCCATACCGAATGTTGCTCCGTTAGTAGAAACAATGTTTATGGCTGAACTAAAGAATCTTTTACTTACAGCCGGTCATGATATGGATGCTGTTAAGCTGCCAATAAGGGTAGATTTATCACGAGGAAATGAACGTTATATATTATTGAACGGGCAAGAGAAAGGGTCATATCAATCTGCAACTGTAGAGAAAGAGTATGAAGAAGTGCATATATTACCTCTACATATTACTCCGGATGACCAAAAGGAAGTTGAAGAGCTCATTTATGATTATTTCAATGCACTTGAACACAAAGACTACTTGAATGCTTGGGAATTGATGTCGACAAAGTATAAAAGTAAATACAAAGATTTTAATGCATATCAAAATACCCAACAAAATAGTAATATAGAATCAATTAAGCTAACTGGAATCAAAGGATATATACCGCCATATAAGACGGAAGAGTTTATTACAGCAGAGGTTCCGGAAGGAGTTCCAACTATATGGTTTGAAGCATATTTTGAGTTGAAGCTTTCAAGGGATGATCCGATTTGGGTGAACGGAGAAAATGAACGATTCGTCATTGTAGAAAAAGAGGATGGTGTATGGAAAATCGGCGGATTAGCATCTAGTCCGTAGTGATAGGTGAGATATACCATATGTGAAAAAAGGGGGAAGAAGATGAGCAAAATTCAAGCATATATTGAGAAATTGCATAACTTGGAGGATTGGGACGAATATTTAATGCAAGAATCTGCTTTGCCGGGCCCAAGAGCTAACTTAGAATTAATACAAGCTGTCGCAGAAGTCGGGGATGAGAATACATTTCTGCATTTGCTCAGCTATACACCCGATATAGCTCCTGTCAATACACAACAAGAATATTTAGCTTGCTGCGGAACCGTAGGATTAGGAAAACTCGTAAAAAATGGAAAGACTAAATATCTTGAACGTTTGCGATTGTTAGCCTCTAACCCCCAATGGCGTATACGTGAATGTGTTGCAATGGCACTTCAGATTTATGGGGATGAGCATATGGAAGAACTGATAACAGAAATGGAAATGTGGGCAAAAGGCAATAACTATGAAAAAAGAGCAGCGGCAGCTGCACTTTGCGAACCAAAACTATTAAAGCATAAAGAACAAGTATCCAAAGTGTTGCAGATACTTGATAGTATCACATGCTCAATAAAGGGGATTCCGGATAGAGAAGATGAAGGGTTTAAAGCGTTGAAAAAGGGAATGGCATATTGTTGGAGTGTTGCCATTGTTGGTTTCCCGGAGGAGGGAAAACAACGATTTGAAAAATGGATGGCTTGTGATGATAAGGATATTGACTGGATCATAAAAGAGAACCTCAAAAAGGAAAGACTGAAAAGAATGGATCAAGAATGGACAGAATTGATGAAACATAGGATTAAATGAAGGTCGCCGTCATGCTCGACAAATAATGATTGATACTCTATAGAACAATGCACAAACAAAAGAATTAATAAAACATACTTTAGAGTTATTAAAGCAGTAATAATAGAAAGCATTTCGGTGTCGTGAGTGCGGAACCGTTAGATGACATGCAGATAAAATTTTAATTATATATGAGGAGAGAATATGAGGTTAGCTGAGATTGAGAGATTCATTATAAGCTTGTTTGAAAGCAGTGAGAATGAACATTTCCATGAACAAAGCGGAATTACAGTAAGGGGTACAGAAGATATTAGAAGAATAGGATATTGTACAAATTTAACTCTTGATACAGTTGAAGAAGGCAGGAAAAATAACGTTGACCTGATTATAACTCATCATGATGCATGGGATTTTATATTTGGCCTTAAAGAGGCATGCCGAGAAAAATTAACGGAATACACATATCGCATTATTTTACTCATCTGCCATTAGATGATTGTAATTTTGGGACAAATAATTCTTTAATTGAAAAGCTGGGGTTAAGTATTATCGAGAAGTCTCATAATGAAGACGGATTCTATTGCGGAAGAATAGCTGAGTTTGATGAAGAGGTTGAATTTGAAGAGCTAGTGAGAAAATTGGAGATGATTCTTGGAGAACCAACAAAGGCGTGGAAATTCAAAGATGGCCGTATAAAAAGAGTTGGTTTAGTATGCGGGGGTGGGGGTTCAACTGCAGATGTAAGAGAGGCATTTGAAAAAATTGTGATGTATATATAACTGGCGAGAAAGTCCTTTACACTATTGAGTATGCAAAATTTGTGGGAATGAATTTAATAATTGGCAGTCATACCTTTACTGAACTATTTGGGATTGAGAGTCTTGCCAGAAAAATTGCTGAAATGAAAATAGCCCCCAACAAGCACTAAAACAAATAATAAGAGATACAGCAATTGCAATCGAGCATATTGTATTAGAAGCTGAAGACCTAGGATTAAGTACTTGTTGGGTTGCTGATTTTATACAAGAACAAATTAGACCAGTTTTAAATATCCCGGCTGATAAATACGTAGTTTGTATTTTAACTCTTGGCTATGCAGATGAATCACCTAAAGCGCGGCCCAGAAAGAGACTTGAAGATATAGTTCATTATGAAAATTGGTAAAGGGTCATATATAAGCTTCTGCATAAGATAAAAATTAAGTATATTGTTGTGAACGGTAGGAGTTGAATAAACAATCAGAAACTATGGGGGATTTAAATGAGTGCATTCGTATTGGCTATACCGATAATTATTATAAGATATGCTTTTTTAAACATGCTCAACAAAGAAGCTCTCAAACGGGCAGCATACTTTGCGCCATTAGTAGGGAGGGAAAGAATAGCATATTGGGTATATCAAGCTGCAACACTGCTCATTATGCTGGATTTGATATTACTAAAAATCAAAGTTGATTCGGATTGGTTTTTCATAGGTGTAGTAATATATAGTTTTGGGCTCGTTTTATATGCTATGTCGATGTTGGATTACGCGAGGCCTAAAGCAAATGGAATTAATGTAAATGGCTTATACCGAATATCCCGCAATCCTATGTATATTGCATATTTCATTTGTTTGTTAGGATGTGTACTTATATCAAACTCATGGACGTTATTTACATTATTGATTGTTTTTCAAATATCTTCCCATTGGATAATACTATCGGAAGAAAGATGGTGTATCAAGAAATTTGGGGAAGAGTATATGAGATATATGAATAGAGTCAGACGTTATATATAGGACCGCGGCATCTTTACCGCTTCTGCCTCCGAAGGTTCGGGCTATCCGATGACAATGAGATCAGAACTTAACAAAATATCACATGAGCATGATTGAAAATCTTGAGAATATTAAGCAAAACGGTATGAAAGAATTCCTGAAGAACGAGGAAGCTCGATGGGCTTGCATTGAATGCGGCAATATTGTTAGTGTACACAGAAATGCTTGCCTTGTATGTAAAACGCAATACATAAAGTAACAGCTTATAGTAATGTGAAAGAGAGGCTATATGAGGATTTCAAATCTTAGAAGCTAAGAAGGAAGGAAAAGAGATTTTTTATACTATTGAGCAAAATCATAACTTATTGCTTAATCAAAATGTCTTGGTTACAATTGATTGGGAAAAGAGATACAGATTGATGAGATTACATTTTGCAGCTGAAATAATCTTGGAATTAATATATCAGAATTATAATTTACCAGAAAAAATCGGAGCAAATATAACTGTTGACAAGGCAAGATTAGACTTTTACTGGGATGGAAGGATTTCCGATATATTTCCCGAACTCCTCAATAAAGCAAATAGCATAATAAATTCAAACCTGGAAATAATAAGTGCCTTTGATGATGAAGAAGACGAAAAAAGATATTGGCTTATAGAAGGGTTTGCCAAAGTTCCCTGCGGAGGGACGCATTTAAAGAAAACAGGAGAAATTGGTTCTATATCCCTAAGAAGAAACAATTTGGGCAGCGGTAAAGAAAGAATTGAGATATACATACAATCCTAAATAATTTACAAAGGAGAGAGTGCAATGAGTGCTTCAGTAAAGCCCAATATTACAGTAGATATACTTGATAAAATTGATATTCGGGTAGGAACTATAATATCAGTTGAGGACATCAAAAATTCAAATAAGCTGGTTAAACTTTCAGTTGATTTTGGCGATTTTATGAGGACTATTTTAGTTGGGATGAAAGGTGAAAGAGAAAATCCAAAAGAGATAGAAGGACAGCAGGCATTATTTGTTGTTAACCTGGCTCCCAAGAAAATGGCGGGAGAAATTTCCGAAGGGATGTTATTTGATATTGGATATGCAGATGGTATTGTTCCAGTATTGGCTCAGCCGGAAAAAACTGTACCTAATGGCACAAGGGCTGGGTAAGGATGGGAAAGGGAGTATTATGATTTGGGAGAAAACTGGCACTATGTTCTCGGATGTAGAAATCAAATTAAAGAAAAGAAATAAAATATTGTTTTCCCGCGACAGCAAATGTTTGCAGGAGCTGATAAAACTTATTCAACTGCAAAATCACCGAACCCTGGTGATGTGGGCGCTGGATTGCGCGAAACTGCCTTTGGAGCAATTTGAAGCAAAGTATCCTGATGAGCGGAGGCCAAGAACATGTTTGGAGCTTTGTGAGGCTTGGGCGAGAGGCAAAATCAAAATGCCCGCGGCAAAAAAGGCTATCTTGAATTCACATGCAGTTGCAAAGGATATCAATGACAGTGAATACGGCGCTTTGTGCCAAGCAATAGGCCATGCCGGAGCTACCGTGCATGTAGGAACCCACGCCTTGGGGCTGCCAATGTATGAATTGACGTCAATTGTTTTAAAGCACGGAAAAGAAAACTTTTCAATACCGGTCAGTGAAAAGATAAATTACTACTATAACCGCCTGTTGTACTGGCAAGAAAATACCGATAAACTTAAACTTGATTGGGCGGACTTTTTGTTAAGGGGGTGATTTTATGCAGGATTATCAGATTGGCAGGCCAAAGCCGGAGGAAATATGCTCTATAAATGAGTTTTTTGAGATCGTGGTCAGGGATACCTTTGCGAAAAATGGTATTTCCCATTTGACGGAGCTGATGGAAGGCGAAATTGAGTGCAAGAAGAAATATCTTATGCAGGATATTGATAGTGAAGGCCGTGATAGGTTTTTTCTGGTTGTAAGGGACAAAGGCAGGATCATAGGCACTATTGAATACGGCAGGCCAAATGAGTTGATTTTGAAATGCACAAAGGGAAGATACATTGATGTTATAGAAATAGGGACAGTGTTTGTTCATCCGGATTATCAATATAAAGGAATAGGAAGCATGATGCTTAGGACGATGTACGGTGAGTTGAAAAATAAGGGATATACCGAGTTTTGCCTTGACAGCGGGTATAAGACTGCACAGAAGGTTTGGACCGGCAAGTGGGGCAAACCGTCTTGCATAATGGAGGACTACTGGGGCAAGGGAGCACACCACATGGTATGGCGTGTAGATTTGCAGGGGATGACATAAAAAATGGGTTGTGATTAAATTGGGTTAGGGGTGTTCTATGAGTATTAAACTTAAAAAGATCTTAACCGGTATCATCGGAATATCAATAGTTTTGGTTCTGACGGCAGTTATGTTTCTTTCGGGCATAAGGGAGGAATTCGCCGGTTACCTGAATGAAAGGTATCCGGATTTATCCTTTGAAGTAGGATTTGCCCAAATTGACCCTATATACGGAAAGTACTATACATTAGTTACATGCCTGGATGACGGCACTTCATTTCCGATTGCGAAAAGCTTCAATACAAAGGAAATCCACGATGATTATCTTCAGTACAAAAGCCGCAACCAATACAACTCAAAAATTCAAGCTGTCTTTTCTGGAAGCAGTATTGAGGAGCATTTAAGAAAAGTTACCGGATCAGGTAAGGAAGCTTTTGAAACCGGCACAGCATATGAACAGATAAATATCCATATTACAGATGATGCGGAACACCTTGCAGTTGTAAAAGAAGCATTGTCTTTATTGGCAAAGAACGGTATATCTGCTGAAAGGGTGATATTTACATATGAAAAAGACAAGCATGTATATGAATTGTGGGTATCCCCGGAAGAGCATAACTTGACTGAAGAAGAATTGAAAGAAAAGGTCAGATATATAAAATAGAATAAGCCATGAGAAGATGTGCAAGAAGTTCTTAAATACAGTGGAGGTATAAAGCTTTACTATGGAGGAAAAGATTATAAAGGCTGTTGATTCCCTTAAGAGAAATGGATTTGATGTCTGGTTCACCGGTAACCGGTCTGAAGCAGAGCAGATATTTTGGAATGAAGTATATAATAAAATAAATCCGGATACGGTTTCCTGGGGAGATTCTTTAACTTTGAAATCGCTGGATATTTTACCGAAACTGCGTCAATCGGGAAATGTTCGCCTGATTGAAACATTTGGGGACAATTTATCTTGGCGGGAGCAAATCAATAATCGAAAAGCTGCTTTGTCATGCGATATGTTTCTTACCGGAACAAATGCAATTACAGCCAAGGGACAGCTTGTAAACCTTGATATGATAGGTAATCGCATAGCCGGGGTTGCATTCGGCCCTAAAAAAGTGATAATTTTTGCAGGGATAAATAAGATTGTTGAATCTATTGATGAAGCGATGGATAGAATTAAATCCGTAGCGGCACCGATGAATGCGATGAGGCATACAGATTTAAGCACCCCTTGCCAGCTAACGGGGAAATGTATTGATTGCAGCAGCCCCCAAAGGATATGCAATGCATGGCTGATAACCGAAAAATCATATCCTTCGGGCAGAATTAAAATAATTATTATAAATGAGCAATTGGGATATTGATGATGTTTTCATATATTACTGCAGCCTTGTTTTCAGCAGTTTTTCAACTTCATCCTCTTTTGGGAACCTGCCTGCACTCTTTTTTGAGAAAATCAGCTCATTATTCAATTTAACTTCAAAAACCCCTCCGGAGGATGGAATCAATGTAAGAGAGGATATACTATTCTTATGCTTTTTTAATAATCTTTCCGAAAGGCCAACTGCCTTTGAAAGATAACCTCATGAAGTGCAATACTCAATGCTCAATTCTATATTCACATCAAAACCCCCGAAATTCATATTCAATAACTTTTTCTATTACTATAAATATAACTTTTGATATATTTTTATTATATGTATTTTAAAAAGGGAAGGTTGCAAAGCAGCTGCAGTTATAGTATGTATTATTCCATATTCAATATGGTATAGTATATATTGAACATTACAAGGTTTTAAATGAAGCATATGGAAATTGCAGGTGAAGCTTTTGAGTTTACTTTTTTTAATTTTAAGCTCAGCAATCATGCTTACAGGCCTTGCAGGAATTTTCCTTCCGGTGCTT
>Ga0208695_1002856_pt1 | contig 12140 bp, 9 predicted proteins | sample AD_UKC111_MetaG_FD_184449 | JGI IMG/M metagenome (GOLD analysis project Ga0208695, IMG submission 184449) | Active sludge microbial communities of municipal wastewater-treating anaerobic digesters from Hong Kong - AD_UKC111_MetaG (SPAdes)... | ecosystem: Engineered > Bioreactor > Anaerobic >... | reverse complement strand
AGCTCCGCTCACCTGGTCCTGGCGCCATGGGCTTTTGGCTGGCAGGACCCAGGCCTGTCTTTTGACGTGGCGCTGCACATGGGCACGCTCCTGGCCGTGGTGGCTTTTTTCTGGAGGGACTGGCTGGAGCTGTTCAGTGAGGCGATAATAAGGCGCAGTGGCACTAAGAGGGCATCTTTATTTTGGTACCTGGTGGCGGCGACCATACCCGGCGCGCTGGCAGGGTACCTCTTGGAGGACCAGGCTGAGACTACCTTCCGGAACCCGCTGCTTATAGCTGTCATGCTGATTGCCATGGGCGTAATCCTCTACCTGGTGGACCGGCGGGCGGCCAAAAGAAAAGGCCTTATGGAGATGTCTTTGGCGGACAGCCTGCTGATCGGCCTGTCACAGGCATTTGCCATCATCCCGGGCGTTTCCCGTTCCGGAGTTACCATGACCGCCGGCAGGTCGCTCGGGTTTACCCGTGAAACCGCAGCCAGGTTTTCGTTCCTGCTGTCCACGCCAATCATTTTCGGGGCGGGCGTCATGAAGTTAAAGGATATATCAGCAGGCGATTTTACCCTGCCTTTTATCACCGGCATTGTTTCTTCCGCCGTGGTCGGTTTCCTGTCCATCGGCTTCCTGCTGAGGTACCTGACTGAGCGCAGTTTTACCATGTTTGTCTGGTATCGTTTCGCGCTGGGGCTGGCGATCATAGGTTTGGTTATAGTCAGGACGTTTTAGGGGTTTTAGTTGGTTTAATTAGCCTTCCCCTGTTGCGGGAAGGCTATTTTATGTGTATTTAAAGGATTTTTGCCCAATCTGTGGTATATTATTTCTGGAGGGTGACGCATGGGAGCGCTGGGCCAGCTTAAGGAAGAGCTTAAATATGAAATATTCGGGATCGCCCTGATCGCGCTTGGCGTATTAAGCATCGTCTGCCTGCTTTCACCAGCGTCCGGGCTGGTGAGCGGTGTGATCGACAAGATCCTGAAAAGCATTGCCGGCGAGGGTCGTTACCTGTTCCCGCTGCTGCTGCTGCTGCTTGGGGCCAGGCTGGTGCATAAAAGGAGCCGCACCAGTGTTTCCGAGAGGATGTACGGTATTGTCCTTTTATTTTTAGTGATCCTGTCCTTTTTCCACCTCATTATCCCGCTTGAGGATTCCTTTAAAGCCGGTGTGTCGGGTGACGGAGGAGGGATTATCGGGGCGCTGATAAGTTATGTTTGCCGTAAATCTTTTGGCATTGTGGGGACCTACATTATACTGATTACGCTCGGTCTGATCGGGCTGCTTCTGTTAACCAACCTGTCAGCGGCGGCTATGGCTAAAGGTTTTTCGCTGAGGACCAGGGATGCTTTAAAAAAAGGGACTGAGGGCATGACCAATTTTCTTTTCACCGAGGTTGAGGATGAAAAGGAGGCAGAGCATGCCGCGCCGGTGATAATTAACCACGAGGGAGAGCAGTTTTCCATAATCGAAAGCCCGACGGGCAGTAAAGAAAATAATCAAAAAGAGAGGGTTTTAGATTTTTCCGCTGCCGCCAAAAAGAAAGCGGACGTCCCGGTTGAGGCAAATACTGAGGCAAGTCCTCCTGCCGCTAAAGAAATAGACGACATTGAGGAATTTTATCCCATTGGATCCCAGGCTGACACTTTATCCTTCAGACTGCCTTCACTCTCTATCCTGTCACGCCCGCACAGAGTGAAAAATATCAGAATGAACAAGGATATCAACGAAAATATCCGCATTCTGGAAGAAACCCTGGAGAGCTTCGGAGTGAAGGCCAAGGTAATCCAGGTTTCGAAAGGGCCGGCCATTACCCGTTACGAGATCCAGCCTCCCGCCGGGGTGAAAGTCAGCCGGATCGTAAGCCTGGCTGATGATATCGCCCTTTCCATGGCTGCTCCCGGCGTACGCATCGAAGCGCCAATTCCGGGCAAGGCCGCTGTTGGGATAGAAGTGCCTAATAAAGAAATCTCCATGGTCCACGTCAGAGATATCCTGGAAACACAGGAGTTTACCCAGGCCGGCTCCAGGCTCAGTATAGCCCTGGGAAAGGATATTGCAGGAAACCCCATTGTTACCGACCTGGCCAAAATGCCTCATTTATTAATCGCGGGCGCTACAGGGTCGGGTAAAAGTGTCTGTCTGAACACGCTGATTACAAGTATTCTTTTCAAGGCCACACCGGACGAAGTAAAACTCTTGATGATCGATCCCAAAATGGTTGAGCTGGCCACATATAACGGTATTCCTCACCTGGTCAACCCTGTGGTGACGGACCCTAAAAAGGCGGCCACGGCATTGCGCTGGGCGGTCAGGGAAATGGAGCGCCGCTATGAGCTGTTTGCCCTGGCCGGTGTGCGGGATATAACCAGATATAACAAGCTGTTTAAAAGCAAGGACCCCGGCACGGGACAGCCGCTGCCCCTGATCGTGGTGATCATAGATGAGCTGGCTGACCTGATGATGGTGGCGCCGGCCGATGTTGAGGATGCGGTCTGCAGGCTGGCGCAGATGGCCAGGGCCGCGGGCATCCACCTGGTGGTGGCGACCCAGCGCCCTTCGGTGGATGTTATTACCGGGTTGATCAAAGCTAACATTACTTCGAGGATCTCTTTCGCCGTTTCTTCACAGATAGATTCCCGCACCATTCTTGACATGGCCGGGGCGGAAAAACTGCTGGGGAAAGGCGACATGCTCTTCTTCCCGGTGGGCACCTCCAAGCCCGTGCGCATCCAGGGCGCCTACCTGTCGGACAGGGAAGTGGAGGACCTGGTCAGCTACCTGAAGAAGCAGGCTGAACCGGTATATGATGAAAAAATACTTACCCAGGAGTATGAGGATGAAGCTGTGCCGGATGTTGAGGATGAACTGCTGGCACAGGCCGTAAAAATATTGATTGAGAGCGGCCATGCCTCAATTTCCATGCTGCAGCGCAGGCTGCACATAGGGTACGCCAGGGCCGCCCGACTGATTGACATTATGGAACAGAGGGGTATTGTCGGCGGCTATGAGGGAAGCAAACCCAGGGCGATTCTAATGACCCTGGACCAGTACAACCAGGTCTTCAGAAAAAAATAAGTGCCTGGACTGTGCTGCGGCTGGTTGATATTTTTAAAACAAAAAGGAAACCCTAAGCCATGAGATATTTAAACAGGTTTGAACGGAAACATTGAGGTCAAACATAAATGTTTGAAGACATTACGATTAATGAAGCTGCGCGGTTGAGTAATACGCTGTGGGTTGACCTTCGTTCCGAGAATGAATATGCGGAGGATACTATTCCGGGATCTGTAAACCTGCCTGTTTTAAACAATGAGGAAAGGGCACTGGTCGGCGCATCATACCACCATGACGGCCCGGATGCCTCCAGAAGATTGGCCCTGCAGCTGGCGGCGCCCAAGCTGCCCGCGAAGATAAGAAAGTTGGACAGTCTGGCGGGCGAGAAAAACCTGGTTGTCTTCTGCTGGCGCGGCGGTGAGCGCAGCCGGTTTATGGCCTCAGTGCTGGATACCATGGGCTACCGCGTTTACCGTGTGATCGGCGGTTACAAATCCTACCGGCGCTATGTCAATGAATTTCTTGAACAAGAAGAATTAACCCAGCGGGCTGTTGTCCTGCACGGACTCACCGGGGTGGGCAAGACGGAAGTGCTTTTGCAGCTGGGCCGCAAAGGGCTGCCCGTACTGGACCTGGAGGGGTTGGCCCGGCACAGGGGATCGGTGTTCGGAAAAATCGGCCTGCCGCCTTCCCCCAGCCAAAAGTCATTTGAAAGTTCCATCATTTTGTTTTTGACTTCCATAGGCGATAAAGGTGTTTTTATTGTCGAGTGCGAGAGCAGGCGGGTTGGCAACCTGCTGGTCCCGCCGCCTATGATGAACGCCATAAGAAACGGCATCAGGGTTTTGTTGTACGCGCCCCTGGCCGAACGGGTCAGGCGGATCCGCGAGATTTATACCAGCGGTCCGGGTGACAATGTCAAGCAACTGCAGGAAGCGACTTCTTCTTTAGTAAAGAGAATTGGTCGGGTTAAAGTAGAGGAGCTTAACAGGATGCTAGAAGAAAGGAACTTCGATCCGGTTTTTTCATTTCTTTTAAAGTATTATTATGATCCTTTGTACAAATACCCTGAAGGTCCCAGTCCTGATTACAGTATTTGTGTGGACACGACAGATATTGAAAGAGCGTCTGAAATTGTCTTCAATTTTACGACAAACCTGCCCGAATATCAGAAGCAGCAGGGGTTTGGCGGCAAATTAAAAGATTAATCTAATGGGGGGCGGAACAGTGGAGATTGGCAAAACTTTAAAAGAGGCCAGAGAAGCGATGGGGCTCAGCCTGGAAGCGGTGGAAGAGGAAACCAAGATTCGCCGCAAGTATATCCAGGCTTTAGAGCAGGAGCAGTTTCAAGTCCTGCCCGGCCCTATTTACGCCAAGGCTTTCTTGAAGAACTACGCTAAATTTCTGGGTGTCAAAGTAGAAGAGATCATGGAAGAATACAGGCAGCAGTTTCCTGAACAGACCGCAACGGAGGAAAGTACAGCCCCAACAGCTCAAAGAGTTAAAAATAAGCCTCAAGTGCCTCAGGTAAAGCCTCGCTACTGGCTCTATATTGTTTCCGCAATAATAATCATCGGAGTGGTTATTTCTGTATTATTCGCCACGAAAGACATGTGGCCAAAACGGCCGGCTGCCGGCGGAAACAGCCAATTGCAGGCTGGTGAGCAGACTCAGGTTCCAGCACCGCAGCAGCCTCAGCCGGGACAGGTTGACGCTGCCAAGCCCTCGACAGTTAAAGTTGCGCTAAATGTGAAAAGCGACAGATGCTGGGTCAGAGTAGTAGTTGACGGCGCTCCTTCTTTTCAGGGTGAGTTGTCCGCCAACCAGACAAAGGAGTTTGAGGGCAAAGAAAAAATAGCCTTTACCCTGGGCAACGCAGGTGTGGTTGAAGTAATTGTAAACGGGCAAAACATGGGCTTTCTGGGCGCCTTTGGCCAGGTAATAGACCGTGAATTCAAGGTTTCCGGAACATAATATGACCGGGGGCTGCCCAAAAAATAATGTCACTGCCTATATTCCGGCTGAATGCAGGTGTAATTTGGTATGATTATGACTCCCAGTGCGCGGGGGCCTACATGAGTGCCGATTACGGCGCCAAGGGTTGATAAAACCGGTTCACCACAATGCAAACGCGGTATCAGCCTGCTGTAAAGTTGGTCCGCGCCTTCCTGGTCCAGCCCGTGTACTATGGAACATATTACCTGCCGCCCGCCAGCCTTTTCTTCAATTATTTGAGCCAGCCTTTCAATAGCCCTGGACTTTCCCCTGACCTTTTCCAGCGGTTCAACCACCCCGTCATTTAAGTACAGGAGAGGCTTGATGCTGAGAATAGTGCCCAGCAAAGCCTGTGCCCTGCCGATCCGCCCGCCTCTGGCCAGGTATTCCAGAGTATCAACAAAAAAATAAAGTTTTACTTTTGAGATCATTTTGCCAATCATATCCAGAACCTCAATTTTTGTTTTACCGCTGGCTGCCGCGCGCGCCGCTTCCAGTACGATCAACCCTAAACCCATGCTGGCTGATCTTGAATCGATCACATCAATGTCTGAGTCCGGCAGCATCTCTCTGGCCATCCTGGCAGACTGACAGGTGCCGCTCAAAGCGGAAGAAAGATGAATGGAAATGACGCTGGCGCCGCTCGCGGCCAGCCCGCTGAAAACTTTATGAAATTCGGCCGGGGCAGGTTGGGAGGTTTTGGAGTATTCCTTCTTTTCAACCTGGCGGCGGTAAAATTGTTCGGTTTTTATGTCAACACCGTCCAGCAGCGGCTCTTCATCGTTAAAAATAACCTTCAACGGTACTACTGTAATCCTGTGTTTTTCGATAAGCTCTTCAGGCAGGTCGGCTGTGCTGTCAGTCACGATTCTTATTTCATTCATAAATTCACCTTTGGTTTATATTTTACTCAACAGATATGATCAGGTCATAAACCGGCTGCCCGCCTTGCTGCAGCTCGAATTCATTTCCTTCATATTTCTCCCGAGCAGCATCAAGCAGTGTTTCTATTTCACCAGCATTCACGTTCTCACCGTAGTACAGGGTAACCAGTTTACCACTGCCTTCCACCAGTTTTCCCAGAATATCATTCAGCACCTTGGACATGTCATCGCCGGCGGTGATCAGGTCATCATCAACCAGGCCAATTAATTGTCCTTTTTTTATGACTATGTCTTTATAAGTCGTATCCCTTACTGCCCTGGTTACCTCAGCGCTGCTGACTGATGAAAGTGCTTCCTTCATTCTGTTGACATTGTTTTCAAGAGTATCTTCCGGGTTCAAAGAAAGCAGGGCGCTGATGCCTTGAGGGATGCTTGTGGAAGGGATGACGGTGATCTCTTTGCTGGAAAGTCCTCTGGCCTGTTCAGCGGCCAGGATGATATTCTTGTTGTTGGGAAGAATGATCACTTTTACAGAAGGGGCCTGGGCGGCCATTTCCAGGAGTTCACCCGTGCTGGGATTTAGGGTCTGGCCTCCGGCAAGCACCGCGTCCGCGCCGAGGTTCTTTAAAATTGAAGATATGCCCTCGCCGGCGCCCACCGCAATAACCGCAAAAGGTTTGTTGTTTTTGTCATTACTGATAAAATCTTTGTATTGTTCAGACATGTTGTTAATCTTTAAATCACTTAACTGCCCGTGCTTCAGACAGCATTCCAGGATAAGACCGGGGTGGTTTGAGTGAATATGCACCTTTACTGTGCAGCTGTCCCCAACTACCAGCAAACTGTCACCATAGGGCAGAAGTTCACTCTTGATCTTATCTATGGCAAGATGTTTGCCTTTAATCATAAGTTCAGTGCAATAGATAAAATTCAGCGACTGGAGGCTTCTTTCAAAATCTGACAGGTTCTGTGCCTGGCTGGTTTTAAGGGTTTCTGTTTTCGGAGCAGTTGTCTTTGCCATGGGAGATGCAGATTTCAAAGCCTGCAGGGCGCCTTCCAATATTGTCACAAAACCTTTGCCTCCCGCGTCAACAACCCCGGCCTGCTTAAGCACGGGCAGCAGGTCGGGTGTTTTCTGCAAAGCGGTAAAGGCGCTTTTCATAACAGCCACCATCACTCTTAGCAGGTCATTGCTGCGCTGGTTGGCCGCGCCCTCGGCGGTTTTTTTGACCACTGTCAAAATAGTGCCCTCCACAGGAGTCAGTACAGCCCTGTAGGCCATCTGGGCGCCCTTTTCCAGAGCCTCTGCCAGGTCGGCGGCGGAAGCCTGTTCTTTTGAACTCAATGAATGGGCAAAGCCCTGGAGGACCTGGGAAAGAATCACCCCGGAATTACCCCTGGCGCCTAACAGCCCGCCGCGGGCGCTTGCCTCCGCCACCAGTCCTATATGATGTGATTCTACGTTAAGGGCTTCCTTTAACGAGGACGCCAGGGTCTGACACATGTTTGTTCCGGTATCCCCGTCCGGCACCGGAAAAACATTTAAAGAATCAATCTCGTCTTTTGTCTGCTCCAGCAGGTCTACGGCCCCCCGCAGCATTATTTTCAGGTCGTCTCCGTTAAAGGTATATACTGCCATGCCAGGGTCTCCTTCCTTAGTACACTTTTTACATTTCGACATTTTATCTTTATTTCCTCCGGAAGCTTTGTCGCAAAAAACACGGTAACCTTTGACATTTTCCGTTCCAGGTTGTACATTTAATAGAAAATCCATAAGGCAGGTGTGTTGGGGTGGCAAAGGAAAACACTTTCGATATTGTATCGCGGGTGGACATGCAGGAGGTTAGAAACGCAGTCGATCAGTCGATCAGGGAACTGCGCACCCGTTTTGATTTTAAGGGAAGTAAAAGTGACATAATTTTTGATGGTGAAGAAATCTTACTGGTTGGTGATGATGAGTTTAAACTGAAAAACGTGATTGATATTCTGGAAACAAAAATGGTGAAGCGGGAGATAAATCTGAAAGCGCTGAGGTACGGTAAAATCGAGCCGGGCGCCAAGGATACGGTCCGTCAGAAAGTAAGCCTGGTCCAGGGTCTGGATAAAGACAGGGCTAAAGTGATTACCAAGCTGGTTAAAGACAGCAAACTGAAAGTACAGGTCTCAATACAGGGGGACCAGGTCAGGATCAGCGGTAAAAACCGGGATGACCTGCAGGCAATAATCCAGATTATTAAGGACCATGATTTTGATATACCCCTGCAGTTTGTCAACTACCGTACATATTAGCAATTATTGAAAGGAATTTATATGGTCTTAAAAGTTGGGCTGGTAAGTTTGGGCTGTCCGAAAAACCTGGTGGATTCAGAAGTCATGCTGGGTTTAATCAAAGATGCAGGCTATGAAGTTACCGGCAGTGAGCAGGAAGCCGATATTCTGGTTGTGAACACCTGCTCCTTTATTAATGATGCCAAAGAAGAATCCATTAAAACAATTTTTGAAATGGCGCGGCACAAGGATGAAGGCAGCTGCCGTGTCCTTCTGGTAACGGGATGCCTGGCCCAGCGTTACCCGAGACAGCTTTTAAATGAAATACCGGAAATAGACGGTCTTATTGGCACAGGCGCGCTGCCGGGTATCACCGCGGCCATCAGGCAGGCACTGGCCGGTGAGAGGGTTTTAATGGTTAACGAGCCGGGACATCTCAATACCGGTGCTAACCCAAGGCTGCTGGCCACTCCCGCCTATTCGGCGTACCTTAAAATAGCGGAAGGCTGCGACAACCGCTGCTCGTACTGCACCATTCCGCAAGTCAGGGGACCTTACAAGAGCAGGACCATAGAAGATGTTATAAGCGAGGCGGCAGGCTTGGCCCGGCAGGGGGTGAAAGAGCTGATCCTGGTAGCCCAGGACACTACCCGTTACGGAATTGACCTTTACGGGGAACCGGCGCTGGACGACCTCCTGCTCGGGCTTGATCGAGTTGAAGAGCTGGTCTGGCTCAGACTCCTTTACACCTACCCAACTCTTTTTTCAGATAAACTGATCCAGGCTTTGGCCAGCACCGGCAAACTGTGCCGCTACCTTGACCTGCCCCTCCAACACGCAGCCGATACGGTTCTCAGGCGGATGAACCGGCGGGTCGGCATTCAGGAGATTACCCGTTTGCTGGAGAAACTGCGCGGTGCCATACCAGGGCTGACCCTGCGCACTTCTTTCATAGTTGGCTTTCCCGGTGAAACAGAAGATGAGTTTCAGGAACTGCTTGACTTCATGACTAAAATTAAGTTTGAGCGGGTCGGCATTTTTGCCTATTCCCGCGAAGAGGGCACACCCGCGGCGGCAATGCCCGGCCAGGTGCCGGAGGAAGTTAAACTGGCCAGGCGGGACAAAGCCATGGCGCTCCAAAAAAATATTTCCATGGAGATTAACCAGGGTAAAATCGGTGAGGAAATCTCTGTATTGGTGGAAAGGCGCAGAAATAAAAAGCTCCGCGTCTATGAGGGCAGAAGCGAGGGTGACGCGCCGGACATTGACGGCAAGGTTATTTTTAAATCAAGTAAGGACTTAGAACCTGGCAGCTTTGTAAGAGTGCTGATTAAAAGCGCAAGTCCCTATGACCTTGAAGGGGAACTGGTCACCTAAAATTCTAAAATCCGGTTCATAAAATGTAACAACATTGGACTGCCAAAAATTGCAGGTGCGACTTTAGTCGTCAGCGGAATGGGGACACATCTCTGTTTCAGGAATTTCTTAGTTGACGAGATATGTCCCCAGAATCTACTGGCAAACCCGACCGACAAGGTCGGCGCTAACGCACCTTGTTCGATTTGAAATCGAACCTACATATTTGGTGCTGCATAATAATGTGGACTACTCTGTCAACAACCTGGACACCTCTAAAGAATAGGTGTCCTCTTTTTGCGCTTTTTACCCAGCCATTTACTAGGGAAATGTCACAGCTCATTATGCTATAATAATGGGGCGATACGGCGCTATTTGCAGTTGGAAAGGGGATTTTCATGCAGTGGAAGGGCTTAAAAATAAATGTGATTGTTTTTTCTCTGCTCGCCGGAATTGCTCTTATTTTCAGCGCTCAGTATTTTTACCAGAAATACAGCACTCAGGGGCCTTTAAACACCGCACTGAATAACAGCCAAACTGTTGAATCGTATCAGCTGAAAAATGAAAATAACCAGCTGCTGGTGAGCGTAAAGATACGCTATGACGCCAACCTGATGCAGGCTTATAAGGAAGTGCGGAAAGAACTGGTCCGGGTCATCGGCCGGAAGGCTTATACCCTGTCACTGAGCGACAGCCGCGATGACGTACTGGAACAGGTATGGTACCAGAGCCAGTATGCCGTTTACCAGGCCCAGACGCAGGGCAGTTTTCAGGAAATGGCGTCGGTGGTTAACAGAGAGGCTCAGGCGCGCGGCGCTGAGGCCAAAATTTATGTTGACCAGGAAAACATTTACCTGCGCCTGCTGCACCAGGGGCACACACTCGATGAAGTTATTCCCCGCGGCGAGGGGCAGGTTGCCGGCAATTTACGCACATCCGGCAGTGGAGGTGGCACAAATGCTCAAGGAAATTAGTATAGGGCTGAGCCTGGCTGCGGTAATATACCTGCTTATTGCAGGTTACGATATTACCCCGCTGCTGTTTTTGGCTGCCGCTGGAGGCGGCCTGTATTACTTTGCCAGGATGCGCGGGCTGATAAATGTGAAAAACTTCGAGAACACCGGCAATACAGGCCGCCAGGAAGTTACCTTCAGCGATATCGGCGGCCAGGATTCCGCTATTCAGGAGCTTAAGGAAGCCCTGGATTTTATTAAAAATCATTTCAGCATACGCAAACTGGGCATTCGCCCTTTAAAAGGCATACTGCTGACCGGACCACCGGGAACTGGCAAGACTCTTATGGCCAGAGCCGCGGCCGGTTATACTGACGCTGCCTTTGTAGCCGCGTCAGGGTCAGAATTCATAGAAATGTACGCCGGTGTCGGCGCGCAGAGGGTAAGAAGGCTTTTTCAGTCTGCCAGGGAAAGCGCCTCCCGCCAGAATAAAAGCAACGCTCTGATTTTCATTGATGAGATTGAAATATTGGGCGGGAAAAGAGGGCAAACGACAAGCCATCTGGAGTATGATCAGACTTTAAATCAACTACTGGTGGAAATGGACGGGCTTAAAGTAGATGACAAGGTCAGAGTGCTGCTTATTGCGGCAACCAACAGGGCGGATATGCTCGACCCGGCACTGCTGAGGCCGGGCCGGTTTGACCGCAGGGTTAAGGTTGACCTGCCTGATAAAGAAGGAAGGATAGAAATCTTAAAGCTGCATACCAGAAACAAACCCCTGGCTGAAGATGTAAAGCTTGAGACAATAGCCAGGGAGTCTTTTGGCTTTTCCGGCGCTCACCTGGAAAGCCTGGCCAACGAGGCGGCAATCCTGGCGATGCGCGAGGGGTGCAAGGAAATTTGCCAGCGTCACTTTAACGAATCTATTGATAAGGTAATGCTGGGCGGCAGGCTCGACAGAAGGCCGTCTGAGGCCGACATGAGAAGGGTAGCCGTGCATGAGACTGGACACGCCCTGCTAAGTGAAATTGTCCGCAGCGGTTCGGTTTCAACTTTGACCGTAACCCCCCGCGGTGACGCGCTGGGCTATATGAGGCAGACACCGGAAGACGACACCTACTTATATACCAAAGACTATCTGGAAAATCAGATCTCGGTAATGCTGGCCGGGTCGGTAGCGGAGGAAATCATACTGGGCAACCGGAGCACAGGCTCTTCCGGAGATTTTGAACAGGCGCTGCGGGCCGCTGAAACCATGGTCCGCTCGGGCATGTCGAGACTGGGTGTGGTCTGCCCGGACACCCTGCCGCAGGACTTAAAACATCAAACCATCACTGAGATTGTCAAAGTCCAGGAAGAACAGGTAAAAAAACACGTTTCTGATTACCGGCACATATTTGATCAAATAGTAGAAGTTTTACTGGAGAAGGAAAAGGTTACCGGAGAACAGTTCCGGTCGCTTTTGAGCGAAAATCCGGTGCAATAACGGTAAAACACAGAAAGCCGCCGCGCCTCAGTCTGATTTTGACTGCCGCGGCGGCTTTCTTTTTGTATTTTGAGTCCCGAGCTTTTGTTTTGAGTAGTGGGTATGTTATAATTTAACACTGGGAAGTGATAGACAATGAAAGCGGAA
>Ga0208695_1002855_pt1 | contig 12147 bp, 13 predicted proteins | sample AD_UKC111_MetaG_FD_184449 | JGI IMG/M metagenome (GOLD analysis project Ga0208695, IMG submission 184449) | Active sludge microbial communities of municipal wastewater-treating anaerobic digesters from Hong Kong - AD_UKC111_MetaG (SPAdes)... | ecosystem: Engineered > Bioreactor > Anaerobic >... | reverse complement strand
CATTTCTGCCTGTTGATGGTTGTTTACCATATACACCAATACCAGCACCATAATTATCTCCTGGTGCTTCAATATCAATACCATTCATATCTTGTTGTGGACCAGATGGTAAATTACCAGTAAATAAAGGAGCATTAATAGTTGTACCTGCTGTAGGAGTATTTGTTATTCCTACACCTTTACTTGGACTATCTGATATTAACTTAAGATATTCAGCTCCATGTTTAGTCCATGCATTTTGAGATTCAGGTCCCCATTTACCATCAATACCATATTTAGGTAACATAGTTTTATCTCTATCTTTAACCCAATTTTGGAACATTCCTATTCCAGTATTCATATTAGGTTGATTAGTTAGACCTGTATACATATTAGCATCAGGATACATTCCTGAATTATTATAAAATAAGTTACTCCATTGAGAATAGGTATCACCTGACAACTCATTTGGAGCACCACTATTAGCAAATTTTCTTAGATCTTTACCGTATTTAGCTTGCATTTTTCTTACATCTTTAGACATATCTACTTGTTCTTTTAGTTGCCTAGCTTGTTCAGCATCTTGAATTAGTGTATTAATTTCTAATTCTTTAGTTTTTTCAGCAATTAAATCGTGTTTAGCTTTATATTTTCTTTCAATAGACTTAGCTTTATCTGCAAAAGATTTAGATACATCTTTAATATTTATTGTAGGTAATCCTTTTTTATCATACCCAAGTCTATCTGAAAATATATATTCTTCATCTCCTTCTAAAGTCAAAGGTGTACCTCCTTTTTCATGTACTTTTCCTCCTATATTTTTAATAGTATTATCAGAGTATAGCATTGCTTCTTTTTTTTCAGCTTCTATATCAGCTTCATTAGGAGGAATACCTCCTAAAGAGTATATCTTAGTTTGTGTAGTTTTCTTTTTATTTTCTAATAGTTGAATTGTATTTTTAGAATTATCATGTACATTTTCATAGGTATAAGGCAAATAAGTATAAGAACCATCCTGTAATTGTCTTATCATTACAGGAAACTGCAATTTGTTAATATTTTCATATAATCCTCCTTTTTCTATACCTGAGTTTAAATAACCCTTATATATGTAGTCAGGCACACTGTTTTTAAATTTATCTAAAGACAATACTTGATCTGTTGAAGTATTTGTTGAATCATTTATATATCCGCCGTTTTCAAAATTAGAAAAATCTTTAACAGTATTCCTAGGTAACTCATTTATAGAATTTCCAAAATCTAATTTAGAAGCATTAGGATTTACTACATTATATTGTTTATCCCATTTTTCATCTTTAGGATTTCTTTGTTCTTTTACTGCATCAGCTAAGGCTGTAAATCCTTTTACTAAAAAAGAACCTAATTTTAAGACTCCTCCTACTGCTTGACCCATAGGGCCGAAAGAGCTTGCTACTTCCCCTGCTGTATCCATACCTTTCTGAATACCAGAACTTATTTTTTGACCAGTTCTTGAAACTCCATGACCATCATTATCTTCAGGTATAAAGCTTGACATTGCCCCTATCCCTCTACCTACACCTCCTATAATATTTCCAGTTTTAGTACTCATACCAAAATTAGGAGTACTGCTAAGTCCAGAATCAAAAGAAAGATTATCAGAAGCTTGTTGAGTTAGACCATTAGCCAATGGCACAGTAGGACCTGTTACTGTGGCAGTAGCAGATTTAGCTCTATTTATAGAAGAAAGATCTCCACTAAAATCAAATTTAGGAAGATGTTTATTTTTTATTCTTTTTTTCATTTGTTAAATTAAACAAAATTAATAAATTATTTTTAATTATTAAAAATAATTAATATTAAATATTAATTATCTATAAGAAATATTATTTAAACTCGAAAATAAGTCAGTTGTAATTTTAAAATCTTCTTTTGTATTAGAAAACAATCTAACCATACTATATTTATCTCGGAGTCTTTCAAGTTCATATATATCTTTATTATCACTTATGGATAAAGAATTAGGAACCTTATCTATAAAATAAGAAGATTTAATTTCATCCCACTCATTAGTAAATAAAGATTTGCCTCTATCTATAACTAAATCTCTAAAATTATTTATTTCCCAAGTTTTTTCATTCTTAGAACCTAATACATCAAAAGAAAAATTATTAAAATCATAGTAGTTCTCTGTAGCATCTCTTTTAACCTTAATATTCCTAAGTCCAGTACTTTGATATGAATTATATATTAATATTCTATCAAAAGTATTATAATCTTTATCTATCCAATAGTTTTTAACAGGGTCTAGAAGTTCAAATTTAGAGATGTATTGAATACTATCTAAAGTTTTAGTTATTCCTGTATCTTTATTTAGTACATATTCTAAAATATAATCATATTTTTTACCGTAGAAATTTTGATAATTATATTTATCATGTTTCCAAATTTTTGAGGAACTATTTATAGATGAATAAAAATTATTAGAATCATTGAAATAATAACTAGGTAAATAAGAATGCCAGCTTATCCAACTTTCTGATAAAAAAGAGTAGGATATTGTCCATGATTTATTTATAAAGTGTTCTTTATTATTTAAATCATATTCTTTATAAATTAATGGATTAAAGGCATTTGTATTTATACAATAATAATCTTTTTTAGTAATAATAATTCTTTTATGTCTAGGATCATATGTAGCTATAGTACCTATACCATTCTTAATGGCAGGTTGATTATTTAAAGGATAATCTATATTAAAAAGATTTTTATACTGCTTATTTAAAGTACTCTCTGTATTTTCTATAAACCAATTTCTTAATCCTTCATTAGATAATTCTTTTAATTGAGACCCTACTAAAAAAATCTTACCAGCTAAATCGTTTACAAAAACAGTTCCAAACTCAGTAGATTTAGTACTCCATTTACAAGTAGAACCTCCATATCCATAATCTATAGATACTAATTCTTTTGGAGGTATTGAGAAAAACTCACCTGTACCTACATATAATGTAGTTTGATCTGTATTAATTTGATATGGCTTAGTAATAATTTTATATAAAGACTGTTCTGTATGAGCATATAACTCATCAAAATTTATAAATAAATTTGTTATACTACCTGTATTTGCAGGCAGGTCTCTATAATTATTAGCTAAGAATGTTCTATAATTATCAGTCTTGGATTCTAAATTACTTTGTTCTGAATAAATTATACGAACAGGAAATTTTTCCGAACAATCTTTACAAAAATCATAATTAGAATTTAATGAAAAATTTGGTTTTACTGTATCTGATTTTGAAAAATCTTTATTATATAGATAGAGATTTTTTATATAAGTATTAGTAAACCATGCTGAAGATGCTCCTAAATTTAAATCATCTGTATTCATTGTTTTTCCATTCCAATCTAAATTTAAGAATTCTTTATAATCTCCATTGAAAAAATCCCAAAAATTATTATTTTTGTCATTTTGTCCTGATATATCTATATGTCTTAATTCTGTATTAATTTCACTTTCAACAAAATAAGTTACTAAACATTTAATAACCTCCATGTCTTTATAATGACAGCATGGCAAGTTACCTAATCCTATATCACATCTTTTTGTAAATGAGGACTTAAAGAAACTAAATTGATTAATAAAGCAATCTCCTCCAAATATTATAGTGGTATTGGTATATTTACTTATTAAATTATTATGACATTTGAAATATTTTCTAAGATTTAATTTACCATAAGCAAATCTATTATATACTTTCATGCTTCCATAAATAACATTTATTTCACCATTATTTCCAAAAGCATCTGAATTACTAACAGCATCTATAGGATTTACAACATCAAATACTACAGTTTCTTGAGCGTTATTATTTAAGAAAGCATTAGATAAATATCCTTCAGCTATTTCTAAATCAGGATCTATATATAAAGGATCTTTTTCTAAAATTAAATTTGTTTGTTGATTAACTTTATTATAAGAAGTATTATAATTTGCATGATATAGCCCTCTACTTACATCATCATCATTATAATCATCATAATGTGATTTTAGATTTCCCTTTAATATCTTTTCTGTTTTAAGGAAAGAGGCACTTAAAGAAGCTTTATAAAATTTAGAAGTTGTGCCGTGAAAAGCTACATTTTTATCATTATAAATTATATTGCTAGAATTTACATCATAATGAGTATCCCCACAATCAGTATCTATGGAAGAATAGTTAGGTATGAAAGAAACATCATTACTTTGCTCTCTATGGTGTCTACCTGCTATTGTAGTTTGAACATAGTAATCTTTAGGATCATTTGAATCTATATAAATATCATTTATAATTGCATTTTTATAAACAATTCCCTTATCAAGTATTGTTTTATTATTGTGATTACGTTCTTCCGATGCTATATAGTAACCTAACAATTCATCTTCATAGTCTGAAGGTATCATGATATTATTAAATTCTAATCCTAAAGGAATTATATAATTTTTTTGACCTACTAATGTGAAATGCTCTTCTAAAGTAGTATCTGGCATCTTATGATGTCTGATTTTTTGACCTATAACTTTACCATCTATTTCTTCAATAGGATATATATAATTACCTAAACAATCTTTTACTATAGGGTATCTTTCTTCTGATTCATAGAAAGCTAATTCTCCTTTAGAATAGTATTCACTACTTACTGCGTTTAGTTCTGTTCTGTAAGCTGTATTAAAAGCTTTCCATCTTTCACAATACTTTTTACCACTTATTATTTTAAAATCAGAATCTAAAAGAAATTTAAAATCAGGTAAGATATTACCTGAAGTATCTTCTGCTAAAAGCAAAGCAGAATCCCAACCTGTATCTGTTACTCCTGTATTATTATTAGGTCTAGAATGAGTATTAGGATCTGATGTAGGAAAAGATACTCCTTTATTAGGAGTATTTTTTTGTCTACCTGGAATATGGAAAGCTGGACTTTCAGTCCCATCTTTAAATACCCATACTATACTTTTAGAATAAATTTCATCCCTCATTTCAGTTCTTAAATCTGTATAACATTTACTAGATTTAGATAGTCCTGATGAGGATGATGAGTTGTAAGAACTATGTTCCACAGCTTTAGTTACATAATTAACCTTTATTTGATTTGCTAACCTTTGAAATTCAGAGTAATCTCTTACTTTACCTTTTACGTTTCCTTTTATTAATCTATTATTAGTTTGAGTAATTGTTTCAGAAACATCATAAGGATTTGTAGATATGATTACTTGATCATATGTTAATTGTGTAGTACCATCTATAGTAATGTCAGATAGAGTATAAGGAATATTATCTGATATAATTGTTATCTTATCTACTTTGTAGTAAGTAGTTATCCCATTTTTAGAATATCCTACTACTAAATTTATATAATTAAATCTTTGATCGATTCCTAAAATATTAAAGCTAATAGATTTATTAGTATTAGGAAATAATAAAGGATCTCCTCCTGTTATATTTTTATAATCAGCATCATAACTACCATATACTATAGGTATAGGTAGGGAATAGTTAAAGTAATCTGTAATATTACCATAAGAATCTTCATAATTAAACATTAATTGATATACTCCTATACTCAGATTACCTCCTGAATTATTAACTTTTATGCCTTCAACCTTAGGTAATTTAAAATCTCTTTTATTCTTAATTAATTCACAATCAAAAAATCCTTGATCATTTAAATAAGAATGTGATGTAGGATTCTTTAATATATTATCTATATTAACAACTCTATCTGAGTTTAATCCATCTACAAAGTAAATAACTCTATCACAACCATTTAATATTCTATATACACCTTGAATTTGATTTTGGAAATTTAAACAATCTCCTTCTAATAAAGTTTGATAAGTACATGTTTCTAAATTAGCTAATATAATACTATCTTTAGCATCAGAGCTCTTTAGGAATAATATAATCTCAGGATTCAATAATAATATAGAACCAACTGGATAGCTGTTCTTGGGTAAGTTAAGACACTCATAGTTACCAGATTCATTAGATAAACTCATTAGATTTGAGTTATTCTCTGATTCATTTATAGCATTTAAAGCAAAGCGATAAGTGCCTTCTGGTTGATGAAGTTCTCTTAAGTCTAGGTTTAATCCTCTATTAAAAACGTTATTTTGTTGTGTCATTAGAAGAATGTTTTATCTGGAGTACCTAAAGTACCAAAGTATTTGTAGTATCTATTTCTTTTAGGTATAAGAGTATTTGAGTATTCAATAATATTTTGCCATTGATCAGTAGTAGGTAATTTAAACTTACCTCTAATCATTCCTTTATACATTCCCCATTGATTTCTATAGTATTCAAAACGCTCTCTTGAACCTTCTTCTTTCATATTCCATCTCTTCTCCCATAGTCTATACATGATATAGGTACGTAAAGCCTGAATAAGTTCTTCATCATCAGGAATTAGAAAGTGATTATCTTCATCCATTGGAGCTCGAAGATAAGCTATAATTATCCAACCTTCTTTAAATGAAGTAACTATCTTACCTGATGGTAAAATAGTAAATTCATGTTGACAATTAGTATGTAAATTAGGAGAATTAGAACACAATACTGATGTAAGGAAAGCATTAGTAGAAGCTCTTAATGGAGCCCAGTATTGGTTAATGTAATCACAGGTAAGAAAATATTTAGCTGAGAAATCTTTATAAACTTGATTAGCTGCTTTACATTCACATTTATCTTGCTCAGACATTTGAAAGTCTAGTTTATATAGCATCTGATTTACTTGTAATAAACCGCATGGTAAAAATGCTTGATGATTCTCTACTTTAACAATAGATACAGCTTCTTCAAATGTTTCATAAATATCTAATTGTCCCATTGCTTTGGAAGCAAATTCGACAGCATCAGCTATCGAAAATAAAGATTCATCTGTTGTATCCAATATATCAGGTACAATAGAATTTATTGATATGAATTGTTTATCTGTCATTCTCTATATTTTATAATAACATTTTCATCTTTAATAGCTTTAGCTAAATCTCTTTTATTCTTTCTTGTGGCTATAAATGTATATGTCTTGTTATATGAAACCCACATTGTAGGATCAATCCAGAATCTTGCATTATATCCAGAAGAATGAGTGTTACTATGATATATCCTCTTCTTTTCTGTACCTGCTTGATTCTCTTCTGCATAATACTTATTTGTTAATTTCCAATCTATTTGTCTCTTTAGACCTTTAAACTTCTTAACTCTAAGTATTCCTAATCTGTTTGGTAATTTGTATTCGTAGGCATTCTCAATTATTTCTGTCATTAATTCTTGAAAGAAATCCTTAGAGATATTAACGTAAGCAGTCCTCTCTATGTAGAAAGGACTCTTCTTATTATATCTATAAGGGTAGGTATGCCATATATTTTTTAATGTTATATTGTTCTTTAATCTTTTTCTACCCATTAATGGAATGTATATTTTTATTCTACATCATTAGCTGTTTGATTATTCTTAGCATTATTTTCATTATCCTCTGGCATTCTCATCATAGTCTTAACTAATTTGTCTAAAGCCATATTCTCAATATCATCAAATAAATCTTCATCTATTGGAAAGTCTTGAGTTGTAGGATCATAACAAGGACCTAGTTCATTACCATTAGGATCACAAGCATTTATAGCTGTTAAGTCTAGTGGATTCTCGAAGATAGCTGTAATAGATACAACTTTGAGAGTTGTTGAACCTTTTATGAATAGGTAATTGTTATGAATAAAGTAAGATAATTCTTCTTTCTTTGTTCGAGTATATTTTTTATACTCTTCTTTTGTTGGAGAAGATTCAGAGATTATTTTACCATTAATAGTGTTAACAGCTTTAATAGCTAATTTATTTCTTGTTGACATTACTTTAGGTATCTTATATTTACTTCTAAGAATAAAGCAGTCATTTGTGAAACAAGGACAATCTGCAAAGTGTCCTAACTCTAATGGTAAACAATCAATAGTTGAGTAATAGAATGGTGACAAATAAAAATAGCTATCCAGTTTTTGTCGTATTCTCTTAGTCCTTAAGGTCTTAAGAATAGAATAAACAAATCTATTGGATAGCACGTTGTCATCACTCGCAATACCATTCTTTAGTATTACTCTTAATCTTGATATTGCTTCGTTTATTTTCATTTATATTTTTCTAAGTATTTAATTGCATTTTCTAATCTATCAATATTATCCTTAAATAATCCTAGTGCACTGTTACATTTATTGCACAATAATCCACGAATTTCTCCTGTAATATGATTATGATCTATACTTAATCTTTGATCTAAATCTTCTTCTTTAATATTACATATTGCACATTTAAAAAGACTTTTTTCATAAAGCTGATTATATTGATCAATATTTAGTCCAAAGTTTCTTTCGACTAATTTTAATCTTCTCTTTTCAGAAGAATTATAGTTTGATTTAGTAATCTTACTTCTACACTCTTTACAAAAACAAGAATAAGATCTACCTCTTCTTTTTGTATTTATTTTATAAAATTCGCTATTTGGTTTCTCAATTTTGCAGTTTGTACATGAGTATAAATAACCTATAGAATTTATTATTTCTAATTCAGTATCAGTATATTTTCTACCCTGCGCTCTTCTTATCATTTAATTTTATATTTGAATTTCTTTTCGGGACAGTAATCTCTTAGCTTATTATATACTCTTTCTAGTAGACGTACATCTTCTTTACAGTAATCAATCATCTTAGTCATAGCTACTTTATCATTACCTAATATGATATCTTTCCAGAGATCAAATTCTGTTTTGATTTTATTACCTACTCCAAGATACTCACCCATATAATCTAACTTATAAGAGTTAAAGTAAAAGCCAGCTTTAGCAAGTTTTAAAGTATCAATTGAATTGAATTTAACACCTACTGGGATTCCATGAAATATACATCTTGCTCTTACCCATTTAACATCAAACTTGTCTCCATTCTGAGTACAAATTTCATCTGCTGAATCGATAATTTTAGCAAACTTCTCTAACATTGGTTTATCATTTCCTTCATCCCATGATAAAGAATAAACTTTATCTTCTCCTTCCCATTTATAACAGATACAGATAATTGCTCTCTCATGAATAATATTGTCATGATCAATGTTTATCTTATTACCTATTCTCCATGAGAATACAATATTAGGAGTTGTCTCAATGTCAAAGAATAACCTTTTCTTAGGTGCATTTTTACGATCTAAGATTTGATTATATAAATCTACAAGTTCTGAATTCTCTCTCTCTTTCTGAAGAGTTTGAGCTTTTCTAAAGTTTTGTTGTACTGTTTTAATAAGATTTAGATCCTTTTCTAAATCAATGCTATTCTTAGGTAAAGAATACTTTGATGATTTTTTCCAGATTGATTTTGCTGTCTCAATTGGAGCTTTCTTTAAATAACCTGGTTTCTCTATTAGAAATATTTCGATATCTTTTTTAGTCATTTTCCTGTTGTTTTACCTCTAATTGTGGAACTGAATCCATTTTAAATTGTTTCTCTTTATAATCAGATATTTGGTTTTGAATATTAGCTATTGTATTATAACTAATCTCAGCAGGTAATTTACCTAAACCAGCGATTATAATTCTAATTTCTTCTTCGCTTATTTGTAAGTTAATCATTTCCATTTATTTATGCAAAGATACAACAAATAAATTTAATCGTTCAAAATATAAATAATAAATATTTATATCCTTAATAATTTCACTTCTCTTATTGCTTTACCTAAAACTTTCATTTCTTCATAAGTAAAATTATCCATCCTAGCTGTATTACATTCTCTACAACAAGGAACACAATTTTCTAAAATATGTCCTAAATTATTATTGATTCTATCGAACCCGGTTGATGGAAAACCACAATAAGTACATGGTGTATCTAGTATTTTTAATATATCATGTTGTGTAATATTATTTTCTAAACCTTTCTTTTTATCAAATGCTTGATAAGCTTTTTCTCCAAATATTGACTTTCCCTTTTTAGTATTTGCATATTTTTTGCAAGTTGCTCTTTTCTTAATCTTTTCCTTCTCAGTAAACTCTGAATAAGGTTTCTTTTTGCTTTGCAATTTTTTCTTATCACAATCTTTACATCTATACATTAAACCAAGATATCTATTTTTATCTTTATAAAAGAATTCATTAGTACAAGGTTTATCTATTTTACAGGATGTACATTTTCTATATATTAACATACCTAGTTCCAGAAATAAAATCTTTATTTAAATTCTTCTGTAATAATTTTTGCCAAGTATAATTAAAAGTTTTTTGAAAATGAGGATTATCTTTAGTTTTCCAATTACCACCCCATTCCCATCCGTATTTCTTAAATATCTCAACTACTTCAGTCCAATCAGCTTTCTTATCTTCATCATAGTCTTTAGCCATATCCCAAGATATTTCTTTTCCATCTATAAGTAAGCAGAAATCAATAGCTAAACCATAGTTGTGGAATGAACTTCCACCTTTCGCATTAGTTACTCTCTTACCTGGTTTTGTTCTACCTAAAGCATAGAGTCCATCTTGCTCTTCAATGGTTCTTAAACCTTGTACAATTCTAACTTGTGAATGTTGTGTTAAAATAGCATTAGCTTCATTTATAATTTTAGTCACTTCATCTCTTACTTTAGGATGAAGTAAATTAATTCTACTTTCTGTTATCTTATCCATTATGTTATATTATTAGGAGGTTCTTCTATATACCCATTATTATAATAACTATTATTATCAGGAGGATTTTTAGACTTGATTATTTTAACTATATTTTCAGAACCTGTTACAAAAAAAGCAGCTATTACTATAAGAAATAAATGTTCTTCTATCTGTTTTAATAATTCTAAGTTTGCTAATTGAGTTTCAATTAAAGATAAAGCTATAATAGTTATTACTATTATCAGGTAGAAGGATTGAATTCCTATAAATCGTTTACTACTTACTTTAGAAGAATCTGAAAGTAAGTGCTTAAAATATTTTTTCATTATTTTGTAATCTGGAAAATTAATAGTCCTAATGTTAAAGATAACCCTATACCTAAAGATGTACCTATAGCGATACCTTTTCTTTTTTGTTGTTTTGCATCTCTTTTAATAGAGCTTTCTAAAGCATTGAACCTTTGTATTTGTGTGTTAATAGAAGCTGTTAATTGATATTTTAATTCTTCATTATATTCATCTTGTTTTTTGTATAATGATATTAAGTCAACTTTTGACTTTAACATTGTATCTTGTATAGATACTATACGTTCTAATGATTTTACTTCTTGTTCACACTCATCTAAATCTAAAAATACATTATTGACTACTTTAATTTGCTCATTAGTTAAACACTTAACGCTGTCTTTTTTTAATGTTATTTGTGAGTATGTCATAAGATGCATCAATATCAGCATTATTAATATTAATACGTACTTTTTCATTTGCTTTTTTTAAATCTTTTATATTTTGATTTAACTTATTTATCTCTACTTGGGATTGTATAGTTAATATACTATCCTTTTTGATTTTCATAAGTAAAATATCTCTATGTTGTTTAACAATAGTTTCTAAATTTTCTATTCTTTTAGTTTGTTCTTTATCTATTTCTTTATATACATCAATGACTGATTTACTATTAGTAGATTTACCAGTATCAAGAATTAATAATGTTAAAATAAATATTAAAATAGGTATCACAATACCTATCCAATATTTTTTTAAGTTAGAAAAGTTAATCATTTTTTCTTTTTTTATTTAGTTTTCTCTCTTTCCATTTTGCCTCCACTGTTAGTAAGCCTATTATTAACCCAACTATTGCAACTAATAGTTGAACTATTGGCAGAACTGTACTTATAAATGGAGTTATGAACCCTATAACTGTGGCTATAAATCCAATCATCGGATTGTGTGCTAATGTCATTTCAGTATCGCTCATTTCAATTATGTTTGCCATAAGAACAGTGTTTTAAGTGTTTTAAGGTTTTTAAGTTCTAGGCTTGTTAATCTTTATACATTAAATATTACTATGCTTGTAATTGCTGCTATTGCCACTGTTGTAAACAGTACTATCCAAAATATTTTTTTTGATTTTGATAAACTCATTTTTTTAGAATTTTATATGTGTGAAAAATATGAAATACACCTGCAAATAATGCATATGCAGGTATTGCTAAAAGTGGTAACAATGGATTAT
>Ga0208695_1002849_pt1 | contig 12163 bp, 11 predicted proteins | sample AD_UKC111_MetaG_FD_184449 | JGI IMG/M metagenome (GOLD analysis project Ga0208695, IMG submission 184449) | Active sludge microbial communities of municipal wastewater-treating anaerobic digesters from Hong Kong - AD_UKC111_MetaG (SPAdes)... | ecosystem: Engineered > Bioreactor > Anaerobic >... | reverse complement strand
CTACATCAATTTTTCCTAGCCTGGTTTAAGAACGAAATGATCAGAAAGAATAAAAAGGTCAACTTGTTACCAGAATACTTTGCTGTTAGTTCTGAGCTACTGAAAGAGATTGGTACGAGGGATTACAATAGATATGTAACACTGCTATTAACAGAAAAAATAATTGAAAGAAAGGAAAGTAGTAGTGGTGGTAGATGCTATAGTCCGGGCAAACATGCACAGTTGTATCGTTGGATTTTACCTGTCAGTTATGTTGGTATACCGCAATTTCGTATAGATAAAATAACAGACTTTTTAACTATGAAATCTATCCTTCGTACACGTGATAATCATCAAAAAGTTTCTTTCAAAATGGGTGAGGAGAGAGCAAATTCATCAATATTTGAAACACTTAAAAGCTATGTTTTAGATACAACTATTATCAATGGAGACTATCAATTGATTGATGAAGTTAACTGGTTTGTTGTAGATGATTTTGGTGGACGTTTTCATCATATAATTTCTTCAATGCCCAAGGAGCAAAGAAAGTTTCTGCGATTCAAAGGTCATGAACAAACACCACTTGTAACCATAGATTTCAAAAACAGTCAACCTTTCTTTTCGGCTATGCTCTCAAGCAAAACACTAATAGATACACTTTTACCTGAGTTTAAAGCCATAATGCCTCTAGCCGAACAATTGATTAACAAACCTGACTTTCTCCTATATAGACAACTGTGTATTGAAGGCCGCTTATATGAGTTTTTCTTAGGAGCTCTTGGCATTGACTCTTCTAATAAATTAGAGCGCGATAAAATAAAGGAGACTCTTTTCCGCGCTGTATTATTCAGTAGAAAGCGAGTTTACGGTGACGACAAGCGATTTAAACTTCAGTTTCAGTCAGCATTCCCAAGTGTTTTCTCATTCTTTTCTGCAATAAAACAGATGAATGAGGATGAACTACCAGAATTGAAGTCAATCATTAAACCAAACAATGCAAACTTCAAATTCAAACAAAGCAATAATAGTTACAAGCTGCTTGCAAGTATGATGCAGCGTGCCGAAAGTCGGATGTTGTATCAGATTATTGCACCGAAGCTGATTGAGGCTGCTATCAAGTTTATTACTGTGCATGATTCGGTTATGTTGTTACCCGGTCACGTTGACGAAGCGGTGCGGATAATTACCGACTCGTTTGCTTCTGTCGTCTTACCCGCACCCGCACTTACCGTTCAGAACGCCAACCGGAGATAAAGCAACAGCTCCATCATCACATCCTGCTCAACTCCAATACTTTTACCAATTTCACCAGATGCGCATTGATTTCCTTTAGTTCGACCTGCGCAATCTTACGGATAGAAGCATTCTTAATTTTTGCAACATCTGCTTGAAGTTCTGATATGTTCTGGTAAATTAAAACAGAATTCTCCGAAACGGGCAGTTTGTCCTTCGCAATAGCACCGCATAAAATCGAGCCTCGTGTTACTGACTTTTTCCCTTTTTTCATTGCCCATCGCATATTAGTAATAGCTTTGATTGGTCTAAGTATTGTCTTCTGTATTTTTGCAGGTTTCAAATTAAAATTTTTATGTAAAAAATTCAATTCGTCCTCACTCCAAGGCCCCGATAAGGGGAAACGTTCATGCTCAAAGATTTTATGCCGCTTAGCATGTATTGCTAAAGCAGAAACATTTTTAAATAGTGTTTCATGCAGCTGTATAGCTGACATTTTACTGTTTGCACGAAGTAATTGCTCTTCGGCTTGTGTCCATCTGTGTCTCTCTCTCATAATTGTGTTTTTGTTTGTTTAAAAATTTAATTGTTTGAAAAATGTTTAATAAAATGTTTAATAAAATGTTTAATAAAATGTTTAATAAAATGTTCGGCAACTACTTTCATAAAAGGAACGACAATGCCGTTGCCGATAAGAAAATGGATGTCAGCTTCGCTTATTTTGGCGATACAAACCAGGTGAATAAGCAAAACAAGAAACGCTTAATCAAAGTACGATTCAGCTATTTTGTTGCAAATTGCTTCCATAAAAGGAGGCATGATGCCGTTGCCAGTAACGAAATCTACATCACGTGGACTTATCCCATCGAAGTTCATTTCTTGGGCACCACAGATAATGAGTCGTTCATCAGGTCTGATATTTCGGATACCAGTTTTTATATCCATGAATTTTTCGCCAGCGGTTGCTGTTAAAGTTCCGCAAGTTTGGTTGGCATGTTTCCACTTGTTTTGTATACCAATCACCTCTCCAGTAGTTTTAGAATACAGTTTCTTGCGAATACCACCGGCATCAAATCCAATCACATCTGGAAACAAACGATTTAAGTACAATGCTTCATAATCCTTGGTAGTTGGTTCTGGAAATACGGGTACACCTATATCCTTTCTGACTAGCATTGCTACAAACCTTTTTCGAATTTGAGGAACCCCAAAATCGTTAGCGTTTAGGATTTTGTATTCGAAATTATAATCTGTCAGCGCTTTACATTTTGCAATAAAAAGTGTAAGGAGCGGCTTCATTTCATCATCGAGTAGTGAATTTACATCCTCTATGATTATAGATTTCACTTTGAATTGATTTACTATTCTGGGACAGTCTAGCAAAAGCATGTTTACTGGGTTAAAAGGATGACGGTGTAGATTCCGTTTTGAAATACCGGTGCAAGGCGGAGAAAGGATAAGTATATCGATGTTTCGAATATCCGATTCCTTTAAACCAAGCTCAATCATCTTATGAAAGCTAACATCAAGGGCATTCATATTAAAAAATGGAGTATCTGGGGAATTTTTTCGAAAGACTTTTTCAGCCCTCTTGTCGAAATCAACGGCAAAAATTTCTTTTCCTCCTGCTTTGTGTGCTCCGAAGCTACCTAACCCACCGCCACTGTATACTGAGGCGAATTTAAATCTGATTTTTTTCATGTTATTTGTTTAATTGTTATTGAATTTTAGACATAGAAATCCCAGCCCCGCATTGCTGGATTTTTTTCAGCGGGAAAATTTTATTAACTAATCGAGGGAAAATTGGGGGCTAAAAACGCCCCCATTGTTTGAACCTAAGCTGCCATAAGCGATGACCTAAAATCATCGGTGTAAACGATATGTATAATTACTGACTTGCCATCTTTTTCATAGACCACAGAGAACCCTTGAAAGACATCATTGTTGGTGAAATTTTTTGATATTGATAGCCCTTTAGGCAGAATCCCATTGCCGATTTGTTCTGCTTGGAAAAGTGGGAGGTTAGTTGTGAGCGTCTCTAACTCATCTTTAGTTAAACGGCTAAGGTCTGTAACGGGATCTATATGGTTTTTCTTTTGTTCCTTTTTTCCCTTATTTCCTTTACCCGATTTCCTTTCTTTAGGCACCATGGCAAATGCTTCTTTAAGGGAAACTTCACCATTATCTATCTGCTCAAGCAATTCAGGTTTAAAGTTTCCGATGGCTTCAATCATATCCAGGTATGTCCTGTTTGTGCCGAGGATTTCAGCAACCAATTCGCGCAACGAGTTAGGGTTATCTTCGTCCCTGAATTTAGCACCAATACCATTTTTCTTGGTGTAATACTTCATAAACACACCAACGAACTTAAACATCACCGCATACTTTTTTGTCGGCTTCCAGTGAGTGGCGATGGCGTGAAGTAGATATTCCTCTGGGAAGTCAGCAAGGATTACATCTATTTCATCTTTCCCTTCTTGTATTGCAAGTTGCAGGTAATCACCGTTGGCAATGAGTTGCATAGTGTCTTTATGCACTACTACAGTTTCAAGCGGGAAAATCGTTTTAAGAAGAACCCCTAGAGTAAAGAGAAAATTCTTACTGTTTTCGGGTTGATTGTAGTCGGTTTTAATTTTGCTGACCGTCCTAACAGTTTTCTCATAATTTGTCATTTTGTTTGTATTTAATAATTTAGAATTCGTGATTTTTGCTTGGCTTGATAAGTTTTTTTTTGGCCTGCAGGAACCTAAAAATTTGCTTACTATGCTTCGCAAAATGATTCGACAAAGGTAATACCCTTATAGAGGAGCTTTGCTCCCCTAACTCCCCTAAAAAGAAACAAAATGAGTGTTTGAAATTTAATCCTTGTGAAGGATAAAGTAGTCTTTGTATTTTGACTTGCTTGATGATGCTTTTTTGGAAAGATATTTTGCGTTTTCTATTTCTGAAGGTAGATTAAAGAATTTCAAAAAGCTTCGGCAAATCACCATGCGTTCATAAAAATCAAAAAAATCATTATCGGCTAATAACTTTACAAACTGACCCAAAGGTGGAATTGCTGAATTACTAAAACCTACCCAAATAAAAAGGTTAGGATCTCTCCTTGTAATTACTTTAGCTGAAAAAAGTACGCCATCAAATTTACGTTCCTTAGAGTAGTAAATACACTGTTGAATAAAATCGTTCCATTTTTCAGGAAATATTATTTCGTGCAAAGAAGCGTTTGCTGGAAGTTTGGTAAAATTGGATGACCCCTTACCTGCTTTATAATTTTTGTATCCCGTCTTGAATTGTTCAACATAGTATCGAAATATTTCGAGTTGGTTATAAAGAAGCCCAAAATAATCTTCAAACAAATAATCCATCTCAAGCATTTCAATTTTGAATTCAGACCAGATATACGGCTTAGTAACTGAAATTTGCCCATACAACATTTCCTTTTCAAATAAATTTTTTGGTATATAATCTTTACTGATTTTTGTTTTCACTTTATCAGGTTCAAGCTGATTATCTAAGTGGCCAATAATTTCATCAAGTTTCTCTGCTAATTTCTTGGATTCTGCACGCTTGTTACTATTATAAAATCCACGTAACTGTTCATCAAATTGCTTTAAACATTTGTTATAGTCGTTAAGGAATTCCCAAACATTAGGGAATTCAATTCTGAGCATATCTTCTTTGTGAGACCAGCTATAATCGTATGGTGAAATCTTATCTAAAAATTCAAATACGGATGTTACCAATTTGACTTTCTGGAAGTCAGATATAAATTTTGAAATCTTTTTAGTTGTGATTTGAAATTGGGCAGTCATAGTGATTCTTCAATAAGCTGTTTGAAAGTTAAAAAAAATGTAATTGAATTTTAAAATCGCATCTTTTTTTGCACCTCCTCAAATTTATTAGAGTCAATTACACCTGTATAATGGTGTAGCATCACTTCAGGACTTTGGCCTGTTATACTACAAGCGATATTGATGGGTATGCCTTTGTTTGCTGCCATAGTAGCAAATGTTCTTCGTCCCATGTGTGTCGTAAGGATTTTCCATTTCGGCTCATGTGTAACGATACATTCTTTACCTCTATATACAATGAGCTCTTGTAATGCGTTTAGTCTTGCTCTCCTTCCCAATATCTTTAAAACGCGATTTACACTTTGATTGGCTCTTTGTGGTAAGGCAAATTCCGTCTTTTCGTTTTCGTACTTCTTAAGTATTGCAATGGCCTCAGGTAGAAGAGGTATTACGGTTGGTTTACTCGTTTTTAACTGACGAATATGAGCAGCGTATTGTACTCCTTTTATGTTGTCAAATCTATGCTCTTTAATATCTGTCTTTCTCAAATTTTGCACATCAGAATATCTCATTGCAGTTAGACAACAGAAAACAAATAGGTCTCTTGCATCATTTTCTATTCCTGGTTCGACCTCTATATTCATGAGTGCTTTGACTTCTTCCCATTCTAAAAACTTGATGCTACCAACTCTTTCTGGAATACTAAAAGCTTTGTGAGTATCATTATTATGCAGACCTATTTTCTTTGTGTAATTAAGAAAGCGTGTCATTCTTTTTTGTACTGCATGAATGGTGTTATTACTGTTTCCTTTTTTTAGAAGAAACTCTGCGAACTCTGCTTTTCGATTGGCATCAAAGTCTTCAAATGTGATTTTTAGTAAACCTCTTTTTTTACAGAATTCTTTGAAATGATTGTAGGCCGTTTTTGCTGACTTTATGGTGCCATGTTTCACTCGTAATCGTTGCACCTCTAAATATTTTTCCCATTCTTCAAATAGCGAAATTGTCTTTTGGGTTTCTTTAGATTTTAACTGTTCTATCAGATAAGTGTTTGTGAGTACCCTGCCCTCGCTAAGTGCTTTAGAATAGATGTCGTTTATTTTCTGTTCTAGTAAATCTAAATAACGATTGTTCTCAGTAGCACGAATAACATTTGGTTTCAATCGTTGCTTCTTAGCATCCCAATTTTGATCGATAGTTTTAATACCTGTGGTGGTATTCAAATTCTTGCCATTGTAATTAAACCACATGATAACAGGTTTTTCTTTCTGTTTATCACCCAGCCATTTCTTTCTACTTTGCAGATAAAATCTTGCGTATTTCATGAAGGATATTTTGAATTGCTATTGCAATATGTGTTTTGGTATGAATGGCATTTAGATTGGAAACTTTTGTTTTGCTCTAAGCGTATTTTCAATTTCTCTTAATTGAAGGACAGTCCAACGAGGTTTACCAGATAGGTTGTAGGTTGGTTCTGGTATCTTGCGAGATTTTCGGTAATTATTGATGGTTTTAGTACTGACACCTAAGTATTCAGCTACCTGAACAATAGATAGTTGTTCTCCATCAGAATAATTTACTGATTTATTTGTTTTAAGGAGGTCGTTCTCTATTAATAGATTTTTGAATTCTTCCTTTAGAATTATACGTAGTTGTGCTATTTCAATCACAACCAGAGTCTTTTCATCTGCCATTCTTCCTGTAATATTTTAATGGTAGTATAGCAGAAGAAACCATTTTAAGCGCCTTTAATTGGAAATAAAGGTGGTGTTTTCTAGAAGTTCAGGTAGAAAATAGGGCTACATACAATAATTGTAAGGTACAAGTCTGTGTAAAAGTCTGTGTAACGTCTAGTCTTTAAACACTCAAACCCTTGATAAACAAGGGTTTGAGACTGTTTTAAAGTGGTCCCACTTGGAATCGAACCAAGCACCTACTGATTATGAGTCGAGGGATTATGCACTTATTTTAGATTGTCTTATATTTGTCATGCTTAAAACCCAGTGTTTTAGATACAATATGAAACAATACGATTCAATATGAAAATTAATTTTGCTTGTGCATTGCTTGTGCAAGAATTCACCCTTTAAAATAACACTATGAAAACAAATGTCATTTTAGCCCTAGACACTCGGAGGCCTAAATCAGATGGTACATTCTCAATAATATTAAGAATTGTACACAACCGGCTTTCTTCGCAGATAACCACCGGATACGCTATCCCAAAAAAAGACTGGGATGATAAGTCGAGAAAAATTAAATCTTCCTTTAAAGGCTCTGATTCTGTCTCCAGGCTTAACAACATGCTTCAAAAAACAAAGGCAGAGGCTATGGACATCATTACCAAGTTAAACGAAGCCAAAACACTTGATTCTTTTTCGGTGCTACAACTAAAAGAATTAATTGAAGGAAAAGCAAAAAGTAACTCGTTCTTTGCCTATGCGGAAAAGAAAATTGAGGAAATGAAAAAAGCTCAAAGAATCGGAAATGCTCGTTATTACAAATCGGCATTGCAGGCACTGAGGGTCTTTGCAAAAAACAAAGACCTCTCGTTCAAGGAATTCAACTATTCTCTTTTGCTGCGTTTTGAGACAAACCATCTTTCCAAGGGTAATTCGCTAAACGGGCTCGCTGCATACATGAGAGCTTATAGGGCCATCTATAACAAGGCAATCAAGGAAGGCGTTGCCGATAAGGAACTGTACCCTTTTGAAAACTACACCATCAAAACCTCTAAAACGAGAAAGAGGGCTATCAGCATGGATGCAATTCGAAAAATCATCAATCTTGATTTAGAACAGAACAGCTTGCTTCATCAGACCAGAAACTACTTCATGGCAAGTTTCTATATGCGCGGAATGCCTTTCGCTGATTTAGCACAACTCAGAATTTCAAACGTAATTGACGGGAGAATCTTTTATCAGAGAAAGAAAACGGATAAGCCTTACGATATAAAAATAACTCCAGAAATCTCTAACATTCTTGATGGGTATCTGGTTGGAAAGACTAAAGACGACTTCATTTTTCCTATCGTAAAGCGAGTGGACATTGAGGAACAATATCGTGATGTTGAATGGGCAAGAAAAGCCTACAACAAAAGGTTAAAAGCAATTGCATCGCTTTGTGAAATTAAGGAGGATCTCACCAGCTATGTCTCCCGTCACAGTTTCGCCACACGTGCAAAAAACCTCGGTGTACCTATTGCTACTATTTCTGATATGCTTGGCCACGCTGACACAAAGACAACTGAAATATATCTCGATTCTTTACAGAGTGATTTGATGGATGAAGCTCATGAGAAGATAATAAAATGAACGCATAGGAATGCTATTTTATAAAACTTTCGCAAGCATCTCTTTTTCTATTGAAGCAATTTCAGTTTCTGAGATTTTAGTAATACCACTTGGTATTTCATCTTCATATAAATACATAAACTTGTCTTTTGCAAGGAATATCCTTGTTAATTCTTGACAGTATTCATTTTTAAGGGTCTCACTGTACTTTGCAGGAAACACGTAATTGTAACCAGAGAAATACTCGGTTTCCTCAACCGAAGAATAACGAATAGATTTCAAGTCAAAGAATTTTATGATTAATCGTCTTCCATAATCGCTCAGGAACAAATCCATAAGAAATGTTGGCATTACATACTCGTTGTGAAAAGCTACAGTTTCGTTTCGATTATACTCGATTTTAGTGTGTAAACTTATTATAAAAGGATAGACCATCAGGTATTCTAACAATGCTTTGATATCATCCTTTTGACCAGTTGCAATAATTGATTTATAAAAATGAGCAATATTTCTAAGACTGAAATCTAAATAACTCACTGCACTGCTAGTTTTGAAAACAGCCGAATTGAAAAACTTTTTCTCTTCTGGTGGAGCAGGATGTGTACGGTTAGGCTTTTTCACTTCTGTCCATGCTATTTTAAGCTTATCAGAGCAATATAAACACGGGTTTCCATGTGCGTTAAACCTTTGATTATTCACTTTTCGCCTTAGCTTAAACGGTATATGGAATAATGCAAACTCGTTTCTCTGTGTTTTTGCTATCTCATCTACACGAAACCTAAAAAACGCAGCACCAGCGATTAATTTTCCATAAAAAGACTCGCTTGCAAATATGTTTTTGTAGCTTTCTATAAAGAGCTTAAAAGAATCAGATGCTTTAAATCTCTCCTTATACGTATACTCTCTCAGGATATTTATAACCCGAGTACTACAATCTGTAGCCCTAGACTGTATTGGTGTCCTGTCAATATCATTTACAATACCAAGAGATATCAATTCGTCTAAAAGTTCAGAAACAAAAGCTATATATTCGGTAAAATGAGATTCAATTTCATCGATATAGTCTGCATCGCACCTAATTGATAGTGGCTTATTAAATTTTTCAGGGATTTTCAATTCTTTTCTGGGTTTTACTTCTGATAGGGTAAAGTTTTATTATACAGAACTCCACATAAACAAAACAAACGCCACCACGTTGCATTTGAAAATACGGGTACATTTGTATTATCGATGCTACTATATGCAACCACTTTTACGTGCTCATCTTTTAAAATCATTGCATCTTTTCTAAACTCTTGATCTTCACGAAAATTCAGCAAATATTCTTCAACTTCAGGCTTTTGAAAAATATCAGTATATGCATGATCCCAATTCCTCAAAATATCAAATGCGCAAGAAAAAGCAAAATTCCCAGTTAAATCCAGTTCTATACCATGCATCTCATGCTCTTTCTCGTAATCAATAGGAGCCCCGTCTATAAAGAGAGCTAAGGGCCTAACAAACATTATCGAATACTCTGTAGCTGATAAAATTTTGTATAAATCAACAAGTGTTTCAGTGTCTGTCTCCTGCTCATTCTTTTTATCAATGTTAATCTGAGTCCGGATGTGGTTATCAATGTATTCCCAATAAAAGTCATTAATAATCTTGTGGGCATCCTCCAAAATTGCTATAGTAATATTCCTTCCGGTATCCTCGCTTATTTGCCTCGAAAGAGTAACGCTATTATTATCGAAAAAAGAAGCGAGAGCGCTTTTAAAAAATTGCTCTCGCTTCTTAACTTTTTCTTCTTTAGTAGATTTTCCCTGCATGATATCCTCTTTTTTTATAGGATTTATAGTCGAACCCTAAATTTCGATGAACGAAGCTCCCATCAGATATGCTTTGATCCATCTTTTTTAATGCGTCAGTACTTGGTTGCTCACTATTTGTAAAAAGGCGGGGGAAAAAACGACTTATCTCAGTCCTGATTGAAGCAAGAAGAGGGGTTCTTCTAACAGGGTTTAATTCTCCCCAAGTTTTAACCGGTAAAATCATATTTCTCAATTTTTTTTTAAAAAATGGTTGGCGAAGTTATAAAAATCTCTCCAAACAAAGATTGTTAATAACTTTTTATTTGTTTATGGTAATTGTACACAATTTAACTACTTAATGCAAGAGGGTCCGTACAATTAAGAATACATTAACTTCTCTGTTGAAAAATCTTCATGTAAATAAGCCACTAATTGGTATCTAAAGAGTTGATTTGTAACACATAAGCACCTAAATACTGTTTTAAGCAGAGCGCAATCATTTCTCCTAAGCCATATCTTCCTATTAATCATTCTTATCATAAATGTCATCAATTCCATCACAAATCTTCAATTTTTTCTACCCCTAGAAATTCTTCAAATGATTTAGCTAAAACAGTTTCGTTCATGTCCATATCCATATCAACTAAGATAATTTCACCGTATTCATCTCCACTGTTTAAATTCATTATAATGGGGTTATCAGAGTAATCTGCGGCAATAGGCAAATACCCATCAGGAATGTTCTTCTCATAAATTTGATGAGAAGTAATATAATCCTCAACCCTTCCCTTTCCATATTTAATGCCTAAAATTCGCTTTACATCTGAATTACCATCAACGAGTCCACCATTATACTTTAACATGAATTTTTTGTAGTTATCGGGTAGCACAATTTCGTAGTTTGACTCAAATTCAGATATGTCAACATCATCTATACTTTCTCTTGTTTTTTCTATTTCAATCTTATTCATGACTATATATTTAAAGTAAGCTTTTTAGAATAAATGGGCTTTTGAAAAAAATAATCTACCAAGGCTGTAGATCCATAGTGAGGCTTACAAGCTACATGAACATCATGGTCAACTAATTGCATCTCACAAGTGCCATTTATAGGATCAAAATTATTCATGTGGTGCCAAGTAAAATCATTTTTGATTTGCTTATCCGGTTTTATGCCAGCTAATTCGAATGCCAGTTTATCATCATTTTCTCTGATTCCAGTCAGTTTTATTCTTACAATATTTCTCTGATCTCCAGATGTTTTATACAAATACTGTGTGTTTCTAAAATCTGCAGAGATACCATTAGTACTTAAATTAACATTATACCCACGCTCTTTCAGTGCACTTTTACTTGGATTAAACTTATTGCTTTTTTTCATGCCTTTAAGAGTTGCATATATTTTTTCCATTCTTTGTTCAGACTCTTCCGCATTTAGAAGATTCTTGGGCACCTTAATTTCTATACCCAACTTTTCAATAGCCTTCTCTATTTCTTTTAGTAAGTTCCTTTCTTCTACTAGTCCCTCCAACCACTTCTGCGTTTTCTTTGTATTCTTCAAATGCAATTCATCTAGCCACTTTTTCACTTCCTTTTCTTCCCCTTCATAAACTTTCACTTCCTTATAAATCACCTCTAACATGTTTGAAGTACGGCTTTTTACAAGCTGTAAATTTAGCTCTTCTGTAAAGAACTCCTTTAGATTCTTACCAAAGCCAATTTCCTCAAACAATGTTTTAGCTTTTGGAGCTACTACCTCAACTTCTTTCAATGCTTTAGGTGCTGCCATTGGATTGATAGTTTTTAAAAGTGCTGCCACTTTTTCAACCAAAGTGAGATTATCCCCTTTCATTTTCAGAAAGCGTATCAAAATAGGACCTTTACTGGCTACAGCATCTACCAGCTGTACCGACAATGCACCCATTCCAAGTAGCATATATATGGTATCCCAGTTTTCAACAAACCAGCTAGCTTCGGGACACTCCCCTTTGACATCCATAAGATATTCGGTATCCTTGACGCTCAATACAATAATGTCTGTGGCGGACAAAACAGTATCTAACATCAATAGACC
>Ga0208695_1002844_pt1 | contig 12189 bp, 12 predicted proteins | sample AD_UKC111_MetaG_FD_184449 | JGI IMG/M metagenome (GOLD analysis project Ga0208695, IMG submission 184449) | Active sludge microbial communities of municipal wastewater-treating anaerobic digesters from Hong Kong - AD_UKC111_MetaG (SPAdes)... | ecosystem: Engineered > Bioreactor > Anaerobic >... | reverse complement strand
TCACGCGTGGGAAACCTGACAACGGTCACATTCGTCTCCGGCACCACAACCGCCGCCGCTGTAAAGGCCTTAGTAGAGGCTGACGCAACGCTGAAAAACCTCTGGGAAATTACATATCCGGCCGGTTCAGATGGGTCTGACATACTAACAGCCGCAGGCCCATTATATGCATCAGGCGGGCGGGATTATTCATCAGACCTAACCCTCATAGGAACCGACATCTTGGTTCGATTCTACCTTGATGTTAGCACCGCCAGCCCGCAGATGATATCTGGGGTCGGAACGGTTGAGGGCATCCCTATTGACCTGAAGCTAGAGGAAATTGTAGAATCCGATATCACCATTCAAGGAAAGGGTCCGTTAGTATATCATACAGTATAAGAAGGGAAATAAATGTCGAATGCAATTACGCCAATAACGATAGATGGGGAGCAATATATCCTTCGCTTCCCATCATTGGCACAGATACTAATTCAGAAGAAGGCCGGTGAGTTCTTAGGGACTCCTAACAAAAGGCTACTTCTTCCTGACATCCTCATGCTGGCCGTATCTGGCGACGTTGAGGCCCAGGCCTATCTCCTATGGCAGGGGATTATGGGCGGCATGCCGGAGAAGCGGAACATGAAGTTTGAGGAAGCGGTAGAACTCAGAGACAAGTTTCTGCTGGGTGACGACCTTGACGACGGCAGCCGGTATGTGGAGTTCTTGGAAACGCTGGGTTCCGCTGTAGATGCTTCGTATGGTGCCGACAGAAAAAAGTCCCAGGAGAAGATGAAGAAGGACAGAGAAGCTGCCAGGCAGGAAGACCTGGAAGTGATCTACAGGGCCAAAGCTGCAGTAGAACCAAAAGAGTCCAAGAATACGACTGGGAAGAAGCATACCGAACCTGCATAGGCACGCTGGGGCTAACCCCGGCGCAATTTTTGGAATTGACCCCACATGAGATAAACCTGAAGATTGAAAGCCATAATCGTGAACACCGGGCTAATGACATTGATATCTTTGAGCTTGCAGCCTTAATCACAATAGGATTCAACAACCCTAAGAGCTTCCCATCAAGCCTCCAAAAGTTCAGGCCTGATCCCGTGGCCCGTGCAAACGACATATCACGTATGAAACAACAGGCCGGAATGGTAGGAGTTCGCATACCAGAAAAATCTGAGGAACCATGACTAAAGTAGGAGAGATTACAGCCGAAATTAGGGCCGACACTAGCCGACTTAGTGGCGACTTGAACAGTGCTAAGTCTATGGCTAGTAGTGCAGCCTCCGACATGGAAAGCCGCTTTTCATCTGTGGCAGGGTCCATAGGATCAGCACTGAAAACCAGTGTGCTTGCTGTCGGCGCGGCTGCAGTTGGCGCTGCCACAGTCGGAACGAAGATGTACATGGACCTTGAATCCGCATCTGCATCAGCGGCTTCTAAGGCGATAGACGTAAACGGAAAGTCCACTGCTGAAATTCAAGCCCAGTACGACGCCGTGTTAAATCATATAATGGACGTGTCTGGGAAGCTTGGAGCGTCCACAGTATTCTCTCCGACTGAGGTAGCGAAGACCTATGACGTTCTTGCTGCCGCAGGTGTCAACGTCGCTAATGTCGGAGAAAACGAACTCCTACCATTTCTAAATACGGCAAGCGCAACAGGTGAAAGCCTGGCGGATTCAACGGAAACCGTGCTTGGATACATAAATGCTTTCGGCTTGAGCATGAGTGATAGCGGCAAGGTAGCTGATCAGCTATCTATGGCCATGAACGGCTCAAGGCTGAGCCTGTCGTCCTTGAATTATGCGCTAACTCAGGGAGGTGCCACGGCTGCCCAGGCCGGACTTAGCATATCCGAATTTGCCGGAATAGCCGGCGTGCTGTCTGACCAGATGTACACGGGCGAACAGGCCGGAGCGGCGCTAAAAACCGCTATCTTGGCGCTTTACACTCCAACAGATAAACAGATGGAAGCACTGCAAAAGCTTGGTATTTCTTATGATCAGATTGACCCGCGAACTCACAATTTTATAGATACGCTTGAATTGTTAAAATCGAAGGGCGCTGATATAGGCGACTTCGCAAACATTTTCACGGATTCTTCCGGCGCTATAATGAATGCCGCCGCAGGATCAATAGATAAGATACGCACACTGACTACCGCAATTTCAGGGTCTGAAGGAACAACCCAGGCAATAGCCGACCTGAAAATGAGCACGGATAGGCTGCCGGGAGCATGGGAAACCGCTAAGGGCGCTGCAGAGGGTCTACTGACGGCGATAGGCGGAAAGCTTGAGCCTGCTGTTGTAAGCCTATTAAACGCTTTTTCTGACGTTACCCCCGCGGTAATGGACTTTGTGGATGCTCTCTTTTCTGGAGACGTCGGGAAGATAGGAGAATCAATTTCAAATTTGGCCGGAAATGTCAAGGACAAATTGGTATCTGCCTTCCAGTTCGCGGTCAACGGCATCAAAAACATTGACTGGAACGCCGCAGGTCAAACTGCTGGAAAGCTGCTTTCTGATGGAGTGAACGCCGGTGTAGGGGCCTTAAAGTCCCTTGGTAAAACCGTTGCAGGGTGGTTTGAATCCTCCGGCGGTTGGCAGGGGTTAGGTTCAAAGGTTGCCGGACTATTTCAACAGGGCTGGCTTGTGCTGCAGAGGCTAGGCGCTACAATTGCAGGCTGGATCAATTCTCAAGGCGGCTGGGAGGGACTTGGCGCAAAGGTCGCAGGGCTGTTCAGGCAGGGCTGGGAGGTCCTGCAGTCACTTGGAGGCGCGATTGCCGGATGGATTGAATCACAAGGCGGTTGGTCGGGGCTTGGCTCTAAGGTGGCGGGCGTTTTTCAACAGGGCTGGAGCGTTTTAAAATCGCTGGGTTCGGAAATAGCCGGATGGATTGAGTCTCAAGGCGGCTGGTCAGGTCTGGGCTCAAAGGTTGCATCGGCGTTTCAAAAGGGCTGGGATGCTCTAAAATCTCTTGGTAGTACGATAGCGGGATGGATTGAATCACAAGGCGGCTGGAGTTCGCTAGGGCAAAAAGCCGCCGGGGCTTTCGGGAAGGCATGGGACACGCTAAAGTCGCTTGGTACAACCCTGGCAGGCTACATTACCAGCGTAGACTGGGGATCAATAGGAACCAAGGTAGGAAACGCTATATCTGCTGGAATATCTACGGTTAAATCGTTTGCATCTGGAATAGCCGATAATATTAAAAGTTGGATTAATGAAGATGGGCCAACAAACTTAGGCAAAACCATAGGCAACCTTGTAGCTGTTGCTGTTTCTGGCATGTTGGATTTGGGTAAATGGATAGCAGACAGCCTTACATTGAAAAACGGAACCAGTTCGATATCTAACGCATTAACCACAATGGTAGAATGGTTTACACTTGGATGTAAGGCCGTAGTGGATTTTGCCCTTGGATTCGTCAGCGGTTTAGCGCCATTGGCAAACGAAATTAGAAATACTATTTTGGGCGGCGTTGCCGGAGGCCTAGACGCTATCAGCAATGTTCCTCTCATCGGAGGCAAGGCGGCAGAAGCAGCCGAAGCACTACGCGCGATGCAAATTGAAACCGTTTGGCCAGAATCTACTGGAGGCGGTGGCGGCGGAGGCGGAGGATATACCTCTCCATCAAAGCCTTATTTACCAACTTCATACACTACGCAAACCGGAACAGTAGAAAAAATGGTAACGCGCGGCGATTTCATGGTTAATGGTAAATTCGAACCTCCGGCTGAAGCGTTCGATCCATTGAAACGATATGCTATATCGCTTATTGGCGACGAATATAGAATACTTGATTTGCAGACTGGGCTTTATAGTGGATACTATAAAAAACTTTCCGATGTTCAAGCTGCTCAAGAAAGGATGACAAAATCAAACATAGCACAATATCAACAGATGATGAACACCGTTTACACTACAGCCCTTCCGCTATTGTTCACGTCTACAGGAACTCTTACATCTGCGGTAAACAATTTCAAGGGCATAACCGAAGATGAAAAGAAGCATCTATCAACACTACTGCCATCGCTTCAATATTCATCCGCCGCGCTTTTTGGGTCTTCGGACGCTTTTAAGAACGCGGTAATCACATCTTCCACTACTGCAGCAGGTACGGAAATTGCTGCAGAAACCCAGGGGGCCGCGATTGAAACCGAAGCCGCACAGCAGGCCGCTGGTATCACCACAGACGCGGCTAAGCAGGCGCAAAGAATCATCATCGACGGTTCACAAACTGCAGCGAACGCGCTTAACACCGCGGCATCCGTTGCAGCCAATTTCACTACCCAGGCGGGGCAAGCTGTGAAGATCGGGCTAACACAGTCTGGGCAGGAAATAGCCGTAATTGGAAAGGTCGCACAACAGCAGTTTACCGCCGCTGGTGGGCAGTGGGTGAAGGAAACTGTTGCAGGTGCCACTCAAGCTGCTAGTACAACCACATCAGCGGCTTCCCAGGCCGGAAGTACTACCACTTCAGCAGCAAACCAGGCAGGAAGCACTACAACCATGAGCGCTAATAACGCCGCTTCTACGCTGCAGTCGGGGGCATCATCTGCGGCATCAACCCAGACATCTGCAGCGGCCACGGCAGGAAGCAGCATAGTGTCTTCCGGTGAATCTTTCGCGCAGAAGGTGGAATCCGCAAGCGGTTCAATCGTGAAGTCGTTCAGTTCAATGTTGGAGGCTGGATGGAAGACAATGGTTTCAAAGTCTTCCACGAAAACCGGATCTTCGTCATATGGAGCATCAGCCGGAAACGTACAAACCACGTTTAACGATTGTATGTTCGAAAATTTCACCGACACGTGCACCGGAATAGCTGTAAACGCGCTTAAATACACGCCGCCAGGGAGCAGCACCCCAGTATATATTAATCCGATGACATATATTGAATCCGGAGGAGTAAGCAAATATATTTCTGGATCAAGTGGATCTAGCGGCGGAAGTAGCGGAAATTATGCAACCAGCATAGGTTATACACTTCCATCTGTGTTTTTAGCTAAAGGCGCTTTAGTCGACCAGCCAACCCTGGCGGTTGTGGGTGAGGCCGGGGAAGAAATGGTGCTCCCAGCGCCTATCACAAAGGCTCTTTTGGGGATGATAAGCACGGGCGGCAGGAGTGAAAACATTGTTATAAAACCGGCTGACATATATCTGGATGGCCGTAAGGTTGGACGGGTGGTGTTTGAGGCCGGTAAAAAGTCGATGGGCACAAGTGGATTTTCGATAGGGTGAAGAAATGAGCACATTAACTCCCAGAAATGGCCTGACTAAACCCTCAGGCTCCGACATAGGGTTTGCGTCGATCACTAACGCCAATATGGACATCATAGACGGCAGTATATCAAAATGCAATTTTTATTCCACAAGTGCGCCCACTGCTAGCGATGATAGCACGAAAGGCTATTCCGTGGGGTCGCTGTGGGTAAAAAGTAACTCAGATGTCTACGTATGCGTAAGTCCTACTGCAGGGGCCGCAGTGTGGAGAAAAATATATCCCGCCGATGTAGTGGCTCATCATACCACTCATGAATCTGGCGGATCGGACGCTATCAAGTTGGACGATTTGGCAGCGCCAGACGATAACACCGATCTAAACGTTAGCACGTCCAAACACGGCTTATGTCCGAAGGCCCCTAACAATGCTTTCCAGGCCCTTCTAGGAAACGGTGCATGGGGCTATCCACTACCGGACGGATGGATACCTGCAGGTGAGACGTGGACCTACGCATCTGCAGATTCTCCTACGTTCACGTTCACTATATCCGGCGACAAAACCACAAAATATTATCCAGGAATGCGTTTAAAGTTGACACACTCATATACAACTAAATATTTTATAGTTACGAAAGTATCCTATTCAAGTCCAAATACCACTGTAACCATATACGGCGGAACCGATTATTCCTTGGCAAGTGGCGCCATAACTAATCCATATTATAGCATGATGAAAGCGCCGGCTGGGTTTCCGTTAGACCCGTCGAAGTGGACCGTGCAGTTGGTGGATGCTAACCTAAAAGATCAATCAAACCCAACTAGCGAAACTTGGTATAATGTGGGCAGCCTGTCATTGACAATCCCGATAGGAGCATGGAGAGTTTACTTCTTTTCAGATTCACAGATAATGCTTAGCACCTCCCAGGAGTTTACACTTCTTACAACCTTGTCGACTACCAATAACGGATGCTCAGATACCGATTTTATGGTAATGTCTTATGCAAACGCTTTGTCTGGAATTGTTACACCGCATTCAAAAGAAAAGTTCCTGAAACTTTCAGGTAAAACGGTTTATTACCTCAATTTAAAATATTGGGCCAATACAGCAGCGACCCATCTTTATGTAAATGGTGAGGGTGGGCCAACTATAATAAAGGCGGTTTGCGCTTACCTTTGAGTCTTAGGAGATTTATGTCACTATTAGTTACCGTGGCCGGGCAAAGGCTTTATACGGGCCGAACGGCTGGAGGGCTTGACCTGCTTACCGTCGACGCGATAGACGCTATAACGATAAAGGAGCTAAACGCATTCACCAATAAGAGCGTTTTAATGGAGCCTTCCCCCGAAATAGATTATCGGCTGGAAGAACGCAGTACGGCCAGGTTTTCCGTCTATGACCCGAACAAAGAATTTACTTTTGATTACGGACAGGAAGTTATAATCGAAGACGAAGATTATAGGCTGTTCGGCGGTATTATTGACAGGCTGGAAAAAGGAGTGCCAAACCACGACACGAATAGCGGATTCTTTTATGATATTACCGCGGTTGATTACCAGGCGCTTGCGGATAGGCGGCAGTTCTTCAAGGCCTATGAAACGGTTGATGCTCATGCCATAGTCGGTGATATCCTGGCCATCCTGTCCGAAGAGGGGGTTATGGCCGGTGAAATACAAAATGGCCCATCGCTGACGCGGGTAACATTCAACGGGCTGTCTTGTGCGGAGGCGCTAGACAAAGTATCCGAACTGTCCGGGTTCACGTGGTTTATAGACGAAAGCAAGACGCTTTACTTTGTCAGGCGTACAACCTATGATGCCGACTGGGATGTAGAGTCAGGGCAAGAAATTCTATGGGACCCCGCCCCGCAATTGAGCATAGGAAACCCTGAATACCGAAATGTTCAATACCTGCAGGCTGGAAACGCTGAAACATCGCCCATCACGCAGCATTTCAAGGGCGACGGCGTGAATCAGACGTTCACGGTGGGCTTCCCACTTGCCAGGGTGCCAACCATTAAGCTAAATGGCGAACCCCAGACAGTAGGCATCAAGGGCGTTGACATTTCTGGATATGATTGGTACTGGAACGAAGGTGACCCGACGATCACACAAGACTTTGATGGCACGCCGATATCAGACACAGACGACCTAAGCATTACTTTCATCGGAACCTTCCCCCTAATCTGCAGGGCAACCCATTATGCCGAAATTACGCGCCAAAAACTAGCCCAGGGGTTCGGCAGCGGGAGAATTGAAAAAACCTATAAGGACTCTTCGCTAAAATCTCAGGACACTGCAACAGCGGCGGCTGTCAAAAAGCTGCTTCATTACGCGGTGATAGGTCGGAGCATCTCATACGACACCACAAACCCAGGCCTTGCGGTTGGAGTCATACAGCACGTCACTCTTCCGTTACTGGGATTGAACAACGCCGAAATGCTGATTCATCATATCACGGTATCCTTTGAGCCGGTTACAACCTATTCGGTTGAAGCATGTGAGGGACCGGTTGATTCTTCATGGGAAAAACTGTTTTGTGACCTTACGATGGAAATTAGAAACCGTGCGGCGGAAGCGGTTGGTGAAGCTGATGTAGTGCAAGGGCTTGAGGAGTTTTCAAAAGAATGGTTAGACACTGAGCACCCCAACCCATTCTTAGCAGTTTATCCCGGCAGCGCTAAACCAAGTGATATTGATTTTCCATGTCTAGCCGACACGGATAAATTGTCTTACTGCGTTTTGTATGACGTGTACGGAGTAGAATTCTTCAGAAAGCCTGTAACCGCACAAACCATAACTAACGATGTAATAACCACCATAACCCTGATTCTAGCCGCCGAAGGCAACGACCAGCAGATAGGATATGTGGGGCTGTGGGGTGGGGACTTGTGCACCGACACCCCAGGGAGTGGAATAGAAATGGAAAAGTTTGCTTTCTCAAAACTCAAAACGTCGCTTGAATCGCTGCAGTTGAATATGACCGACACGAAGGGATGGACATAGATGTACACCAAAACAGAATGGGCCGAAAGCGGAATGACGACGCAGGATAAAGTGGACGGTTTGAATAATTTAGAAACAATATATTCCCAGGCAATTTCAGCCATCGACGCCATAACCCATACAGACAGATATTACACCAAATCACAGGTGCAAAGCAAATATTTTTCTGCGTCCACAGATGGAAGCGGAAGCGGCATGATTTGCGCTAAGCTTGACGGTTATACCGCGCAACAGATGCTTGACTCAGGCACTCCAGCCGGTTGTATCGGAATTTGGAAAAGCACCATAGGTTCGATACCGGCAGGATGGGCGTTATGCAATGGTCAAAATGGCACGCCAGATTTAAGGGATCGATTTGTCGTAGGAGCTGGAGGGCATTATGACCTTTATGCCACCGGTGGGTCAAACACCGTCACCACCTCCGGGAGCGTGACTATAGCCGGGCACGCTCTCACTGCTGAAGAAATACCAAAGCATACGCATGGTAGCATCACGGATTATTACCCAAGTAATCAATATGCATTTACATACACGGCAGAAGGCAAACCACTGGTAGGAGTTAACGCATCTACGCAGAACATAACCTCATATACTAATTACACCGGAGGCGGTGACTCCCACAGCCATACGGCATCGTTCAGCGGAACGTCGAACCAAGACAAGCGGCCACCGTTCTACGCGCTTGCCTATATAATGAAACTGGGGGCATAAATGGCATACTATAAATATCATGATCAATGGCTGAACACATACCCGATTACAGCCGAAGCCATGAACCACATAGAGGGTCAATGGAGCACCATTTATCCTTTAATTACATCCCACAACCACGACACGCGATATTACACGCAAACGGCATCCGATGCTAAATTCTTTTCAACTTCTAACTATGCTGAATGTGATGCCGATATGCTGGATGGATACCATTTTGCGGGGCTGGTAACTTCCATGCTTCCCATAGGGGCTATCATGCTGTGGTCAGGTAGCGACGCGAATGTTCCGAATGGCTGGTATGTATGCGATGGGGCTACACATGGAGCATACACTACCCCGAACCTGATAGAGCGGTTTGTAGTTGGGGCCGGAGGAAGTTATGCGGTTGGTGCCACTGGAGGGCCCGGAGGCTGGAATTCCACTATAACACCGGAGGGTTCGGTCACCGTTGGTTCACATGTTTTAACTACATCCGAAATACCTTCACACACACACACATATCCATATGATTATTATTATGTTAATATACAATATGATAATGCTACCCCAACCCATTTTCACACTGTGTCTACGAAAAGCACCAATATTTTAGAGCAAGAAGTAGGCGGTGGTTCGCACGGGCACAGTGGATCAAGCATCGCTCTTAACGCGATTGATCCAAGACCAGCGTACTACGCGCTGTATTATATAATGAAGTGTGCGTGAAAGTATGACATATACTCCTAATCCCACATGGACGGCAAACACCGTAATAACGGCGGAGGCGCTTGATAATTTGGAAACGCAGTATGACGAAGCGCATACATATCTTACATCCCACAACCACGACGCCGCGTTTTTTACTAAATCCTACATGGATTCAACGTACTGGAATACTGAAAACGACGGCCCAGGGTCGGGACTTGACGCCGATCTTATTTTCAAGGACACTGGAAACCTACACGCGGCGTCTTTACAGGGCCTTGGCGTGATTAGTGGACTTATTATACTGTGGTCGGGATCGATTGAATCTATCCCTTCGGGGTGGTTGCTGTGCAACGGTTCTAATGGCACCCCAGATTTGCGCGATAGGTTTGTTATGGGCGCTGGCACCACAAACCCAGGAACAACCGGAGGATCGGCGACATTCACCGCCGGAGGAACTATCACAGTGGACGCGCACGTCTTGACAATAGCGGAAATGGGATCACATAGACACCCTTGGGCCAACACCACATACGTTTCCCTTTTCCGTGTGCAAACCACCGGTTCGACGATAGTATCAACCTCCGAACAAAGCGGCACCACCTCAGCGGCTGGAGGCGGCGGAGGTCACACACACAGTTCAGCGGAAGGCACAAGCTTTACCGGTTCGCCGGTAGCGTCTATGCCACATTATTATGCGTTAGCATATATAATGAAAACATAGGTATATAAAGAAGTGTAAATTACACTTAGATTATATATAAGTTAGACTTAAAATATAGGGTGTTGTTATGGTAGAAGTGAAAAACGTGAATGAGGCGTTCGACGCGCTGGAAGCGGCGTTTCATGAATTGGCCGACATCGAAGACAAACACGAAGAACTGAATTGCCTGCTTTCGGAATACGTCCCGGAAAGTAGGCAGGCAAAAGACATCAAGGACCGTATATACGATCTACGCCCCAAACTGGTAGACGCACAAAGAAAATATCGTCTAGCCGCGATGAAGGTAGACAGGACGCGAATGTTAATTGAAGTTGAATCGCTGAAAAAAAATAAATCTTAAAGATCGGTGTGTGGTTTTTCTACCACGCACTTTACCTCTTCTCCTACGTGTTTCCGGTAGTATTCCAGTTTATCGCGCCCGTCTTTTGAAAACGCGCTGCGTATGGTAGTAAACAGGCAAAACGGGTTCGACACCGGGGCAAGGAACAGGATGATGTACTTCCCATATTTGGGTAGTGGATACTGTAACCCGTCCTCTTTTGTAGTGTCGTATTCCCGGAACGCTTGTGATAAACTGCTAAGTTCTACCGGCAGTACCTGAAGCAGCACGCTGTGTTGAAACCCTGGCGGATGCTTAAGGTAATATGAAGAAAATTTTATAGTAATCATTCTACCATCTTCATAGCCTTAAGCGTGCTCTTTTCAATCGTCACCTTGTGGCTTGCAACCCTATGTGCGTCGATGATGCCAGCCAGCCAGACGGCCCATACCAGAAATGGGCCGGTAGTAATGACTAACAGGGTTGCTAACATCAATAGGAATATGCCCTTCAGCAGTTGGCCATTATATACCTGCCCTAGACCAACTACGAAGAACGACAGCACGGCGGCGACAAACGCGCTTGCCATTTTACGCACCTCCAAGTTTGATATATTCATCTTTCGCGTTTTGAAGAACCCTAGAAAGCATACGGCGTTTTTGAAGGCCGCTCACTACGTCCCTTTGGTCGGGACGGAACGTAACGCATACCCTGAAAACGCGGTTTTCAGGTTTCATCTGTGGCCGTGTCATTTTTACCATTCCCTACGATTTTCACGCGGTATAAAGCAGCATCCGCTCCTAAACCCGCCTTTTATTACAATTCCTTCGCGGCGGGTCAGGCATTCGTCCCACAGCATACACCGTTCGCGCACACAAGACGGGTCTATGGTGGGCTCATGTGCGTATGCGATCATCCGGAACGGGCATGTTTTCATGCAATTTTCTGTTTTATCTGTCATTGTTTCTCACCAAAACATACCTAGTAGCTATTCATATTTATAGTTATGCATATAAACCGCTTCAAACCGCCTTTCATGGATGTTATGGTGGTTAGATTTTTATAACGAAGCACATGTATTTAAATGTTTATCGCGTTTTAAAGATTTGGAGGTTGAAAACACATGCAAGGAGAAGTATCTAATATCAAGGAATACGTTGCTGGATGCAGCGAAAACGAATTGAATAGACGCGCTATGTGCGAAGAATTCAAAAGGTATGTAGGAGAAATAGTTACCGCGTTTGTCCAGAACCACAACCGACCAGTGACCGGAAGGCTGATAGACGTTTCCGGTGAATTCCTGCGTTTGAAGCATCGCGACGGTAGGATATCGCTAGTACGCGCAAACGCGATTACGTTCTTGGCGGAAGTCCCAAAGAAGGAGTAATCATGGACCGCGAAGAAGAAATTAAAATTGAGGTCGACGCCGTGGCCGCCTTTCTATCTGGTCAGACACTTCGCGGTGCACTGCATGAGATAGGAGCAGATGGGCTGTGCAACCCAATAGAAGAGTGCGGGTGTTCGCTTGACGATCTT
>Ga0208695_1002836_pt1 | contig 12211 bp, 11 predicted proteins | sample AD_UKC111_MetaG_FD_184449 | JGI IMG/M metagenome (GOLD analysis project Ga0208695, IMG submission 184449) | Active sludge microbial communities of municipal wastewater-treating anaerobic digesters from Hong Kong - AD_UKC111_MetaG (SPAdes)... | ecosystem: Engineered > Bioreactor > Anaerobic >... | reverse complement strand
ATTGGGCTGCTATATGCTTGATTATCAGATTGGTATGGGTTTTTTAAATATGCAATTCCCATTCCAACTCTAGTATCAATTTCAAATATTTTGGAATGTAGTAAGGACGGATGAATTGAATAAGACCCAATAACTCCTTTTTGTAATATATTATTTTGAAAATCAATATATTGCAATGAGGTGGAAAGAGCAGGTAATCCAGAATATTTATTATAAGATTCAATATCGGTTTTTCTCCAATAATAATTTAAGGATATACTTTTTGGGTTGGATGTTCCAATGTTTTCGATTGACTTGCTGTGAATCAACACTTTGCCAAAGGAAAAGCCGAAAGAAAGGGATCTTTCAATTTCTTTATTTTGGCAAACTGCTAAGAATGGTAGTAATATAAAAATGAATTTTAGGGTATTTAATCTCATAGTTTCCCTTTGTCTGCAACAATAAATTGACTTTTATCATTTTTGGTGACTGTACAATATTCGTAGATTGGATCATGTTCAAGAATTAATTTCGCATTATTCTGATATGCAAAATTTAATATTTCTTCTTTTTCCTTCATCGTTTCTAAAGGTCGTATATCATAGCTCATTATATAGGGCATACCAATGTGATGAATAGAAGGAATCAAATCTGCACAATATATTAGTGTTTCATTATTATTTTTGATAATCGGACACATCATTGCTTCAGTATGCCCATACATGAATTTTATTCGAATATCTTTCATCCATTCTATATCTTGTTGAATATCAATCATTTTTAGCAATCCCTGCTCTTTCAATGGCAAAATATTCTCTGGCAAAAATGATGCTTTTTCACGAAAATTAGGATTTGTAGCCCAATCCCAATGAACGGAATTGCTCCAATATGTTGCATTTGGAAATGTTGGGACAATTGTACCATTTTCCATTTTTAAAGCACCACCACAGTGATCAAAGTGTAAATGTGTAAGGAAGACATCTGTAATATCTTCTGGAAAAATAGAATGCTTCTCAAGTGAATTAATTAAAGAATATTCACCATGAGGATGAAAATGTGACTTAAATTTCTCATCTTGTTTGTCTCCAATTCCACAATCAATTAGTATTTTTCTATCATTATGAATAATAAGCAAACATTGCATGGACCATGTACATAAATTAGATTCGTCAGGAGGGTTCATTTTCTCCCACATTTTTTTGGGCACAACTCCAAACATTGCTCCACCATCTAATTTGAAAAAACCAGTTTGTATACTATATATTTGCATTATTAATAATTAATAAATCAAATATATAAAAAATTAATTTTAATTTTAAGTATTTATGATTTTGCCATCTTCCATTTCTATTATTCTATTAGTTTTTGATGCAAAATCATTATCATGAGTTACTATTAATAGTGTTTGTTGATAGCTTTCACTGAGTTCTTTAAATATTGAAAATACTATTTCGCTGTTTTTTTTATCTAAATTTCCAGTTGGTTCATCACCCATAATAATAATTGGATCGTTAATTAGGGCTCTAGCAATTGCGACTCTTTGTTTTTGTCCACCAGACAATTGATTCGGTTTTTTAAGTGCTTCATTTTCAATGCCAAGTATTTTTAGTTTTTCGTATGCATTATATTCTATTTCCTTCTCACTCAGTTTTCCAAGATTAATTCCTGGCAATGAAACATTTTTTAACACATTAAACTCATTCAACAAATAGTGAAATTGAAATACAAAACCAATTTTTTCATTTCTAATTTTTGCTAATTCTTTTTCCTTTTTATGGGAAGTATTTACCCCATCAATGAAAAGTTCTCCCGAAAAATCTGTGTCCATCGTGGATAAAATATATAATAGAGTTGATTTCCCGCAACCAGATTTTCCAGTTATTGAAACGAATTCACCCATATTTAGTGAGAAAGTAATGTCTTTTAATACCTGAATTGTAGTTGGGTCATGAAAATATTTCGATATTTGTCTTGCTTCTAAAACTTTTTTATCCATACTATTTTCCTCTAATGATAACTACTGGATCAACTTTACTTGCTTTTCTTGATGGGAGGTATCCAGCAAAGTATGTTGTGATAATAGAAAACAATCCTCCTATCAAATAATATTTTGGATTATAACTGACAGGATAAGTTTTAATATTTGGCAATGCTGGAGTATTAAATGGGACATGATCAATTGCAACTGATAACCCATATCCAAATAATAATCCAATTAATCCACCGAATATACCAATAGATAAAGCGATTGAAATAAAAATATATTTTACTTGGCTTCCTGAAAATCCTGTAGCTTTGAGTATTGCAATGGTATCCATTTTTTCATAAATCATCATATTCAAAATATTATAAATACCAAATCCTGCTACTATTAGTAATGTAATCCCAACAGCATATGAAATTAATGATCTTATATTACTACCTGTTTCATATTGAGCATTTGCAGTTTGAATGTCAATTGCATCTACATTAAATGTTTTTCTAAATTCAGCAGTAAGTTCGGGAGCTTTGTTCTGATTCGGAAGTTTTACTTGAATATCTGTGATATAATTATTTGGAACACCCAATAACTTTTGAGCAGTGCTTAAAGAAGTGTAACTCTGCACTTTATCTATGTCTTTAATACCAGATTGAAAAAAACCAACGACTTTGAGTGGAATAATTTCTCCCTTAATCGATGTTACTTGAACGACATCACCAATATCAACTAATAACATTTCAGCTGCATTTTTCCCTAAGATAATGCTATTTGCAATATTTTTGAGATCGTTACTATTGCCTTTTGTCACATAATCAGAGAACATAAATAATTGATTTTCAGCAACCACATCAATTCCATTGATTATTCCTGAGATATCAATTGTTCCTGCATTATAAAATACTTGAGTTGTTACTTTAGGGGATACTCCTAGTACTCTACTATCGTTTTTTAAAGATTGTAGAATGGCAATACTATTATAAATCTGAGGAAGTTCATTCTTAGGTTTTTTTGAAGAAACAAAATTATAGATATTTTCTTGTTTGGAATATAAATCAATTGGTTGATTTTCAGTTGGTAATATTTCGTTGTATATACTAATATGTGGCGACCTATTAGTTACTAGCCCATCTAACATTTCATTAAGACCATTCATAAATCCCAATAATGCAATGAACATTGTGATACTAAAGGTAACACCTACCGCTGCAACTAATGTTTGTTTCCATCTTGCTAACAAAAGAGCATATGCTATAGAAAAATTAAGTTTATACATTATTTTTTTGGAATAATTATTAGGTTGTTTTCATTCAAACCATCTATTATCTCTACTTTTTTATAATCCTTAAGGCCAGTTTTTACAATAATAGCTTGATTGTCTTCATTATATACTATTGAGTCATGAAATAGGTAATTTATTGGTATCAATATCACATTCGACTTTATACTTTGAATGATATTAGCTTCAAATGTAATATTTGGGTATAATATTTCTGGTTTATCAATGAATTCTGCTTCTACTAAAAATGTTTTTGTTTTTTCATTCATATATGGATAAATTTTAGTGATTTGAGCTTCAAAAACTTTTCCTTTATAACTATCCAATGCTACTATTACTTTTTGATCTTTCTTTACTTTTAAAATATCTTTTTCATCTACTTGCATTTCTAATATAAACTGATTGCCTTCTCCAATAATGGCTATAGGAGACTGAGGGTTAACTATTTCCCCTTCGTTTTTAAATAACTTGAAAACTATCCCGTCGAGTTCACTTCTTAAAATAAAATCGCTTTCAATTTTATTTGAGATTTTTAAGTTTTTTTGAGATTGATTCGAATTGAAAATTAATAATTTTTTTTGATCTGAATACCTTATTTGAGCGGATTGAAAGGTTGTTTTTGAATTTTCATAAGCAATTCTTCTATGTTCCAATTCTGCTAAAGTGCCAATTTGATAATTATCCCATAAGTTCTTATACTTTGTATATAAAAAAGAATCACTTTGCATTGATTTTCGGGCTAAATCTATTGACATCAAGGCATCATTTAATTTGCCTTGATTAGAAGAAAGACTTGCTAGTTCAGCTGCAAGGACTGCATTTTCCTTATTATATTTCTGAGTTTCATTATTTATGGAAAGTATTGGAGTACCCTTTTTTACATGATCACCATCTTTAATATATATTTTATTTATTACTCCATTAACATTTACGAATGCTTGATATTGGTTTTTGCTTTTTATTATTCCAGAAGCATATACAGATTCGGTTATTTGTCCTATTTCTGGATGTATGGATTGTTCCTTATTCTTACAACCAATTAGTATTGTAAATAATATAAAGAAAAAAAATTTGTACATCTGATAAGATATTTAATCTTGAACTGAATACCTAAAGTTACAAATTGTACTGAAATTTTGGAAATAAAAATTTGCGAAAACTAAATAAAAAAGGGTTAACTTTTTTTAAAGCTAACCCTTTTATTCCATTTGGATGAAAAATATTAATAATTATTTCTGTTATTATCATATCCACCATCGTTTCCTCTGTTACGATCGTAACCGCCACCGCCTCTTCGGTCGCCGCCACCGTAACCGCCACCGCCTCTTCGGTCGCCGCCACCGTAACCGCCGCCGCCTCTTCGGTCGCCGCCACCGTAACCGCCGCCGCCTCTTCGGTCGCCACCACCAAATCCGCCACCACGGTTGAATGGTTTTTTCATTTCTTCTCTTGGTCTTGCTTCTTTCACTGCAAGAACTTTGCCTTCAACCTCAGCTTCGTTTAATTCGTTGATTGCATTATTAGCTTCAGCTTCATTTGGCATTTCAACAAAACCAAATCCTCTTGATTTGCCTGAAAAATGATCGCTAATGATTTTAGCAGAATCAACAGTACCATATTGTTCGAAAACACTTCTAAGGTCTTCGTCCCCCATACTAAAATTGAGGTTGGCTACGTAAATGTTCATTAAAAAAAATTAATAAAATGAATAAAAAATAAAATAAAAATTTAAACAAATGTTGTTAAGTACTAAAAAAATTAGAAGAAACTTTCGTAGCCAAACAAATTATTCTGCAAGATATAGGTTTATAATAAGATTATCAAATAATTATAATTTTTATTTGATAAATATATTTTGCAAAATAGTACATAAAAAAAAAGACGACCCTGCAAGAATGCAGAGCCGTCAATATATAACCCCAAAAAACACTCAAATTTGTTATAAAATGATAACCCAAAGATATGAATAAAAGTTCATTAAATTCAAGTTTTTTTTATATTATTTTACATTTTTATAAATTTAGTATTGATTACTTGACTATTAGCATTCAATTTCAAGATAAAAGTTCCTGATTGTAAAGCATTTACATCTAAATTGATCATCTTTTGTCCAAAATCTAATTTTTTCGATAATATTAGATTACCAGTAATATTATAAATATCAATGGAATTAATATCTATAGTTGATTTTGTTAAATCAATATTCAAATTATTTGAAGTAGGATTAGGAGCTATTTGTATTTGATAATTGGTTAAATCTACATTACTTGATAAATTTCTGTATCCTGTAGCAGACCATACTCCATTTGTAGCATTATTAAATAATATGGATGGTGAACCACTAGATTGAAATTTATTAGCATTTAACCCAACTACTTTAATAACACTTGAACTTCCATTCTTTCCGTTAAAAATCATTTTTTTGTCATCTCTAGAATAACTTGGGTATCCTGGTACTCCATTATTCTGAACAATATAATCATTATCTCCAGTTTGTGAATTTACGCCTAATACACTCCAAGAATTGTCATTCTCATCTAATAAATCAAAACCAATGATATATGGTGAATTTTTTGAAAAAGCAGGGTTGCCAATACTAATACCATCTGGAAGATCTGAAAATAATTTGATGATTTGACCATCTCCAAATGTAACACTTGATGGTTCGAATGCTCTTAAAATACCAACATCCCAATAATTAATAGATCCAAATAGACCACCACTCAAAGTAACTGATTCATCATAGATTACATATCTTCCTGTATAATCCCAATCAAGGGAACCTGCATAGTCAATTTCGTCAGTATTTACACCTTGTCCTGTAGTTGGATTGTACAGTTTGTAAGTTTTCCAAACTTCTTTTTCAAAATCATAAACATCAATATTCTTATTATTATTTGGATTAGAATTATCTAATGCTGTCAATGCTGCAACTCTAAAACCATCTTTAGAGATCGCCGCATTTCTCCAGATAGGCTGATCTTGTATTACATATTCCTCCACTGTACCAGCAACCCAATCGATGAAAATATAGTAGATTTTTTTGTCTTTTCCCACAAAAATTAATTCTGCACCATCATCAGAAGCACTAACATTGCTGATTGGTGCAGTGTTAGAAATTACATTAATTGGGTTTCCTTGAGGATTTGTTACATATATCTTAGTGACATTCGCATCATTGAAGAAGATGATATCATTTCCTGGATTTATTGGAAGATCGTTTTGGTAATTACCTGGAGTGCCGCTGCCACCAGTTCCGCCACCAGATCCTGCAATTCCTACAGCATCAAAAGCAGCAGCTGCAGCATTTTCGACAGTCGTACCATAATTCAAATCTTTTATGGATTGAATAACTGCAGCTCTTAGATCAACAAATCTGGATGATTTCACCAAATAAGTTGTAAGTGCTTTATAAAACACTTGCTCAGCAATATTTTTTGTAACTCCCGAAGAAACAGCAAATTTGTAAAATGCAAAATTGGTGATACCGCTATTGATATGCACACCTCCATTATCTTGAGTTCCAGTATAACGTTCGTTGTAATGAGCTGGTTGAAATCCTGCTGAGCTAAGGCTAGTTCCACCATTATGTGGATTGGATAAATCTCTTAACGCACCTGAAGGGAAAGTGGAAGTTTTTACTACATCTTCGCCCATTTGCCAATCGTTTCTATCAATCATAGCTCCAAAAATGTCGGCAAAAGATTCGTTTAATGCTCCTGATTCACCTTGATATTCTAAGTTTGCAGTGCTTTGAACTACTCCATGAGTCATTTCATGACCTGCAACATCTAATCCTCTTGCAAGTGGTTTGAAGGCATTCAACCCATTTCCATAAAACATAGCTTCTCCGTTCCAAAATGCATTATCCATTCCAGCACCATTGTCGTCAGCCACATTTATTAAGGAAATTATTGTACCACCTGATCCGTTAATAGAATTTCGATTGAAAGTATTTTTGTAATAATCATAAGCTACACTTGCATTATAATGTGCAGAAACAGCAGTTGGATTGTTCCAAGTTGCTGAAGATGAAGTTACATGATCATATTTGAAATTATTTCCTTCTGGTGAAGTATTAAAAGCATTTAATGTCCATATTGCACCAATCGGATCGTTTGGCATATTCGAACTTCCTGCACTGAACATACTTTTTGTTGCATCTATAAGATAATTAACTCCTGATAATCTATAAGATTGTACTGTTCTATTAACACCTAACAAATCAGATCCGTTGCCAGATTCTGGACCATCTAATATTTCATTGCTTTGAGGAAACAAAGATGATTTTTCAGAATTATGCAAAGCATCATGCTCAGATTCATCCAATGATTGATGGAATTTACAAGCATTTCTATATTGGTAGATAATTTCATTTGTTTTGGCATCTACAAAATATTCCCATCTATCTGTAATATTTGGTATTACTGTAATATGATAAGCTAGTTTATATTTTCCACCAAGATTAGGAGATTTATAGATAATTAGCTCATCATGAGGGATTTGCCCAATTAATTTTTGCTCATCTTCATCTAATGATTTTATTTGTATTGTTTTAGACAAATGTTCCTGTGCGGATTGTCTTGCAATAACTGTACTAATAGATGGTGAAATATCCAAATCTTTGATATTGGCAGTTCTTCCATTGGAATAATATATTTCATCATTTTTGGCATGCAATTTTAGTTCTGCATTCCATATTGAAATTCCTTTATATTGTTGATTATAAGTGAAATGAGTTTCGTTATCATTACTTACCGCTTTGGTCAAAATCAAATCTGTAGAAGGATTTTCTATTGTCCAATATTTGCTAGTCATTGATAAATATTTATCGCATTTTTCTTTAAGAGTTGGTGCATCAACATCTAAGTTGCCAGAGATTGCATATACTTGACCATCAGCCTCTTTCATTACTTTGATGGGATTTGCAACATTTATTTTGTTAACAGACTTATAATTAATATTTGATAAATTGGAGAGACGATCATTTGATCTTGGGACTTTCGCCTTAACATTTTTCATGGGTCTCAAGATTTCTCTCGAAACATTTTCATTGTTAATTTGTAATTCTGGTTTGAATTTGGATTGTGAAAACAATGCCAGTGGAAGTAAAAATCCACAAATTGTAAAAAATTTTTTCATTTCAATAAATTATGTATCAAAATTAATATTTTAAGTTAAATTATTTAAATCTTGAAGTACTTTTTCGGCACAACATCGACCACTCAATAAGGCATTATTCATGGAACCATTCAATAAGTGGTCCCCACAAATATAAAGATGGTCATTTATTTTAAATTTTTCAGCATTAATTGAATAATTAACACTCCGTTGTTGTGGCAAAGCATACCTAATTCTATAGCATTTGATAAAATTCCAGTATTGAACACTTAACCCAAACCAATTTTGGAGTTCTTTTAAGACTAAAGAAACTAGCACTTCGTCACTATCTTCAAATAAATTATTAACTGAAACAGAAATTAAAGATTTAGATTTTGGTGAATAGTCTGCTGCAATATCGCTTAAAACTGCAATATGAGTTATGATTGGATTTTTACTTGCATTTATTGCGATTAAGTTTTTTTTAAGTGGAGATATATTTGATGAGAAATAAAGACAATTTACACTTTTGAAATTTGTATTGATATTTTTGCCATAAACTCGAGCTAAACTATTTGCTTCTGTAGCAATAATGATTTTTTTAGCTCGATATTTTTTCCCGCTATCTGTGATCAAATTATTAGCATCGATACTTACTACTTTTTCATTGCAAAATGTATTTTTGGGAATCAACTTTTTAGCGATTTGATTAGATACCTGTTCAATTCCTCTACTTGGTAAGGAAACATTGCTTTCGCAAAACATCTTGAATGAATACTCAAACATTCGTTGAGAACTAGATAAATTGTTTTCTAAGAAAACTCCACTAAAAAATGGTTGGAAGAATTTTTTGACAAATGAATCACTAAAGTCCAATTTTTTTAGATATTCTTTAGTACTCATTTCCTCAGCAGTAAAAATATCGTTAATACTTGCCGACATCAGCCTATTTCTCAAAATAAACAATTTAGATTTATCCTGGAAACTTCCAATTTTCGAAAATAATTGAGATAAAAAAGAACTCCAAACACGGCTTGGATCCATCACTTCATTCATTTTTCCATGATCTGATAATATCAAAAAGCCTGGTAGAAAAGGTTTTAAGTCTAAATCTTTTATATCTACCCAATTTTTCAGTTCGGGATATGCAGAATTAAACACTTGAAATCCACGATTTAGAATAAAGCCATCGACAAAATCAGATTTAACTCTGCCACCTAATCTATCGCTAGATTCAAGCAGAATGGCATCGATATTTTTTTGTTGAAGAGTGATAGCCGCAGCCATTCCTGATAATCCTCCACCGACAACAATTACATCATTCAATAGATTGATATTTGTTTATAAATCAAAAAGACCTATTGGCAAATCCATCAAAATTTCTTTTTTAGATGAATCTATTTCAATAATCCAATGTGGAATTAAGGGTACGAAAACCTCTTTGTTATTTTGGTCAATTATAGCCATATCTTGGTCATTTACATCTATAATTTCAGCTATAATACCTTGATTTTCACTATTATTATCTTTGAGTAAATAACCTATGATATTTTCAATATTTGAGGTATCTTTTGGATTTTGATCTTCTACAGAACTAATATCCTCTGCTTTTAAGAATAATTTTTTAGATGAAATTTTTAATGCTTCATCTCGATTATCTATATTTTCAAATTTTACGATTAGCTGGTTAGCTCCTCTTATTGATTCTACAAAAAATGGAGTTTGAATTCCTTTTATTTCCAACACAACTACTTCTATGTTAAGAAAGTCATCTTCATAATTTTCTTCTACAACAACTTTTATTTCACCATTCAATCCATGAGGTTTCATGGTGTATCCAACTTCAATTAACTCCATTCTAATTATGATCTATTAAATTCTGAACCATGATAAAACCTTTTTCAGCCTTGTTTTCCCATGGTTCTTTCGACGTAATTTTTTGAGTGTCAAGTATTTTCATTTCTTTACTTACTAATCCAATATTTTTTGCATATTTTTCTCTCGAATACCTTAATTCTATCAAATTATCTTGATCGTCAACTTGAGAAACCACTGCTACTGAATCATAACGAATTCCGTTAACAATTTCTGGTTTATCAATACTCAAATAGCTGTAATCCCAATTTTTGTAAACTTCAATACTTTCATCAGCTATTTTGATAATTGAGGTAGGATCGATGAAAGCATTTCCATCCCAACTTTTTCCTTTTCTAATTGGGAAAGCCAACTTGATAAATCTGAAATTATCCTCAGTTCTAACAAGTTGAAAATTAGATAGATATGCAGTCCAAACATTTTTTAACTCCCAAGGATCACTTTCATTTAGTTTGTCGAATCGTTCAATTCTATAAATCAATTCATTAATTTCATTTCTAAAAGTGTCGGCGATTACTTCTTTGACAAATCTCGATTTTCCAATTTTAATAGTTTGATTATTTTCATTATCGTAGATGATACTATCTATTTTGTAAGTCAAATACTTACCTACTTTTAGTGGATTATATTCATATCCAGCTTTGATATTGTAATTGTCATCAACATCATTTAACCGACAGGATACCAACGTAATACAAAAAATAAATAAATATAATATAAAAGATATTTTCATTGTAATTCTTTATGCAAATATATTGAATCTCTACAAAAAAAGCGATTCCTAATGAAAGAAATCGCTTTTTTATAACTGATTTGAAGAGAAATTAGTTTTTATCCTGAGAGATATAGGTTTTATTTCCATTAGAGTTGATATAATATCTACCTCCTCTTGGTCCTTCATATATTGTTCTTCCTTTGTCATCTTTGCTAACAGCTTTGTCATCGCCAGCAACTTGTTTTCTAACTGTTGAAGATGCTTCTGAAGCATCTTTTTTATCAGCTTTCAATGTTTTCTCAGCAGCTGCTTTAGGTTGTTTAGCTTCATCTTTTACTGCTTTTTCAGTTTTTGCAGCTTTATCTTTCACTTCAGTTTTAGCTTCTTTTGCTTTTTTGTCCAATTTCTCAGTCTTGTCTTTAACGTCAGCTTTCACTTCTTTGGCAGCTTTTTCTACTTTTTTAGTTTCTTTAGCTGCCTTATCTTTAACGTCAGCTTTCACTTCTTTGGCAGCTTTTTCTGCTTTTTTAGTTTCTTTTGCTGCTTTTTCTTTAACGTCAGCTTTCACTTCTTTGGCAGCTTTTTCTACTTTTTTAGTTTCTTTAGCTGCTTTTTCTTTAACGTCAGCTTTTACTTCTTTAGCAGCTTTTTCTGCTTTTTTAGTTTCTTTAGTAACTTTTTTCTCAGCAGATGTTTGTGCATTTGCAGAAGCAAATGTGAATAAAGCAACAATAGCTAAAAAAAATAATCTGTTTAATGATTTCATTTTTTTAATAAAATTTTATAATAATAAATAAATAATTTATAATCAATTAGTTCTCATCATACCTCTACGTCCTCGCATTTCTTTTGTTTTAGATTCTACGAGTTTTTTAAATTCAATTTCTGTGATGAGCTTTCCGCCAGTTGGAGCTTGAATAATATCTTTTTTGGATAGCGTATTTTTATAATCCATTAAGGTATAAATCATTTCATCCTCATTTATAGTCATTTCTACGATCAAACCTGGCAAAAAACCGTAACCTTCCGGTCCCGACATGGTAGGTATTTGACTAGTGAACCATGCTGAAACGACTTTTTTGTTAGTCGTATCATTCAAGGTAGCATGCATACAGTTGTAATTATTAATTTTTTTGGATTCATTGGTTATTTTCCAACCTTTTGGGGTAATTGTATCTTCTATTCTGAATTTTTCACCAAAAAATTCTTTTAAATCAACTTTCCGTTTTATTTTGTAATTCCGATATAATTCGTTTTTCGGACTCATAAATCGCATTCTACCACC
>Ga0208695_1002831_pt1 | contig 12220 bp, 8 predicted proteins | sample AD_UKC111_MetaG_FD_184449 | JGI IMG/M metagenome (GOLD analysis project Ga0208695, IMG submission 184449) | Active sludge microbial communities of municipal wastewater-treating anaerobic digesters from Hong Kong - AD_UKC111_MetaG (SPAdes)... | ecosystem: Engineered > Bioreactor > Anaerobic >... | reverse complement strand
ACACTGATGGAAGGCGGCGGATTATCAAAAAGACTCATAAATTTTTCTAATTCACTTGTTGGGCATCTTACAGGCGGACTTGGTATTGTTACTGTCCTGACATGCATATTTTTCGGTGCCATCAGCGGATCGGCCATTGCTACTGTTGCCGCCGTCGGCACTATGATGATTCCTGCGATGGAAAGAGCAGGCTATCCCCGTACCTTTGCAACAGCACTTGCTGCTGCAGCCGGAGTTTTGGGCACAATAATACCTCCAAGCATACCTATGATTATGTATTGTGTAGCGCTTCCTGCCGCTTCCCCCGGAAATATGTTTATGGGAGGAGTAGGGCCGGGACTTCTTGGTGGTTTTGCTCTTATGATTGTGGTTTATTATTATGCAAAAAAAGAAGGCTACGGCAGTACAAACAAAAATACCAAGTTTGATTTGAAATATGCAGTAAAATGCGGCATCAAAGCTATTTGGGCTTTATTTGTACCGGTAATTATTATGGGCGGCATTTATGGCGGTGTTTTTTCAGCGACAGAAGCAGCTGTTGTAGCATGTGTCTACGGATTCATTGTAGGAAAATTTATTTATAAAGAGCTAAGTATCGACGCAACAATAAAAGCTTTCACAAGCTCTGCCATTACTGTCTCATCGATATTGATTGTTGTCGCCACCGGCTCGGTGCTGGGCAAAATTCTGACGGTAGAAGGTGTGCCGAAGATGGTAGAAAGCGCATTAACTTCAATGAGCAGCAATGTATATGTGTTGTTAATTGTAATAAATATTATATTGCTGATAGTCGGATGTATTATGGAAACCTTTACTTCAATTATAATCTTAAGCCCTATACTCTATCCGATTGTTGCTCAATACGGCATTGACGTATATCATTTTGGCGTAATGATGATCTTTAATCTATCAATAGGATTTATTACCCCTCCTGTTGGTTCCAACCTATATGTAGCTTGTGGCATAACCGGTATGAAATTTGAGGATTTAGTAAAAGCAATTTGGCCATTCCTATTAGCACTAACTGTTGCTTTAATATTCGTCACTTTTATTCCGCAAATAACACTATTTTTACCAAAACTATTAGGAATGTAAATCCTGGGGAAGAGGTTTTTACCTCTTCCTTTTTTTTATTTCAGATTCGCCGTCTTTTGACGGATCAGCATTTTTTGCAGGTTATCCCGGGACTGCCCCAAGGATTTTGTACTCTCCTGCTGTTGATCCAATATATAAGCTTTAAGCTCAGCTTTCAATTCCTCATCAGCCGTCCGGGAATAAACCTTCAATGCGGGATCAATCCCTGCAGGGCCCGACTGATATAAGATTTTTACATCAAAGCTTTTTAGTGTTCCCGCAAGATAACGGTCAGCATTATAACCGGCGACAAAGCCGTCCGGATTAAGCAGGCAAAGGGCGCACATCATCAAAGTACCTGTAATAGCTGAAAACCTCACTATTGAGAACTGCCTTTTCTGCAGTACAATAACGCCAACAAAAACAACGGCAAGAAATACCATGAATAAACAGGGCAGCAGGCGGCGTATGGAAAGCCCGTATGCTCCAATATACAGTGCCATTTTGCTGAATGCTGTAGCAATTAACAGCAAAGTCAGCAGAGAAAGCAGACAGTTAAGTGTTTTTAATATATAGTTCTTTTGAGGCTTTTTGCAGAATAGGTTTGCCAATACCAGTAATGTCAGGTTAATCGCAGCAATTTGGCACAATTCAAAAAATCCGCTGCGGGCGTATTCGGAGTAAATTTGCCACCCCTCCGGCCTCTGCCCTGCAAAGGATGAGAAAAAGTAAGGAAGCTGGCTCCCTATAAATACTATATACAAGCAGCATATTAAACCAAGCACGGTGTAAACAGTAGCGGCTGCAAGCACCCTCATGGATTGAACCGCATATTGGATACCTTCTTTTTTAAATGTTCTGCAGCCTCTGTTATGGGCACAACCTGCCATAAGCCCGAACATATAAGCTGCTGTCGGTATTGTTAAGAAGCCGTCAAATAATACATCCGCAAACTGATCCTGCATCCATCGGAAATATTCAATGAGCCCATCTGCAATCTTGGAGAACCCTCCGCTGTCCGCTCTCAAAAGCAGCGGTAAAACCATACCCACAATCAATAATGCCAGCATCAGGCCCAGTGCAATGGATAAAAACTGCCTTCCAAAGCTTTTTTTAATACGTATGGATGAATAAAGGCTTTTGTATTGACACCCGAAGTTTTTAAACGGAATAACAAACATGGCATTTATTCCGTCCAGTATGAGCCAATTGCTGGTATTTGAGAGAATCAGATGCCCTGAAGCGCTGATTACATAGTAAACGGCTGCACAGAACAAGAACAAGTTGCGCCATGGTTCTAAACCATTGTTTTCATAAAGGGAATAACTGATTCCAATCAATACAACCGCTGCCAGCCAAAAAAGCCCGGCACGGGTAATGATTACTCCTTTTTTAACAAAATACATGGTTACAGCAAAGCAATAGCCTATTGTAAACACTGTGACCCCCCAGCCCTGCCAGGAAAACATTACCCACCTTACGAAGAAAAATCCCAGCACAAATGAAAGTGCCGCAAAAATTGTGTCCCGGCTGTCAGCTATAAAAGGTTCCTTAGGCTCATATACTGCTGATATCCCTACCCCGGCTGCCAGCTGTGCTTCGTCGGCAGCCAATTGTCCGTTATTACTTAAAATATGTCCTTTCATACTATAAATCTCCTTATTCTTAGTCTTACTCTCTGAATTCCAGAATATCACCCGGCTGGCATTCCAGAGCTTTGCAGATTGCCTCCAGTGTTGAAAAACGTATTGCTTTGGCTTTACCGGTCTTAAGTATTGAAAGATTAGCCTGGCTTATGCCAATCTTCTCAGCCAGTTCTCCGGAGGACATTTTTCGCTTTGCCATCACTACATCCAAATTCACAATTATGGACATATCCCCTTCCTCCTTTAAATCGTAAGTTCCGATTCGTTCTTAAGTTCAACCGCCTGTGCAATAACATTCTTGATAACCCGGACAATCAGACCCATAAATGCGGCTGCTACAGCCACAAAGCTCCACGGAAAGTAGTAAGGTATCGAAGCAATGCAGATAACAGATCCCGCAAAACAGCACCAGGAAATCCGTCGAAGGTATTCCACATTTTTCGTGATAAAAACCTGTTCAAGCTCAATGTGACGAAGCAATTGATAGAGACAGTACAGCAGTACTGCTGCAGGAATACTGCCGGAGTATATGGTTGACAGGAATAAAACTTTTTTTCCTGCTAAATCAGGCCGAAACCACGTTATAAGCCAAGGGGCCGATAAAACGGTTCCGATCAGCATAACTGCGAATACCAGTACGCAGAACTTGCTTAGACTAATTGATTTCCTACCGCTCCACATATAATCACCCTCCAATACTTCATGAAAAGTTTTATTTCACTTCCATCGTTTGTAGTATAGCATATGATTTATTGATATGCAATATTATTTTATTGTTTATCGATAAATTTTTATTGACTATTTTATTAAGAGGGTTAATTGAGGGTTAATTGAAAGGTGAGATGCCACTTTGTAAGACGAAATGCAGTGTTTGTAACCGACAAGTGAATATTTGTAAACGAAACGCAGGTTTTGTATCCGAAAAGCCACTTTTGAAAATGAAAAGCCATGTTTGTAACCCAAATGCAGTTTGATTTTTTCGTTTTTATGGCGTATCATGATTAAAATGGGCATGCCAAATGGAGGTCGACTCCCTCTCGATGTTTTTGTAATCGGAGAATCGGCCCCTTCCAATACAGCTTCATATTGAAGTGCAGCAATATATTATCAAAGGATTCTATAATAAGGGAGAAGAAAAATTTATTGCAAACTATTTCCTGGGCTATACCGACAATATCATTTCCATCAAACCGAAAAAGCTCAAAAAGCTGCTGCAAGATAGAATTTTTGCTTTGGAAAGCCATTATTCCTTTATTCAGCCTTAGCAGCACTTTCTCCCGCAATTTTCCCGAATACTACAGTATCAGGAATAGCATTGCCGCCAAGCCTGTTTGAACCGTGGATTCCACCGGTTACTTCTCCTGCTGCATATAATCCCGGTATAATATTGCCTGAATTATCAAGTACCTGTGCTTTTGTGTTTATTTCTATGCCCCCCATTGTATGATGGACTGTAGCCACCCGCGCCCCTGCATAAAACGGAGGGGTATCGATCTTATCCTCGAACAGTGTCCTGCCGAAGGGATCGTCTATTTTCTTTTCTACAGCCATGTTGAAGGTCTCCACCGACCTGACAAGGTTTGCGGGGTCTACGCCAATCTGTCTTGCCAGGTCTTCCAGGGTATCTGCCTTAAATGCTGTTCCGTCTTCTACAAGCTGTTCTATTGTTTCGTTAAAATTGTTCCTTGTATCGGGCGTAGGATAAGAATGCTTGTCCAGGATTACCCACATATAACAATCCGGCTGTTGGAACAGTGCTTTTGTCATGACATCTCTTCTGGCACCTTCATCAACAAATCGGTTTCCATATTTATTGACAAATATCCTGTTCTCAACTCCCTGTTCTATGTTTCCGCTGAGGCTTCCAGTCTCCGGATCACCCATAGGCAGAAGCTGGATCTGTTCCATGCCTATTAATCTTGCTCCTGCCTTCTCGGCCATCCACATGCCGTCACCGGTAGCCCCCGGATGATTGGTTGTTTTAATATTTGTAAGGTCCGGCCACATATTGTTGTAATGGTTTCTTGCCATTACGTTTGCACTGAAACCTCCTGTTGCAATAATAACACCATTATTTGCCTTGGCGGTAACAGTACCCTCCTCATTTTCTGCCTCAACACCAACAACTCTTCCGTTTTCAACTATCAGCTCCGTTGCCCTGGTGTTGAGCATTACTTCAATTTCACTGCCCTGCTGTTCAATATAATTCATATATGTTTCTATATATCCTGTCCCCAGAGGCTTTTCGGGTTTATGGGATCTTGGCCACAATGAGCCCAGAACTGTAAATATTTCATCCTTAAACTTCATACCCATGCTTTCAAGCCATTCAAGTGCCGGATACGCCTTTTCAATAAGCGTTCTTATCAATTCGGGTTTTCCGAGCCTGTCTCCGCCTTCATAGGTCTGAATGTAGTGCTTTTCAATTGAGTCCTCTATTCCCAGTGCCGATTGACGTTTAGGATCAACCGCATTATATGCGGCACCGGATCTGATTGTGTTCCCTCCAACCATGGGCATTTTCTCCAGAACCAGTACCCTGGCACCGTTCTGATGTGCCGATACAGCAGCTGCAAGGCCGGCTCCGCCGGCGCCTATTACAACAACGTCCGCAGTCTTTTCTATGTTGCCTATCCGTGCAGTAATCTTATCCGGCTTTTTCCAATAATCATCGATATTTACCCCGGCTTTTCCCAAAGCTTGTTCGACAGCAGCCATAACACCATTGCTGGATTTTGTACATCCTGATACAGCGTCAACAGCGATACTCTGGTACTTTATGATTTCTTCCGCTATTAACTTTGCCGCTTCAGCTCCTACTCCCGGAGATTCATTATGCTGAAGAATCCGTATATCTTTTATCTTATTGCCTTCAAGTGTTACTTCTACTATAATAGCTCCATAGCACCCCCTGCCTTCACCTACATATGCAACGGCCTCAGGGGCTGTCCGGGACAAACCTGCTCCTTGACCCTCAGCCTTTAGTACCTGTCCTGCAATACCAAAGAATACTAATAAAACAGCAAGCAGCAGACTTATGTGTTTTCTGCCCATCTGTCTTCCCCCTTTGAAAATACATTGAAGAATTCTTTATTACATTAATTTTAATACTATATCAACTGCTAATCAACATGATATTGGATAATGCGGCGCAGTTATAAGTTTGCAGTCATACTCCCAAAATACTAGACTTGTATACCGACTCGCACGATATTAGCTTTAGACAGAATCAGAGCTTGATACTTGTAAAATCCGGACGCACATAAACCCAACATCGTGTTGGTATGTGCTGGATTTACCTCATGTAAATCCCACGGATTTTACTTCGTATCTTCTCTCGATTCTGTTGACCAAAGCCAATAAGTGCTCTCTGTTATACAAGGTCAATACTCTGTAGTACAACTTCAAACTTCAGATACATCGCATTATTCTTCTATTGCAATAATGATTTACAATTAAAAAAGAGAGCGTCCTTAATAATTCTTAATAAATTTCCTCTTACCATATAATTTATTTACCATATAATTAATTAATAAGCTGGAGCTGAAGATACAGCTGAGTTTTGCTGCAGCATACATGTATAAAGGAAGGTAACCTATGAGCTTCATCACTTTTGAGAATGTTGAAAGAATATACCATGTAGGCGGTAATATCATCAAAGCGGTTGACGACGTCAGCTTCGGCATAGAAAAGGGTACTGTAAATGTGGTATTGGGGCAAAGCGGTGCAGGTAAAACAACAGTGCTTAATCTGTTGGGGGGCATGGATTCACCGACAAAAGGACGGATTATTGCGGACAACCAGGAGATCTCGGGTATGACAGAATATGAGCTTACAACCTACAGGAGGAACAAAATCGGCTTTGTTTTTCAATTCTATAACCTGGTGCCCAATTTAACGGTGCTGGAGAATGTGCTGCTTGCCGAAGAAATATGCAAAGACCCTCTGGACGCAAAAGAAATGCTGATTAAGGTGGGGCTTAAGGACCGTATGGACAATTTCCCAAGCCAGATATCCGGAGGGGAGCAGCAGAGAGTATCTATTGCAAGGGCTCTGGCAAAAAACCCTCAGATATTATTATGCGACGAGCCTACTGGGGCCCTTGATTCTTCAACAGGGCGGATAGTCCTTAAGCTGATACGGGATGCAGCCCGTGATATGGGAAAAACCGTGATTATTGTCACTCATAATGTACTGATTTCTGAAATGGCAGATGTGGTCTTACATATGAAGGACGGTAAAATTTCTGATATCAAATACAATAGCAGTCCAAAGGCTGCTGAGGAAATAATATGGTAATGCAATCATTATTTATGAAATCCCTCAGGGATATGCAAAAGTCAAAAGTCCAGTTTTTATCTATCCTTATAATGGCCACACTTGCGGTATGCATAGTCACCGGTATCGACAGCCTATGGAAAACAGTGGAGCTGCATTCGGAGAACATGTACGCAGCCGCCAACATATCTGATTTATGGGTCAATGTATTGGATCCCACTGAAAAGGAGCTTTGGGGCATTTCAAGAATTGAAGGCGTGGAAAAGGCAGAAAAGCGTTTTGTGCTGGATGCCTTATCCAATCTGGAAAACAGCCCAACCCTGCGTGTTTATGCTGTTTCCGGCAAAGGTGTGCTGGACCGGCCCCAGATGATTGAAGGAAAGCTTTCGAGCCGCAGCGGAGCAATCCTGGACGAAGTTTTCGCAAGAACGCACGGATTGAATACAGGCGATGATATCTCAATAAAACTGAACAATAAGTGGATACGCTTCCCTATTCAAGGCCTGGCTTTAAGCAGTGAACATATATACTCGGTGAAAGGCTCTACTGACACATTCCCGAATCCGAAAAAATACGGCTTCATCATTATTAATGAAGACATGCTTAAGAGTGTATATGGCCGGAAGATATATAACCAGATATCCGTAAAGCTGTCTCCCGGCGCTGATATAACAAAGGTAAAAACCCGAATTTTTGATGCCGTGGGAGATGATCTGTCAGGTATTGTTGCCAAAGAGGACCACAGAAGCGTCAGCAATATTGATGCCAATATTCAGCAGTTTAAGCTCCTTGCGGCAGTATTCTCCCTGATGTTTTTTATTGTGACTGCCTTAATAACCCAAAGCACCATGATGAGAATGGTGGAAAACCAACGGGGCCAGATAGGCATCTTAAAAGCTTTGGGGTACGGAAAGAAAAGCATCTTGTGGCATTATACCTCTTATGGGGTATATATGGGACTGCTTGGAGCTTTTTTAGGCCTCCTTTTGGGCCCCATCATCTTCGGCAAGATGCTGATTCCCTGGCTCAGGCTTAATTTTACCGATTACAGAATTTCAGTAAACTACAGTAATTTTATTATAAGCCTGGTTCTGATCCTCCTTTGTACCGGAGGAATTTCCCTGTACTCCTGCTTCAGGCTGTTGGGGGATTCCCCTTCCGTGCTTCTGAGAATCAAGCCTCCCAAGGAAGGAAGCCATATATTGCTGGAAAACCTGACCGGCCTTTGGAGCAGGATGCGCTTCAGCCGCAGGCTGATTGCACGGAATACATCAAGGAACAAAATACGCCTCATAATGAGCATACTTGGGATCACAGGCTGTACAGGGCTGATTGTAGCGGCCTTTACCATAATTAATATGATTAACGGAATTGCCCTGCAGACTTACAATGTTACATACACTTATGACCAAAAAATCCTCCTGGACAGCAAAGCGGATTCCCGTTTTATACGCAACATGAAGCTGGATGGAACGCTTCAGCAGATAAGGGAAACGGCAGCGGAAATCATCTGCCCCAATGGGGAAAGGCAAATGAAATTGCTGACGGTCTCCACGAAGGAAAGCCCTCTTATCCACCTGAAGGATGTTGACGGCAATCCTGTCCTGCTGCCTGATGATGGTGCCGCAATTACGAGAAAGCTTGCAGACACCCTGAAAATCGAGGCAGGAGATGTAATAGAACTGAAGCGGACAAACAAAGGCTATATAAAAGTGCCTGTAAGACAGATTGTGTATCTGGCCACCGGTCAGGGAATATATATGACCGACACGTACTATGAAGCAATCGGAGAAATTTTTAAGCCTACCGCAATTCTTGTAAAATGGAATAACGGGCCGGATTGGGACTTCCTCAGAGGAGATTATGTGGAGGAATATGTGAGCAGAACCGATCAGATTGCTGATGTCAAATCCAGTACAAGGGTTGTTTATATAGCCGGGGTAATGCTGATTATAATGGGAGGGATCCTGGCCTTTGTTGTTCTTTATAACAGCAGCATATTGAATTTTGCCGAGAGGATAAGGGATCTTACCACCTTGAAGGTCCTGGGTTTTTACCAGAAGGAAATCCGTTCCCTTGTGCTTACGGATAACACCCTTTCAGTAATAGTAGGACTGATTTTAGGCATGCCTGTGGGAAAAGCACTGGCTGAAATTGTTGCAAAGGGCCTGAATGACCAGATGGATTTGATCGGCAATGTGTCTTTCGGCACCGTGGTTTTTTCAGTGGCCATAACAGCAGTATTTGCTATGTTTATAAACAGTATCGTAGCTGTAAAAATGAAAGGCATGGATATGCTTGAGTCGTTAAAAAGCGTGGAATAGCTGAGTTGGAGGTAATATTGTGAAAAAAATGTTTCTAAGGCACAAAAAAAGTATACTGATAGGAAGCGGTATCCTTATCATGCTTACAGCAGTTGGTATAATAAGCTTTAATGCTGCGCGGGCGGATAAAGCACAGAGCTTTGAAACCGTATCCTCTTCATTGGAACGGTATGACAGGCTGGATTTCTGGGGAGAAGTAAAGTATGAAAGGATTTATGATATAAGTATTGACTTTCCGGCTATAGTAACGGATATTAAAGTTAAAGAGGGAGACCATGTATCCTTGGGTCAGGTACTGGTGACCCTGGACATGTCGGAATATCTGGGAACCGTGGATAAGCTTCAGCATCAACTGGAAGCAGGACAGGCAGAGCTCCAAAGCATCAGGAAGGATACCGGGGCTCTCGAAGCAGATATCCGACAGATGCAAAAGGATATACTTGAAAAAACAGAGGAATTGACAAAAGAAACCAATGCAGACCTTAAAATATTGAAGACCTCGCTGAACCTGGCGAAAAAAGAAGTGGAAAATGCAAAAAGGGATGTAAGGAACAATCAGGCCTTAAGTGATGCGGGAGCAATCACCAAGAACACATTGGACCGATACATGGATGCATTGGCTGAAAAAGAGAAAGCCCTGGAGGATATTGAAACCAGCATAGAGAAAACAAAAAGCGCTTTAAGAACCGAGCTTGACCAGTTGAACATATTATTAAAGTCCAAAAGTGCCCAGCTGAAGGAAATAAATGACTCAAACACTGCAAACATGGCAAGACAGGAAAGCAGTGTGGCAGTATCCCGGATTGATCTGGAGATTATGAAAAACAAAAGCGTTAAGGACTACCTGGACTCTGATCAAGTCATATCATGTGTCCGGAACGGCATTGTGCGGAATATTGAAGTAATAAACGGATCAAGGCTGGGGGTACAGGATAATCCGGCAAGGGTCCTTCAGCTGATCGATGCAGATTCTATTATAGTCGTTGCTGAGGTTGAAGAGGAATTCATCAGAAATATTACTCTTGATGAAACCGTTGAAATTGTGCCGGCGTCGGACAGCAGCGCCTCAATACCGGGGACTGTTATCCAAATTTCAAATGAAGCTGTGGAAAAGGACGGCAAGCGGATTATAAAGGCGCAGATTAAACCGGAGGATCCCGGGAAAGTACTGAAACCAGGTTACAGTGTTGATGTTTATGTTCACAGGAAGGAGTGAGATCATGGAAAAAATATTAATCGTTGATGATGACAGGGAAATAGCATCACTGATATCCGATGCCCTTACTGATGAAGGATACCAGTGCCTTCTGGCGTTCAACGGAGAACATGCTTTCACTTTATTGAAGAGTATTCAGGACTTGTCATTGATCCTGCTGGACATTATGATGCCCGGTATAGACGGATTAGAAATCTGCAGGGAAATCAGAAAAACCGTATCCTGCCCCATACTTTTCGTGACGGCTAAAAATAGGACCTATGATGCCATGCTTGGCTTTGAAATGGGTGCGGACGATTATATATCAAAGCCCTTTGTTGTGGAGGAGCTGGTCGCCAGAGTAAAGGCTCATTTGCGCCGTGAAAAGCGCAGCCTCCAAAAGAATAGCAGTACCATGACTATAGGCGGCATTACAATAAACCCGGAAAGCTATGAAGTTACTGTAAACGGCAGGGCAGTGGAATTATCAATGAGGGAATTTCAACTGCTGCATTACCTTTTTATAAATGCAGGAAAGGTCGTCTCCAAGGAACAGATTTTCAGTACGATCTGGGGCGCTGATTTCACGGATATTGGTACTGTAGCGGTGAATATTAAAAACTTAAGGGATAAAATAGACAAGGATAGCAAATACATCAAAACCGTATGGGGCGTAGGATATAAAATTATTAAACATCAGGAGAAAGAAAATGAGTATCAGATTTAAGCTTCCTCTCCTTGTTCTTGCTGCTTTTATTATCAACATACTGCTGCTTTACGGGTATTATAATTTTTATCTTTCGGGGGAAATTGCCGGCTACAACAGCAGTATGCGGGAGCAGCTGCAGACTGAAACTGACCGGATTATAAAAGAAATAGAAAGCAGTCAGGATTTTCCGCAGGTGCTTCAAATTATTTCTCAGACAGAGAATCTTAATATGCAGGTTGTGGATGAGTCCGGCCTCACGGTATTTAATGCAGGAAATAACGGGGGTGTGAGCATAGAGATCAATTCCTTCGGCATGTTTCACCATAATAATAAGGTTTATTTGCTGAAGGTTGCTCAGCCCTTATCCCTGAAGAAAATTTCCTCCTATTACGTGGTCTGGAATCTATTTGTAGCGGAAATATTCATCATATGCTTCATATTATTATTCATTGCTGCTATTTTCTATTTTAATTATGTCAAGCCAATTATTGCCCTGCAGAAAAGCATGGAAAGATATAAGGAGGGCATCCATCCTCAGAATGTGGCACGCAAAGATGAGATAGGGCTGCTGCAGAACCGCTTCGTAAGGCTTACGGAAGCAATTGAAAAAGAAAAGCAGAAGCAGAACCTTATCATTGCATCTATTTCTCATGATATTAAGACACCCCTCACCTCCGTCATGGGTTATGCCGAACGCTTAAAAAAGAATAACCTTACCGCAGAGCGATATGGAAAGTATATTGATATAATTTATAAAAAATCTGTTTCAATCAGGGATTTGATAGAGGAATTCGACGAGTATCTGAACCTCAAGATGCAAAGCGGGTTAAAGCAGCAGCGGATATCCGCCGAAAAGTTCTGTGCCATCTTAAAATCAGACTACGAAGAAGAATTAGCAGAAAGGGGAGTTGCTTTTTCCATCAGCGTCGACTGCCCCGATGAAATACTGTTCATAGATATTCCTAAAATGAGAAGGGTATTCGGAAATATTATC
>Ga0208695_1002827_pt1 | contig 12223 bp, 5 predicted proteins | sample AD_UKC111_MetaG_FD_184449 | JGI IMG/M metagenome (GOLD analysis project Ga0208695, IMG submission 184449) | Active sludge microbial communities of municipal wastewater-treating anaerobic digesters from Hong Kong - AD_UKC111_MetaG (SPAdes)... | ecosystem: Engineered > Bioreactor > Anaerobic >... | reverse complement strand
ACTGTGTTTGCAGTGCCGTTCATTAATGGGGAGCAGCACAATGAGCAAACCTATAGGTATATATATCCACATTCCGTTTTGTAAGAGAAAATGTCCGTACTGCGATTTTTACTCTATAACAAACAAAATGCTTATTGATGATTACGTCAAAGCAGTTATCCGAAATCTTGAAAGCATTTCAGACATGAAGGCAGATACAGTTTATTTTGGTGGGGGAACGCCGTCACTGCTAACTTCCAGTCAGTTCAAAGAAATATTGAGCAGGATAAATTATACTTCCAATGCTGAAATTACAATTGAATGCAATCCGAAAACAGTTGATAAAGAAGAGATATATAGCTACAGATGTGCCGGAATTAACAGGCTTTCGTTAGGTGTTCAGTCGTTAAGCAATAATGAGTTAACCACACTTGGACGTATTCATAATTCTGCAGATGCAGAGCTTGCGGTAAATTCGGCAAAATCAGCAGGCTTTGACAATATTTCAGCAGATATTATGCTCGGAATAAGCGGTCAGACGCTTGATTCTATTGATGAAACTCTTGAAAAGCTATTGTTGCTTCCTGTTACGCACATATCGGCATATATGCTTAAAATTGAGGAAAATACGCCGTATTATTCCGACAGCAAAATTCTTTCATCACTTCCAGATGAGGATACCGTTGCTGAGATTTATCTGCGTACTGTAAAAAAATTATCAGAGTACGGCTATCATCAGTATGAAATTTCGAACTTTGCAAAGCAGGGCTATGAATGTAAACATAACCTCAAGTACTGGAGATGTGAGGATTATTACGGAATAGGCCCAAGTGCACATTCCTGTATTAACGGAAAAAGATTTGCGGTTGAACGTGATATTGAAAAATTTATTTTTTCGCCTGTTCAAAAGACTATTATAATAGAGGAAAATTCATGTGATTTTTTTGAACAGGCTATGCTCAGACTAAGACTTTCAGAGGGACTTGATTTATCGCTGTTTCCCGAATATGCCGAGAAAATTGTTCGCAATGCACAGCCGCTTGTAAATTCAGGCCTTGTACGGCAAAAAGACAACAGCATTATTATAACGCCGGACGGATACATTGTTTCAAACGAGATTATCTGTCGTCTGCTTGATATAAAATAGCTGAAAAAGCCTTGGACCCATTAAAATAGAAGGGTTCAAGGCTTTAGTAGTTCTATACTTATTGCTTTGCCTGTCCGTCAAGCTTCATTGTAAGAGAAATTCTTTTTCTTTTTACATCGACATCAAGAACTCTTACTTTAACCACATCGCCGACTTTTACAGCTTCAAGAGGATGCTTAATGTATCTATTGCAAATTTGTGAAATGTGAACCAGTCCGTCTTCATGAACTCCAATATCAACAAAACAGCCAAAATCTATAACGTTTCTTACTGTTCCCATAAGCTCCATTCCGGGCTTAAGGTCTTTCATCTCCATTATATCGCCGCTTCGTAACAGTGGAGGAGGAAGCTCATCTCTAGGGTCACGGCCGGGCTTCTGAAGTTCTTTTACAATATCTTTAAGGGTAGGCACACCTATACCAATTTTTTCAGAAATATTGTTATAACCGCTTTTTTCTATTGTTTCAGATATTTTTGAAAGCTTACCGCCTGAAATATCTGAAATAGAAAAGCCACATTCGTCAAGCAGCTTTTTAACGGCGTCATAGCTTTCGGGGTGAACAGCAGTATTGTCAAGCGGATTTTTTCCGCCATGAATTCTTAAAAAGCCTGCACATTGTTCAAAAGCCTTAGGTCCAAGCTTTGAAACCTTTAAAAGCTGTTTTCTGTCAGTAAAAACGCCGTTTTCTTCACGGTAAGAAACTATATTTTTTGCAATAGAGCTGTTTATTCCGGAAATGTACGACAAAAGCGAATGTGATGCAGTATTAAGGTCAACGCCGACAGAGTTTACGCAGTCTTCAACAACGCCGGAAAGAGCATCATCCATTCTTGCTTTGGGCATATCATGCTGATACTGTCCTACTCCGATAGCCTTGGGGTCAATTTTAACCAGCTCAGCAAGTGGGTCCTGCAAGCGTCTTGCAATTGAAACAGCACTTCTCAGAGAAACATCATACTCAGGGAATTCCTCCGCTGCAAGCTTTGAAGCTGAATAAACAGAGGCTCCTGCTTCGGAAACAACCATATAAGAAACCTTCTGCGGTATTTCTTTTATAAGGTCGGCAACAAATGCTTCCGACTCCCTTGAAGCTGTTCCGTTTCCTATAGCAATAATAGTTACCCCGTATTTTTCTATAAGACCTTTTATAATGGCTTTGCCTTGCTCAATTTTTCTTTGTTCACCTGTCGTAATATAAACAACACCAGTATCAAGTACTTTTCCAGTGTCATCAACAACAGCAATCTTACAGCCAGTTCTGTAGCCGGGATCCAGTCCAAGAGTAACACACCCTTTTACCGGCGGCTGCATAAGGAGCTGTCTGAGATTTGAGGAGAATACTTTTATTGCCGCCTCAGCTGCATTTGCACTAAGCTCTGCCCTGATTTCCCTTTCAATTGACGGAAAAATAAGTCTTTTGTAGCTGTCCTCGCAGGCAAGAGAAACATATTCGCTGCACTTGCAGGATTTTTTTACAAACTTGTCTATAACGGTTTTTATTCCATTTTCATCGGCAATTTCAATGCTGACTTTAAGCTTATCCTCACGTTCGCCTCTGTCAATTGCAAGAACTCTGTGACCTGCTATTTTTGAAACAGGCTCGGAAAAATCATAGTAATTGTTATAAACCGTATCTTCATCTGGATTAACGGCTTTAGATGAAATAACTCCCGTTCTCATAAACAGCGAGCGAAGCTGTTTTCTTAGTTCAGCGTCATCTGATATATCCTCGGCAATAATATCCATTGCACCCTGAAGAGCAGCCTGAACATCAGGCACTTCTTTTTCTTCGCTGATAAACTTTTCAGCTTCCTTTAAAGGTTCGCCTTTAATATCCTGCATCATTAAAAACACAGCAAGAGTTTCCAGCCCGCGTTCTCTTGCAATGGAGGCTCTTGTTTTTCGCTTAGGCTTGAACGGACGGTAAATATCCTCCACCTCAACAAGTGTCATTGCATTTTCAATAGCTTTTGCAATTTCATCGGTCATTTTTTCCTGCTCAGCAATAGAAGCAGTAACCTCTTCTTTTCTTTTTTCAAGGTTGCGAAGATAATTAAGCCGGTCATAAATCTGACGAAGAATCTGGTCGTCAAGCGAGCCTGTAAGCTCCTTACGGTAACGTGCAATAAACGGAATAGTTTTTCCGTCATCAATAAGCGAAACGGTATTGTCAATCTGATCCTGGCGAAGCTTAAATTCTGCCGCAAGTGTTTTGTTAATATCCATTTTGGGAATACTCCTTTAATATTATTCAACGTTATTTTCATCGTTGTCATATAATATGCAATTTTGTTTCTTAAAGCTAAGGGGGCTTATTCCTACATATTTTTTAAACTTGTTATGGAAATAATTTATGTTTGTATATCCGACCATTTCTGCGACCTCATAAACTTTGTATTCATGCATGGACAGCAGACGTTTAGCTTCAGTTATACGTATTCTGTCAAGATAATTATTAAAATTTTCCCCTGTATACTGATGAAAAACCTTGCCAAGATACGCACTGTTATAGCCAAATATGCTTGCAAGAAGCTCAAGCCTTAATTCTTGGCGATAGTTTGATTTAATATACTGAACAACTCTTTCAATCGTACTTTTTGTAGTATGCCCAAAAAGTACATTTGACGCTTCTGAAAAAACACTTTTAAGTAACTGAATGATATCAAAAAGACTGTTCATTCCACTGATTGTGCTGATAATTTCTTCATTGAAGAACTGTTCAGATTTTTTATCATTTAAAGATTCAGATGTTTTGGCTTTTATATCCATCACAAGGGTAATGCAGATAATTTTTATTTTTTCCTGTGTATATTCCTTTTGACGCAAAGCGTTTTGGAACATATCCAAAGCTTTTTCTATTTTGGGAATATCATTTACTTCAATAAAAATAAAAATCTGTTTTGAGTAGTCATCGATTTCATTATGGTTTTCGTTTTCGCTTAAAATAATTTCCTTTGACACAACCCCGTAATGCAGATAAAGAAACTTATTTGTGTATAATTCATATGCAGAGTCATAAGATTTTTTAATATCCGGAATATCGTAGACAGTATCGCCTGCTGCAATAAAAAATCTTTTTTTGTAGTAATTATTAAAACTTGTGAGCATTTTAAGAAGCGTTTCTCTTTTCCAGCCTTTAAACAGGACTGCAATCATTCCACTGAAATCAATGGTAACAATATCAATATTATCATAATTTTCAAAATATTCTTTCACAATATCTGCAAACATTGTTCTGTTTTCAGAACCTGTATCTTCCGCTAAGCTTATAACAGCCGTATCATAGCAGCTGTAGTTAAGTTTAGCTGCTTCATCCGTTGAATATGCTGAGCTGTTTCCAAGAAGCAAATCTCTTATAAATTGCTCGTTAAGATATTTACTTCCTTTTTCCACAATAACTGCACTTTTGCGTTCATAATAAATTTTATCGGCAGCTGTTTTAAGAGCCTTGATAAGTTCGTCCTCGTCAACAGGTTTCAGGATAAACTCCTGTACGCCAAGTGAGATTGCTTCTTTTGCGTATGTAAAATCTGAATACCCTGAAAGAATAATAAATTTTCCGGCAAATCCTCTTTTAATTGCAGCTTCAATCATTTGAATACCGCTCATTCCAGGCATTTTGACATCAGCAACTACAATGTCGGGATTATGTGCAAGTATTTTTTTCAGTCCATCCTCGCCATCTTCGCCTTCGCATATTACCTGCAACCCCAACTCTGCCCATGGTATCATCATTTTTATACCTTGGCGGACATTATGTTCATCGTCAACAAGCATAACATTCAGCATTATCAAACCATGCTCCCGCTGGAAGCATGCCTCCTTTCTTTAATGCTTTGCACTTTTATACAAAAGTCAAGTTAAAATATTAAAACATACATTTTAACAAATTTCATCGTTAACATCTCTGCTCCTTATAACCCCAGGAAGGATAACTTGGACTGTTGTCCCTTCGTTTTCTTTGCTGAATATTTTAAGTCCATACTCATCACCGTGGTACATTTTTATACGTTTGTTAACATTTGTAAGACCAATGCTCTTCCCTGATGATGTATCGCTCTTTTCCAGCTTTTCATGTATAACAGCCATTTTTTCTTCCGAAATTCCCTGACCGTTATCTTTAACAGTAATTATAACGTTGTTATTTACATAAGTCACCTTTATACTTATATGGCCATTTGTTTTACTGCTTTCAATACCATGAACAAAAGCATTTTCAACGATGGGTTGAATTATCAGCGGAAGAATACGATAATCTCTGCTTACTTCAGAATAAATTGAATAGGAAATTCTGTCGCCGAAGCGTGCTGACTGAAGCTCAAGATAGCTTTTTGTAAATTCAAGCTCCGATTCAAGGCTGACATTTTCATATTTGACATCAAGACATCTTCGCATAAATTTGCCAAGCTTTTTAATCAAATCCGCAGTTTCCTTATCATTGTTGCAGTACGCCTTCATTCGTATAGTTTCAAGTGTATTGTAAAGAAAATGGGGGTTAATCTGACTCGCAAGGGTTTTAAATTCCGCCTCCATCTGATTAACCTTAAAAGTTTCGGTCTGAAGTTTAGCCTGATAAGCTTCGTTTATCAGCTTCTGCATACTTTTTACCATTTGTTCAAGGTCATAATAAAGCTCTGTTATCTCATCGTTTCCCTCGACAACATAGTTCATGTTAAAATCACCGTTTGCAACATTATGCATCTGATTCTTAAGATACTGAACTCTTTTTGAAAACATTATCGCCAAAAGCAGCGAAAGCAGAACCGATAAGGAAAAACAAAGACACATATACCATACGTAAACCTTTGTAACGCTGTTAGTTACACTAGAAATCTGAGAATATGGCTTTATCAGAAAAACCTGAAAAATATTACCTGTATTTTCGTATTGAAACGTTTCAATAATTGTGTAAGCCTTTTCAGGGGTAATACTATGCTTTACGCATTCTCTTACATTGACAGCATCCTTTTCAAAACCAAGGCTGTTAACGACATCTCCAGTTTTAATAGATTCAATATTGCTGTAAAATGCTTTATAATCATTAACTGAAAAAACCGCCATATTATAATCATCATTCATCATGTTTTCAATCCATTTTGGATTTATAGCTATAACCATTACGCCAATACATTTATTATCATTAAAAATTGCCTTGATTAAACTTAGGTAGAGCCTTTTATCAGAGGGGCTTTCAGTAATATCCCATAAAACCTTATCTTTATTTTGAACGGCATTTTGATACCAGGCTTTTTGTTGTATCTCAAAGGTTGCCTGTCTGAACTGAGAATTGTATACAAAGAAATCCTTATTTATATAAAATTTTATATATGAAATCTGAGAATATGCTGTAAGATATTCATTTAAAGTATTATTTGTTGAATAAAATTTGTTAAATTCACTTTCAGAAGTATGTTCATCCTTAATAAATGACATAATTGAGTCATTTGCAAATACACGTTCAGAAACATTTGTAGTCATGTATATCATATCACTTAAACGAGTTTTCAACCTGTCTGCGCTGCTGAAAGCTTCATTCACAGCATTTTCCTGCTGAATCCTTACAATATTTATAATAAGGAAAATACTTGCAGCAAAAACAGGAACAATTACAATTATACACATTGCAATCAGCTTGCTTCGTATTTTAAAATTATCAACAAAACTGAACGGTTTCACAGAAATCCTCCGTTATAATAAATAAAAAAGCAGCCAATACCATATACAATATTAGTTTACCATAATAAAAAACAATATATATTGCTTTTTTATTAATATAAAATTAACTGCTCACGTATTTTTCAAAATTAAATATTTAACCCCTGACTGCTCAAAATCAGGGGTTTTCTTAATAATACAAAAAATTCTTTAAGCTTTAGAGCTTATGCAATTATTGTTTTTGATTTTTAATTTCATCAATCATCTGAGCCGTTGAAGATGGTTCGGAAATATGTTGAAGGGATACTCCAAGCTTATCTATGGTAATAAATTTTAAAAGAGTATCCATAACGGTGTTGGAACCGTTATTCTCATTGCTTTGTCCATTTGAGCCACCCATATTTACGACAGTTTTCGGAACAATATCAACCTTTGAATTTTTGATAGCATCTGCAAGCTTATCTGTGATTTCCTGAATTACACGATATTCAGCACCGCCGTAAGCCTTAACCTGAGCATCAATAGCCTGAGCCTTTGCAAGACCGATATTTGTTTCCTTAGAAGCCTCAGCTTCACCCTCAAGTCTGACTTTTGACGAATTAGCCTTAGCAAGAGCAATAATCTGGTTTGCCTCTTGTTCTGCTTTCCTTGCAAGAGCAGCACCGTTATTCGCTTCAATTTCAATCTGAATCTTTGACTTTGTAAGGAAGCTTTGCTGTTCAGCAACAGCCTCTGCTTCACGGAGAGATTTTTCGCTTTCTGCTGCTGCCTGCTGTTTCTGATAGGTAACCCTTTTTTCTTCCGCAATTTGTCTTTCACGGAGCTGAGTAAGGATATTTTCAATTTGAACATCAGCCTTTGGTGATTTAGGTGTACCGATAAGAACTTCTTCAAGCTGAAGATTATACTTTTCAAACTTACTTTTCATTTCCACAACGGCACGTTCACGGATAGAGCTCCTTTCCTGAATAAGCTCTATAAGGGTTTTAGTCTGTGCTACGTCCTTGAAATATGCACTTACAAGCGGGTCAAGCGATTGATTTACAAGCATATTTATGTCACCGAATCGTTGAATAACCCATGGAGCCTGCTTGTAATCTATATGCATAACAACAGAAAGCGGCAGTGAGGGCTCAAATGCGTCCTTTGTGATTATGTCGACTTCAGAAAGATTTTCGTCGTATTTATGATCGCCAACTTCGGATCTGTTCCATTTTAGAATGATATTCGTTGTAGGGACAAGAACAACTTTTCCGGCATCAGTGTTAAACGCATATTTACCAGGCATAAGCGGCTTTTCAAGAACACCCTTGCACCCTGCTTCTACAAGCTCGCCGTGCTTATAGTCAGCGCCTGTTGTATCAACACCCTCTTTTCCAAAAAAGGAAACTACAACTCCGACAAAACCAATAGGAACAACTGTCTTTGGCCTGAATTCAACAGTTGCAAAAAGCCTGTTAATATAGTAAGTACCGTCAGTAAGAACTTCAATTTGTTTACCTCGGCGGCCGCCAAGCTCAATAAATTTTTCCGGATCCTGATAGCTTGAATGCCCCTCGCCTACGCTTGAAGCAATAATTTCCCCCTGCTGAAGAGGCGGACCGTCATGAACCGTAACAATACCCATAAGGTCGCTTTCCTGATTTCCGTTGCCCATAATGACAACGGGACTGAAAGCATTTCTTAATTTTAACGTCTGCTGCATACTTTCAATTTCTATCTTGTCATGTTTTGCATTATCATAGATAGCCTTAATACCTGTTGGAGTTATAACGATAAATTGAGCAAGGTTTATTGCATATGTACCTTCTCTCAGAATACCTCTCTGAGGGCCTTTCTGACCGCCGTTCTGCAAAAATCCCCTTACATCCTGAAAGTTATTGGCTTCTTTTACCACCTTGCCAAGCGTCTGCATAGGCTCAAGAGGAATACCGTCCCTTGCAAATACATAGGCAATTTGTCCCTGAGGTATTGTAATCAAAGGATATTTATGTATTTTATACATAAGTGCAGATTTAAAATGAATACCTCCACGGAGCAGATCAGGCGAATAGCCTGCCTCACCGTTAAGTGCAATTATTGAATCTTTCAGTGAGCCATGAACACTCCACCATTTTTCGACAACAGCAACTTCATTTGATTCAATAACCCTAAGTCCTAATATTTTGAATATTAGCAAATAAGCAAAAATTACCACACCTATAATTATAAGAATAGTTATCAATAAAGTATTAATAAAATCATCCCCTATAAAGATATATTAAAAACAATGCTATTTTCCCTATGAAGAGTTCATATAATCACACCCATAGCAACAAAATATGACATTTTGCTTCATAAACATTCAAAAATATACCTATAAAAATTATATCACAAAGAAAAAAATTGTCAACTACTTCTAATACAATATTCTGTCGCCCAAACTATTATATTCTTCTAAGCTTAATAATATTGTTCATAATTATATTAAAAAGATGTTACCGTATTGTTATGATTTGTAATTAATATGCTATTTACTTTTTTAAGCCCCGTATGTTATAATTTTAATTAGCAATATAATTATAACATATGGGGAATTATACAATGAGTAAAAAAGTTGGAGAATTTGTAAAGGCAATAAGAAAAAAGCCTATAATATTGGGCTCTATAATGCTATGTGTTGTAGCTGTATGTATTGCAGGTATAATTTTATTTTCGCAGATATTAAAAAAAGATATTGTGAAAGATAAAGCAAGTAATGACAGTATTGTCAGTACGAACCAAGAATTACCGCTTAGCGTAGGGTCTGAAAATCTGATTATTACCTCTGTTACTGCTACAGATACTGTGGGATATTTAATTGAACCTGATACTGAATTCAATCTTACTTCTTCCAAGGATATTAAGCCGGAGGAGCTTAAAGCTCGTCTGGCTATTAAACCTGATATGCCGTTTGAGATTACAAGAACAGCGTCCTGCTCTTATAAACTAAGGAGTAGCAAAGCTTTTCCTGCTTCAAGCATTGTCAATCTTACATTGAAGGATAACGATGGAAACATTGAATTCAGTTGGGCTTTTCAGACAGCTGACACATTTCGTATCAAATCAGTTGTACCGGCAGATAAAAGCACTTATGTGCCAGTAACCGCTGGAGTTGAAATTGAATTTTCAATGCCTCTCGATACTGAAAAAGCACAGAGCTATTTTGAAATAACTCCTCAAATAAGTGGAAATTTTAAATCCTATCGTTCAACGCTTGTATTTATTCCTGATAATGACTTTGAAACTGACACGGTGTATACTGTAAACATTAAAGCAGGTATGCCGTCAATTGACGGAATTGCACTTTCTGAAGGTACAAAGTTTAGCTTTAAAACAGAGCATTTAAACAGCTATATGTATTGTTATTCAACTAACGGTATTTCTGAAACATTTCTGCCGGAGGATCAGGCTTTAGTTGAATTGTACTGCTGTGATGCTCTTCTTAACAATGATTATAATGTAACTTTATACCAGTATAATAATTCTGATGAGTATTTTAAATCGCTTAAAGAGTATTCAGAAAATGTTTCGTGGGAACAGGAATATGACTTTTCGACAAGCGGACTGACATCAGTTTATAAGGAAACTGTCAAACCTCTGTATATACAGAATGACTACTGGAGCCCTGCATATATACTTCTGCCTGAAAATCTTGACGAGGGCTGGTATCTAGCGGATATAACTACCGAACTTGACGGCAGGAAATTTCACATTCAGCGTCATATACAAATAAGTCAGCTTTCTGTTTATGCAGGAGTACTTCCAAAACAGGCAGCTTTCTTTGTCAACGATACAGCAACAGGTAAAGCTATATCTGACGCTTCAATTTCACTTTATATAAATGGCAGTTCTTCTGAAGTCAGAACAGGTAGCAATGGCACTGCTTTAATGAATATAAATCAAGAAAAAGATGGCAAAGGCGTATTGAAGATCAGCAGCGGAAACTATATATATATTGATGTACTTGATTATTATGAAACTGGTGAAAGTGATCCTGCGGAAGATTATTACACTTATATCTATACCGATAGAGAGGCTTATCTTTCAACCGATACAGTAAAAATCTGGGGACTTATCCGTCCAAGGACAAAGAAGTCTGCGGCAGTTCCGTCAGATTTACACATCCGCTTAGGCTATGACGATACCGAAAATAAGGATATCCCTGTTACAATTAATAAGAACGGTACTTTTACTGCAGAAATATCATTCAGTAACTTGAATGAAACATGGGGAGAATCAATAGCTCTTATGAGCGGTGATACAGAGCTGTGCAGTAAATATGTATCCATATATGATTATGTAAAGCCGACTTATTTTCTTGTTCCTGATCTGCCTGCATGTGCAGTTATGCCGCAGAAAAATCCTGTAAAGGCAGGAATAAACGCTACTTTTTTTGACGGAACACCTGCTGATAACTTGTCCTTTAATGTAGAGGGCGGTGACATTTCATCGGCAAACCCAGCACAAATCATCACAAATTCTGACGGCTATGCGGAAACGTCTGTATACCTCAATGATCAAAATACATGGCGTCCAAGCTGGACTTTAATTAACTTTAATATGAGCGGAATTGAAAATGATTATCAAGTTTCTTATGGAACCTTTTACTCTGTATTCCGTGATGTTATGCTTGAATCCGATTTCAGCATATCTGACGGTAAGGGCTCACTTAAAATAACCACCTCAAAGGTTAATACAAACGCTATTACCGACAGTTCGGTTTATTACGAAGATGAACAGCTTCGCGGAGCACCTGCTGATACAGAAGTAACCGCAGTATTAAAGCGGAGCTATCAGGTAAAAACCGAAACCGGCAGCTATTATGATTTTCTTGAAAAAAAGACAGTTAAAAAGTATGACTATGACTATCGTGAGGAAACTATCGGAACCTATACAATTAAAACGGTAAACGGAAAGGGTGAGTTTTCGGATCTTCCTATGGAGCATGATGACAGCTCTTACTATATGGAGTTGAGCTGGAAAGATACCAATGGTCAGCTTGTTCAGGATACAGCATATCTTTATGACAGGTACAACTATTATAACAGTTTGTCCAAAATGCACTACTTTACATTGTCTGCCGACAGCAAGACATTTGCTGAAAATCAAAAGCTTAACTTTAAGCTTTTGGATAACTTTGATGAGGCTAGCACTTATAAGGGTCGAATTTTCTATACTGTAACCAGCTCGGAATTTCTTTCACTTAATATTGCAGATTCGGCAAATTTCAGTCATACTATGACAGCCGATTATATTCCAAACGTAAATATAAGCGGAGCTTATTTTGATGGAAAGCATGTATATCCGATATATTCAAGCTGGGATTATTACTACTTTGATCCGTCGGAGCGAGAAATTAAACTGACAATAACCGCTGATAAGGACGAATATGCACCGGGTGATACTGCAAAGTTTAAGAT
>Ga0208695_1002823_pt1 | contig 12234 bp, 10 predicted proteins | sample AD_UKC111_MetaG_FD_184449 | JGI IMG/M metagenome (GOLD analysis project Ga0208695, IMG submission 184449) | Active sludge microbial communities of municipal wastewater-treating anaerobic digesters from Hong Kong - AD_UKC111_MetaG (SPAdes)... | ecosystem: Engineered > Bioreactor > Anaerobic >... | reverse complement strand
CTTCCAATCCCAAGCTCGTTTATTTTCTCTTTCAATTTACTTACATACAAATATCCATCCATAGGACCTGTATCTCTACCATCAAGCATAATATGTATATATGGGTTAACACCATTTACTTTACATATCTCCATCAAAGAAAAAAGATGCTTGATATGACCATGAACTCCAGCTGCACTCAATACTCCAGTTAAATGTAAATCACTCTTGTTCTTCTTAACATGTTCAAATATCTCACGAATTACCTGATTATTACTCAGCTCATTACCACTTATGGCATCATTTATTCTAGGAAGAGACTGATACACTACCTGTCCAGCACCAATATTAAGATGGCCTACCTCAGAGTTCCCTGCTTCCTCATTTGGAAGTCCCACATGTGTCCCAGCAGCATGAATCAGTGTAGATCTTCCAAAAGTCCACGCTGTATCCAAAAATGGAGTTTTTGCTCCCCAAACAGCATTACCTTCTGCATCTGGAAATACTCCAAATCCATCTAGCACTATTAATGTCACAAAATTACGATTTTGAAATACTTTATCCCCAAACTGAGGATGTGCAAGTGTATTATTCGCCTCTTCTTCTTTTTTTAGGAAATCAAACATACTAAAGGATATTGAATTAAAATCTCATCAGACAAAACTCGTGTATAATATATTACATATGAACGATTTACGCAAAAAAGATATCTTAGATCTTCAATCAGATATTGAAAAAACAATAAAGAGCCTTGAAATTGATCAAAAAAAGCAGAAATTAGCTGAATTACAAAACAAAACATTAGATTCCAATTTCTGGTCAAACAACAAAGAAGCTAAACACATTATGGCTGAAATTGCAGATATACAATATGAAATTTCAACAGCACAGACTCTAGAAAATGATATACACACATTAGCAGATATATTTAATTCGATAACTAAAGAAACAGAACAAAACCTCCTTATCGATGATTACCTTACTCTAAGAGAAAAACTAGATAAATTTGAATTAAGAAAATTTCTTTCAGCACAATATGATAATGCTCATGCAATACTTTCCATATATGCTGGACAGGGAGGAACAGAATCAAATGATTGGGTTGAAATGCTCTTTAGAATGTACACTATGTATTTTGACAAGCAGAATTGGGAATATACAATATCTGAAATAACAAAAGGAAATGAAACTGGATTACAAAGCGTAACCATGTATATCAATGAGCCATATGCATATGGAATACTAAAAAAGGAGCACGGAACACATAGATTAGTCAGAATATCTCCTTTTAATTCTCAAGGCTTAAGACAAACTACATTTGCTGGAGTAGAAGTATTACCAATGTTAGAAGATGAAGATCCCGAACTTGAGATTCCAGAAAAAGATATTCTCTTCAAAGCTGTAAAATCAGGAGGTCCTGGAGGACAAAATGTAAATAAGACATCATCTGCAGTACAAATAACCCATATTCCTACCAATATCACTGTTCAATCTTCTGGAGAAAGGAGCCAAGCTCAAAATAGAGAGAACGCAATGAAAATACTTAAAGCAAAATTATGGCACATAAAAGAGGAAGAGAAATTGGCAAAAATATCTGATATTAAGGGAGAGTACAAAATTGCAGGATGGGGGAACCAAATAAGAAATTATATACTTCACCCATATAAAATGGTAAAAGATCTTAGAACAGGAATAGAAATATATGATCCTGAAAGTGTTTTAAATGGGAATATAGATGAACTGGTTGAAGCAGAAATAAGAATGAAGTAACATAACAAGAAGTGTATACTTAATCTATCTGAAACTGCCATGTTGTTATTTGAGAATGTTACAAAAAAATATACTCCAGATATTACAGCCCTAGAGGATGTAACTTTCAATATTGATACTGGGGAATTCTCTTTCTTAGTTGGACCATCAGGGGCAGGGAAAACTACATTGCTTAAACTGTTAATAAGGGAAGAACTTCCTACGGCCGGATCAATCTTTTTTGAAGATGTTGAAATTACAAAACTTCCAAAACCATTAATACCAAAATACAGGCAACGATTAGGTGTTGTATTTCAAGATATAAAGCTATTACCAAGTAAAACTCTAGAAGAAAATGTCGCTTTTGCACTTGAAATTCTAGGAAAACCAGACAAAGAGATAAAGGAAACTACAAGCTATTTACTTAATTTAGTTAAGCTAGAAAACAGAAGATCTCTTTTTCCTGTTCAATTATCAGGAGGGGAACAACAAAGAGGAGCCATAGCTAGGGCATTAGCAAGCGATCCTGATTTATTGATTGCAGATGAACCAACTGGGAATCTCGATCCAGATAATTCATTTCAAATACTGGAAATACTAAGAAATATAAACAAAAGTGGAACTACAGTTATGGTCATAAGCCATGATAAAGAAATTGTTGATTTTATGAAAACAAGAGTCATACGTATAGAAAATGGGAAAGTTATTTCAGATAATAAAGGTGATTATGACACCATAAAGAAGCCGAAGAAGCCATCCGTAATTCATGTAAATGACGAAGTAAAAACTGATGAAAATATTGAGAAAACACCCAAGCCAAAGACTCAAGAGAAAGAACCCCCTACCCCAGATGATAGTATCAAAAACTTAGACAGAAAAGTTCTAAAAAAATTACTTCAGAATGGGATTATTAATATAGACATGATATTAAAACTCACAGAAGATGATTTGAAAAATATGAATTTCAATAATAAAGAAGAGAAAAAACTAGAAGATTTTGTAAGAGATTATTTATTAAATAATTCTATAAAAAACAATAATGAGCAACAAAATAATTAGTAATACAAAAAAGAATATCAAAAGAAACAAATGGCTTTCTGTTTCTACTATACTTGTAACCTCTATCGTAATAGCAATCTCATCTCTTTTCATAAGCATGGCCATTATTGCCAAAAAAGGAGTCCAATATTATGAAAAGAAAGCTCAAGTGATAGTTTTCTTCAAGAAAGACACTGAAGAATCATACATCATGCTGTTTAGAGACAAAATATATGATGAAAATCTTGTAGAAAGCATAGACTATATATCTCAAGAAAAGGCACTAGAAATATATAAAGAGGATTTTGCTGACAATCCAGACCTACTGTCAACGGTTACAGCAGATTCGTTACCTCCTAGCTTAGAAATACGAGCAAAATCTGTTGATTCTCTTCTGCAGATAATAGAGAAGATAAATACGGAAAAGGAAACTAATCCAGCAATAGATGAAGTTATGTATTTTGAAGATGTTGTTGATAATTTGAAATCCCTATCTAAGATAATAAATATTAGCTCAGTCGTACTAATAGTTGTTCTAGTTGTAATAACATTCTTCCTTATTAGAATAACTATTGGTTTCAATATAAATTCCCACAAAGAGGAAATTCGAATAATGAATCTAGTTGGAGGTTCTAATAGCTTTATCAAACTTCCTTTCATATTGGAAGGGCTATTCTACGGAATAGTAGGAGGAATAATAGGTGCTTCACTCATAATGATTCCTTGGTATATTTTGATGCACTACACAGAAGGAACAGATTTTGCTGTTTTCATAACCGAAACTCTTAAAAGTTTTGATTTAGACTTTTTAATAAAAGCTGATTTGTTATTCTTACTAATATACTATGCAATTCATATAATCGTAGGCGGTATCATAGGAGTAATTAGTAGTCTTAGTGCTGTAAGAAAATATTTAGATTAGAATATGACAAAAAAGAGAATAATATCTACAATTTTGTTTCTGAGTTTAATTTTTGCTTCCTCATCAGTGGTATTTGCTGATGAAACCCAAACATTGTGTCCTTCAAATATAGATCCAGATTCATATGAATGCGTAGAATATTTGAGAAAGCAATCTGCATCTCTAAAACAGGAGGTTGATAATATTAGCAAACAACTTAAGAACGAAGAATATCAACAGTTGACTTTACAAGAAAAAATAGCTTACCTAAAAGACCAAATTGAGCAATCTGAAAAAGTGATTCAATCCCTACAAGTAGAAATAACTGCAAATGACAAGGAAATAAAATTACTAGAGAAAGATATTAAAGAGAAGGAGGATAATATTTCGATATTAAAACAGGAAATGGATGTACTTTCTGAATCTGTAAACAAGAGGATATCAGAATCTTACAAATATTCCTTCCTTGATACATTTGAGATTTTGCTTGATATGAAAAATATATCCTCTGCTTTAAGAAAAGCAAAGTATTTGGCAGCAACTAGGGAGAAAGATAAACAATATCTTCAAAATTACTCTGAGAAAGCTACCGAATTAAAGAAACAGGAGCAGGAACTAGAACAGAATAAGGCAAAACTTCAAATCAAAAGAAATAATACAGAAGAAGAGAAAATTAAGCTTGCAGAGAATCAGAAAGAATTAGATGCTCAAAAGAGTGAGAGAGAGAATTTACTTGCACAATCAAAAATTAAACAGGCAGAACTACTTGCTGAGATGGTGCAGAAAAGAGCACAGCAAGCAGCCGTAGATGCTAAAATACTTGAATATATTAATGCGCATATGGGAGAAATGATAAATGAAGGACCAGTTCCAAGAGGTGGATTGATAGGTTATCTTGATTCGGGAGTCGGAACTTGTGGATTCTCATCAGGGCCTCATCTACATTTTGGGATTAGTGCATCAAAAACTGGACAATATTTCTATGCTAATGTTCCAATATGGAGTAATGGATTTTTAACATGGAATGGAATTGGAACAGCATATGATTGGGATGGCACAACACCTCCACAACCTGCATCATCAGGTTCATATTTGATGCCTTTAACAGGGTCTGTAGTCGTAACACAAAATGTTCACGAGGGAGATCCATATAATTATCATGCTACAGACTTAGTTCGTGCAGATTACTACTCTACTGGAGGTGCAGCTGTGGTTGCTGCTGCTAGTGGGACTCTTTATAGATATTCAGAGTGTGGACAAGGTTATGTTATAATTGACCATAATAATGGTTATAGAACAATATATTTGCATCTAAAAATTCAATAATCTATTATCTCTTTCATATTTCGTAATATTCTGCTAAACTAAGCTAGCTCTATTAAATTTATATTAACTTAACTTAATGAGTAAAGATAAGAAAACTAAAGCCCCAATAAAAGAGGAAACTGCCAATCAAAAGGCCTCAAAGCAAGAAAAAAAGCAAACAAAAAGGTTTAAGAAACCAGAAATTAAAGTTACTCTTCATAAACCTGATGTTTCTGCCATTAAAGGATATAGTTTTAAATCAGTACTTAGAATAATCAAGTACATTGTGATAATAATAGCATCACTAGCTTTAATTGATCTTGGAGTTCAGTATTACAATAATAGTTACAGTATAGCAATAGTAAATGATTCTAGAATTCCACGAAGAGAATGGAGAAAGCAACTCGAGCAGTACTATGGTAAGGCAATGGCTTCAAAGATGATTAATGATAAGATAGTTGAGCTAGAGGCTAAAAAGGCAAATGTGGAAGTTACAGATGAGGATATTGAAACTGAATTAGAAAGAATCAGAGAGAGTATGGGTGGTGAGGAGGCTCTTCAGAATACATTGGCTGCAAATAATTTCACCTTGGATCAGTTGAAGGATCAATTGAAGACAGATATTCTTTTAAGGAAGATTTTGGAACCATCTTTGCAATATACAGATGATGATATAAAGAATTTCTTCAATCAATATAGTGATGTACTTTTCCCAAATGATGCTGCTGCATTAGAGGAAGGCGAGAAGTTAGATTTTGAGAAATACAAGGATCAGACAACAGATTGGTATAAGAGGCAGATAGTTGATTCTAGTTCACAGGATTGGTTAACTCAGAAGCAGGGCGAGTATAATATTATTGATAATGCGTCAAATCCTCCAAAGTATGGATTTTTGACTACAACCATTAACTTGGTTAACGAACTTATTGATAATATCAAGAAGTAAGGAATTTTAACTGCGCTATTGAACAGAAACCTCGCTAAATGCGAGGTTTTTTGTTGTAATCTAATCTTTTGGTTCTACAAGACCATAACCTCCATCTATTCGTCTGTAAATCATACTAATTTTGTTTGTACTTTTGTTCTTGAATAAATACTGGTCATAGCCTGCCATTTCCATTCTTTCTATGGCCTCTGCTTCTTCTAATGGTGTCATATCATCCATTGTTTTTCTTTTCGATATCTTGGGAATATATATTACATTAGTATCTGCTTCTTCATCATTTTCCATGTTCATATCAACTTCCCAAGGACTTTTCCCACTCCAATGGTCTTTCATTTCGTTGTATCTAGTTAATCTTCTATTTAGTACGTCTGATGCTTCATCTATATTTGCATACATATTTTCACCTCTTTGCTCGACACGTATTCTAGTCTCTGGAAGGCTTACATTTATATCTATTCTAAAATCTTCGTTAACTCCTCTATTGGATTTGCTTTCTTTCAAAAATACTTCTATTGAAGTTGCATCTTCAAGGAGATTCTCATATTTAGATATTTTTTCTTTAACATATGACTTAAGAGCCTCTGTAGGCTCCATACCTATGAAGGATATTTTAATTCTGTTGTCTAGCATATTTCTTAGGATTAAGTTAAATATACTAAGTATATAATATACAAATATTGTGTGTTGCACAAATATAGGTGAGTGGATATAATAGCAAAGTGTACATTGATAATCCGCGATAGCTCAATGGTAGAGCAAACGGCTGTTAACCGTTCGGTTCCAGGTTCGAGTCCTGGTCGCGGAGCTTTATTTCGAAAGCATCCCAGAAACTCTTCTATCATCGTCAAAAACCAATATTCTCTCACCATTATTCAGATGTTTAAGAAAAACATATAGTAACTTTGGTGTACTCTTGTTCTTGAAGAGAACATATCCACGAATAAATAAATACAGATTTCTTAATGACAACAATGTAGAAAATCTAACCTTGTTAATATTCTTTATTATATACTCCTCCATATCTTCCCTCCCAATAACTTCGTTAAAGCTATAGTTCTTTGGATATTTAATCTCTTCCTTTCTCCTATTCGTAAATAATATTTTGGGAACAGAAGGATACTCTTTACTCATCTTCTCATAGACATCTAGCCCACTTTTGAGTAACTCTGATTCCCCAGTATCTGGGTTATCTCTAACTAATGTATCATCTAGATCAAAATATATGCATTCATACATAGGAAAATAATAACATAGAATTGGCATCTCTAAAATGTAGTCTCTCCTCTCAGAAAAAACATACCATTAAAGATGCCAATTTCAGCTCCTGCTGGACTTAATCCGCTATATTTCAAGCATAACCTTGTTGAAGTACTTCAATGCTTTACTAGCATCTTCAGAATTGTACCCTAAGGCAAGTATAAATTTCGGGAATATTGCACAAAGATGCAAACTCTCACTAGACTCGTTCTCGAAGAACATGTCAACTACATCAATTGCGGATATCTCTTTCCCAATAACAGAACTAAACTTCTGACGAAACGGGATAGCATACCTATCGTAATCTGGGAAAAAATATCTAAGGCTCTCACAGCTACTCTATTCTCTATCATCTCTCCTCCTATGGATTTTTAAAATGAGCAGGAACTAATGACAAGATTTTACTACAAGATACTGACACAGACAAATATACACAAAAGAGAACATTTTTGGTATCATAATAACAATGAAATACGCCGACAAATTCAAAAAGGCCATACTACCTTTCCTGTTTACATTGGTCATAATAACACCAATGTTTCTACTCATAAAAAATGTTGTACAACAAAGAAACATACAAAAACAACAACCTATTCAAATAGTAGTTGCCAATACCACACCAACAACTACACAAATATATTGGAAAGCAAATAAAGATCACATATATACCCTCTCTTACAAACAAGAAACTAGTACCTTACCATTCAAAGAATCTTCTGATTCTAACATATATCAAGACAATCTTTCCTCCCGAAATGTCTACAAAGTTGAATTAAAAAACCTCTCTCCAAATACAAAATACACCTTCAGAATAAAGACAAAAGACAACACATGGGCAGGATACACATTCACAACAAAACAAATAAGCGATGAAATACACATTCCAGACATAGTAACTGGCAAATCATCTCCTCAGAGACTAATACTCGTAAATATTGAAAATACAACTCTCATGCTCGACACACAATACCATGGAACATTCGCTTTTGATTCAAATGGACAACAATACAACATACAAGATTATGCAGACTACACCTTCCAAGAACAACTCACAGCAAGACTAAAAACACTTCTAAAAGGTCCTGTATACGCAGAATCTGGGGCAAATTGTAAAACAGGCATCATTATGGATGCAAGTAACTATCCACCAAACAAACTCCAAACAGTTGATATACTATCTAGATTCAAACAATCATGCCCTGGAGGCTCATATGCAAGTCAATGCTACGAAGATGTTTACTGCAAATCAGTAGAAGCTGGAATAGACCCTGCCTTTACAATGGCAATATGGGCACACGAATCTGGAGGAAGTAATTACGCAGGATTCCCCGACCAACAAATAGAAGACTTTGGCATACATGGAAGTTCTACAGCTCCTCCAGAAGACTTTACTGCACAAATAGAACACTTCCTAAAATATGTTGCAAAAGAATCATACATAAAATCATGCACATATGAAGGAGATCCACTATCTCAGTGGGGAGCAAAATACAAACTTGGAAAGTGCTCCACAGAAGAATCACTCATCGAAGGCAAAAAATATGTAGATGCCATAAAAACAGTATACGCATGGTTTACAAATGGCAGTAAACAACTCACATGGCCATTTAAGATTGCTTCCATTACAAACCTATGTGACTACTCATCTGCTGTAACAAACTCACAATACAACAACTGCGATTCATCTGTATCAAAAAATCAAAATCAACCTGGAAGTCAGTCAAATTCTAATGGAACGAATACAAGCACAAATACAAATACCAATAATAGCAATACACAGACTAACACCAATACTAACACCAATACAAACACACAAACTCCAACACAAACAACACAACAAGGAACAAAAGATGGAAGTAGAGACGAAATGATTGTGTCAAACAAAGACAGATATTGCTTAGATGCCGATGGATGCCAATGCCTCTACGACATGAGTGGACAAAATGCAGGATACCGTATGAATATAGACCAAGGATACACATGCACACCAGACAAAAAATCAATAAAAACAATCCCTGTATGCTGCCAAAAAGATTCAACCCTCTCCATGAAAATGCCATACGAATGCACAGGACAAATAAAAACAGACATTCCAGAATCACAATGCAACACAGGAACAATCACATACACATTTGAAGAAGGAATTAACTTTGTAACAGCAGCCAACATACAAAATCCAAACGAAGTTCCTATTAACACAGCCAAAGGCCTCATTCAATACTCCAACTACCAAGTAATTGCCGTAGGAAGATTTGCAAACAGCACATGGGAAGACATCGTTAAATATGAAAATGGAACCATAAATGGAAAAGATTTCAATCTAGAACCTGGACAAATATACCTAGTTATAGCATCCTCTCCTTACTCCGTTACAGCTCAAGGAACAAATGTACAAAATACTGCGAAACTATCTGACATGATTGGATGGAATCTAATTCCTGCCTCAATACTTACAAACAGCAATACCACATCAGCTCAAATACTACAAAACAACGCAGAAGCATCACTACAACAAATAGCACAATGGAAAAAAGACTCTGGTAAATTCCTCTACACGATAAAAGACTCAAACAACCAAATATATGGAGAAGAAATAACTATCTCTTCACAAGATCCATTATTCATCAGAATAGTAAAATAAAACTATGGAAGAAGAAAATTACTACGAAGGCGAAGAACTAATCAATCAGCAAAGAGTAGAAGCTGAGGAAAATAACCCCGAACAAGAAAAACAAGGAGCTAGACTCAGTCTTTCCCAACTATCTACTATCATACACTCTCAAGAAAATGGAACTAAAATAGAAATAGACGAATCAAAAGAACACATAAAACAAGAACTAACCCAACAAATATTCGATGTACAAACGAGAAATCTAGTAAATTTCTCACAACTATACAAAAGAGCAAATCAACTAGACAGACTTCCAACATACAATGATTTTGCAGCAACCTATCCATCAAAAAACCCAATTAAACTACACAACCTCTACCTACTCTCACAAAACGAAACAATTAAAAAAGAACCTACTCTAGATGGAAAAATAGAACAATTCTGGAAATTATGGAAAGACAACCACGCTGTATATCCACAAAAAGAAAAAACCAACTTTCAAAAACCATCGAAGCCATCTAAAAAAATAAAAACAACCATAATTCCACCGACAGAAATACAACAAATATGGGACAACAATCCAATGATAGAAAAACACCATGACGACATAATGAAAAATATAAATAAAAAAGAACCATTAATTAATGCTGATGTTGACAAATATATTCTAATCAACGACATACAAACAACACTAAACATAGACCTCGGAAAAAATAGACTTCAAACCTCCCCTTTAATACATTCTCTGCGTATACCACAAAAATATCCTTCTGAACCCATGAACTTAATCATTTACAGAACACAAAGGCTACCAGACACACCTCAACAAATGTCAGAATCACAAAAATTCCAACTATTCTTAGAGACAATAGCAGTAAAAATGACAATAGATCAAATAATTTCACAATATGGAATAACAAGCATATCTCAATGGAGTAGTATCCACAAAAAGGAGCACATACCATTCCCTAGGCTCGCAAAAGAAAACATTGCATTTACTAATCAATTTGTTAAAAAGATAAATATACAAGATGTACAAAACCAATCACTCGAGCACAAAACAAATGCTTACAACATACAACAATCTATCATCCTTACACTATACAACCCAATCACAGGACAAAAACTATCACTACTCCCCAGCGACATATACCTCTCAGACCAATGGGAAATACAAGAAGCTTTCAACAAAATATCCAATATAACTGAACACTACATCTCAAATAAGGATGAATTCTCCAAGATATTTAGACCAAAACCAACACACTACAAACTTCCTGAATTCTCTACCAATAAAAATCAAAAAACAGAACCAACTCAGATAGCCTTTGACATATTCGGACCATCTACAAAATAACATCAAAATATATTAAAATATAGCCAACTAAAATAAAAAGAGATGGACATGCATAAACATTTAGGAAAATTCTTCGTTCTGCTCTTAATCTCATCCGCATTACTCGTTTCAACAACTACCACAATGCAGAACAACAATCGCCTTTTAAAACTAATACAGGAAAAACCATATCAGGTTATAACATCAAACATATCCACTATTGATGCTACCATATACTGGCAATCTAACATTAAATCAACATATGCTCTAAATTACAAAAAATCAAGTGAAGACACTACCTACAGTCGTACTGACGAAGTAAAAATCTACGGAGATGGAACAAATAATCCAATAATATATGCTGTAAATATCTCAAAACTTCAACCAAACACACAATACGATTTCCAAATTTCTTCTTCGGACAACATATGGAATACCAAATACACATTCAAGACAATGCCCATAGGAGACAAAATACAACTTCCAAACACAGTGACTGGAAGAGGAGATACCATGTCCCTCTATCTTCTAGACATAGATGGAGAAAAATACATCCTAGATACACAACACCATGGAACTTGGGCATTCGATTCTCAAGGAAAGCCATATACCGTCCAGAAATATGCTTCATATGCGCACAAAGACAACACTCTAACTCTACTCAAAAACCGAATCATAAACAAAATATTCGCACACGAAGACTACAAAACATCTGATGGTGTAAGAGATGGAATGGTAGTTAACAATAGTCAAAAAATTAGACACTGTGCTGATGTAGATGGTTGTGTCTGCATATTTGGTGACCAAAACTCTACAGATAGGATGAATATAAACTTGGGAGAATCATGCTCAGTTGATAAAAAAGTCACAGATTCCATAAGATGCTGTAGATCTGCTGATGGAAAAACAGCTAAGTGGATAAGTGTTAAAGAATGTTTGAAAACATCTTCCAATACGATAAATGTCTATGAAGAGGAAGCCAAATGCTCATCATCATCTTCATCAGAAACAACAAATACACAAACAAATACAGACACTCAAAATACAAACAGCGATGTATATGCTAAGTTTCCTTCAGATGGATATCAATATGACAGTGAAGATCTATTTAA
>Ga0208695_1002820_pt1 | contig 12246 bp, 10 predicted proteins | sample AD_UKC111_MetaG_FD_184449 | JGI IMG/M metagenome (GOLD analysis project Ga0208695, IMG submission 184449) | Active sludge microbial communities of municipal wastewater-treating anaerobic digesters from Hong Kong - AD_UKC111_MetaG (SPAdes)... | ecosystem: Engineered > Bioreactor > Anaerobic >... | reverse complement strand
GGGTATTTTCGGCCAGGACACGCAGCAGCAGGGCCAGGGCGTTTTCCCCCGCCGGATGGGTGTGCTCACTCAGGGCAGCGATGACGGCCCGCGCTCGTTCCGCGCGAGTGCCGGCCTCCGGCAGCAGGTCGCGCCACGCGCTCAGGCGGGCGTCCACAAAGAGAGCTCTCAACGCGCGGTCACTGTCGCAGGCGCCGCAGCGCAACAGCGCCGCCTGCACACGTCCATAGAGATCGCCGGGAATCCCGCTCATACGCCGTCACCTCCAGCCACGAATACGGCTACGAATATAGCCACGAATGCGACCACGAATAAGGCCACGAATAAAGGGACTACAGCAAAGTATAGACAAAAACGCGATTCTGGCAAAGCCTTCCCACTGGAGATGCGCATTGACTGCTGACTGCATACGGGTATAGTAAGGCCCGCAACCATTGATCATCCCAGAGGACCTGCCTGTGAAAAGCCATCCATTATTGCTGACCCTGCGGCGCCTGCGCGGCAATGCGCGCGGCTGCGTGTTGACCGAGCCGCTCTGGGGCATCCCTTTCAACCTCTACGCGCCCTACGCCTCCCTCTACATGCTCGCCTTTGGACTCGACGACCGTCAGATCGGCCTGTTCGCCAGCATCGGCATGTTTGTGCAGGTGATCTGGACCGTGCTCAGTGGTGCCATCACCGACAAATTGGGGCGCAAACGCACCACCCTCATCTTCGACCTCATCTCGTGGAGCGTCCCCACGCTGATCTGGGCCATTGCGCAGAACGCCACCTACTTCCTCATTGCCGCTATCGTCAACGCGACGTGGCGGGTCACGCACAACTCCTGGAATTGCCTCCTTGTGGAGGACACCGATGCCGACCTGCTGGTAGACATCTACTCGTGGATCTACATTGCGGGCCTGCTGGCGGCGTTCGTCGCTCCGGCGACGGGCCTCTTCATCGGACGCTTTGGGCTGGTCCCCACCGTCCGCGCTCTCTACCTCCTCGCTTTTGTGATGATGACCGCCAAATTCATCATCTTGAACTCCCTGGTCACCGAGACCCAACAAGGGCAGGCGCGGATGCAGGAGACGCGCGACGAGCCTCTGTTCAGCGTGCTCCAGGGTTCCGGGAAGGTGCTGCACCAGATCCTGCACACGCCGGCGACACTCTACACCGCCGGCCTGATGATCCTGCTGAGCATTGCCAGCTCCATCCGCGGCACGTTCTGGTCCATTCTGGTGGCCGAAGAACTGCACATAGACGAAAAATACCTCGCCCTGTATCCCTTCGTGCGCTCGATCATGATGCTGCTCTTTTTCTTCCTGGTCATGCCGGCGCTGCGCAAATGGCGCGTCCACAAACCCATGTTGCTCGGCTTCGCCGGGCTGATCCTCAGCCAGCTCCTCCTCATCCTCACGCCGCCAGGCAATTACTTCGTCCTGTTCCTGGCGACGGCCCTCGAAGGCTTTGCGACGCCGGCCGCGTATACCCTGCTCGACACGCTGACCGTGACCACGGTGGACGCTGCCGAACGGGCGCGCATCATGGCGCTGCTCAATCTCGCCGTGATTCTGGGGAGCTCCCCCTTCGGCTGGATTGCGGGGGAACTCTCGGCGCTCAACCGGCGCCTGCCCTTCATGTTGATCACGGTCATCTTTGTCCTCAGCGCGATCCTGACCTTCCTCGCCAGCCGCGCCACGGAACGGCAGCTCGCCGCAAAAGCCGCGAGCTGAATCGTCCTGACCCCCTCACCCACAACGCCCCAGGCCTGGATGCCTGGGGCGTTGCCGATCGGGGAGCGCTGCACCGGCTACGGGCGTGCTCCCAAAGTCAGGGACAGCGTGACCGTCTCGTCGCCGCGCAACACTTTCACCGCGATGGTCTGCCCTGGACTCGCGTGGAAGCTGAGGAAGCTGTTGAGATCGTCAAAACTGTTGATGGGCTGATCGTCCAGCGCGATGATGAGATCCCCACCGCGCCCGGTGTTGGGATCGGCGGCGATAATCCCCGCTTTGTCGCCCGGCCCGCCGGCCGTGACCGCGACCACATAGGCCCCTTGAATCTGTGACAATCCGTAGCGCTCCTGGTCGGCGAGGGTGATTTCGCCATCGAAGGACACCCCCATGTACGGATAGACATAGCGGCCATCGGAGATCAGGCTGGGGACGACGCGACGCACGGCGGCGGCGGGCACAGAAAAGCCGACGCCGGAGCTCGTCCCCGTCATAGACGCGATCGCCGCGTTCACCCCGACGACCTCGCCGTTGAGATTGAGCAGCGGGCCGCCGGAATTGCCGGGGTTGATGGGCGCATCCGTCTGCACGACTTCCGGCAGAGAGTAAGTGCTGTTGCCCATGAGGCTGCGCTGCGATTGCAGACTCCGCCCGAGGCCGCTGACAATGCCCAGCGTCATAGACCCCTGCTCACCGAAGGGATTGCCGATGGCCACGACGAACTGTCCCACCTGCAGCGTGTCGGTCTGGGCCACGGCCAGCGGCTCGATCCCCTCTGGCAGGCTGTCCACTTTGAGGACCGCCAGGTCACTGTCGGGATCGGCGCCGATCAACTTCGCCATGGCTCGATCGCCATTGTAGAACACGATCTCGAAAGTCCTCCCCTCGGAGACGACATGACTATTGGTGACGATGTATCCCTCATTGGTGTAGACAAAGCCGCTGCCGCTGCTGTTCGCCACACCGCCGTTGGAAACGATGATGTAGACGACGGCGGGATTGGCGCGGGCATACAAAGCGGTGAGTGTGGCCTCCAGATCGGTCTCGATGACGGTAGGCGCAGTATAAGCCACGGGAGTGCGCTCCAGTTGCGCCAGGCGCTCATTCACGGCCGTGTCCACCAGGGTCTCGATCTCGTCGGCGCTCAGTGACGTCGCCGGCGGCGTTGCCGTTGCGGGAACGGGCGTCTCCTGCGTCGTCTGGGACCCGGTGACGAGACTGCATCCCAACAGCACCAACAACAAAGGAATCACCAGAAATCGCACAGCAGGGTTATTTTTCACATCACACCTCAGAATCAGAAACTTCTGCCCCCAGTCTCAGCGAGAGGGCCTGAAAAAGTGTTGGCGGCGGCTCAGAGCGCCGCCGCCAACGGTTACCGCGCTAGAAACGCTGGGACGACATTCCCATCCCACGCATGTGCCAGCCGCTATTGTTCTGCAGCGTGCCCGTATCGGATCCGGAGTCGGAGTCGGTATCTGTACCGGGACAATGACAACCCTCCCCACCGAACCGTCCACGTCCAGGATGCCCCATCGGGCCCATGCCGTGCTCAAAGTCGCGGCCGAACATCGGGAGCCCCTCATCCTTCAAGGTCGTCGCCTGCTCCTCGGTGATGACGCCATCCGCTACGGCGCGATCGAGCGCTGCCTCGACCGCCGCCTGCAAGCGGGTCTGCAAGGTCGCCTGATCCAGGTCGAGCTCGTCCATCCACTCCGACAGCGTCTTGTCGTCGAGCGTCGCCGGCTCGATGCCGAGCGCTTCAGCCAACAGGGTCTGCCGATCCAGATAGGGCGCCACCAGCGAGTGGAGCTTCATCTGATCATACTGCTCCTGCGTGATGAGCCCCTGCTCGAGCGCCTGATCCAGCGCGCGGGTGTCCGCTGCTTGCTGAGCCTCCTGGAGCTTCTCCACCGTGATCCCCAGCTCGTCGGCAAGGAGCGCATCGCGGTCCAGGCCCTTGATGCCAAACCATCCCCCGCCACCGTGAGCGCTGACCACGCCCACTGTCCCCACTGTGAGCGCGAGCACCGCCACTGCAATCACCAATCCACGTTTCCAGCCTTTACCTTTGAACATACACTTACCTCCTTAGTAACTTGTGAAATAGGATGTCAGGCAGGGCCTCGCGACCCTGTTCCTGATGCTCTGATTGTAACAAGAACTTGTTAGAAAGTTATTAAGGAGCTGCCATGTGCCGGCCGGGACATCGCCGGGCATGAAACTGACGTGGGCACCTGAGCACATGTCCACGTGGGCACGTACGCACGCGCTCTATTCTCCAGACGCTCGATCCGCCTCGCCCTCCGGCCCCTCAAACAGGGCGCGCGCTTCTTCCAGATAGGGGGCCAGCTCCGCCTCGCCCTTACCCTTGCTCAGCAGATAGCGCTTCAGCAAATGCTCAGGGGTCAGCGACTCGGGGTCCAGCCCTTCGAGCCGATCCCGAACGGCACGGTCAATCTCACGGTTGATCTGCGCGAAGAACGCCCCCTCCAACAGCGGCATCAGCGCCGCATCGCGGAGCAACGGCTCCTGTTCAGGGGTCAGCGTCAACACCAGCCGCACGACAGCGTCCGTGATGGTGCGCCGCGAGACCGCAGCGCGCACGGCCGCCAGCGGCTCCGACTCCGCACGGACGTCCACCCGCACGGTGCAAAAACGGCGGGCCGGCAGCTCGACGTAACGCCAATCCGCCTGTCCCCGCCGCAATTCAAGCCAGCAAAACCCCTTGGGCTGCTTCTCCTCGCCGAAGTCCACCCGCTCCAGACTGCCCGGGTACACCACCGGCGGCGCCTGCTCGGGGTTGAGAGCCTGATGTTGATGGATGTGCCCCAGGGCCACATAATCCCACGTCGGGTCGCAGAGCGCCGAGAGGGGAAGGGTGACATCGCGTCCCACCATGATGTTGCGCTCCGAGCCCCAATGGGCATTTTCAACCGAGAAATGCCCCAGCAGCACCGTCGGGATGTCGGGATCGGCCCGCGCCGCGAGCTGCTGCATGAGGTCAACCAACGCCCCGCTCACCGCTTGATCCAGCGCCTCACGGCTCATGCGACGGTATTGCTCGCGGGTGAGCAAGCGCTGATGGACCGGGAACGGCACGGTCGCCACCTGCAAAGGCCCCCGGCGTGTCTCCAGGCGCACCAGCTCCGGGCGATCCGCCACGGTCACATGGGGCACCCCCAACGTGCTGAAGATTTCCACGCTGGAGGCCCGCTGTTCCATCAGCGGGATGTCGTGATTGCCCACGAGCAGGACCGTGGGGATAGCGGCCTCCGAGAGCCGCCGGATGCGCTGCGCAAATTCGCGCTGATGGGTGGGACTGGGCGTCCGCGTGCGGAAGGCATCCCCCGCGAAGAGCACCGCGTCCGCCTCATGCGTGATGGCATACGTCACCACCTCGTCCATCCGGTGCAGGAAATCCACGACGCGCAGATTCAGGCCCGTTTCCGGGTCGAGCCGCCCGTAATTCTCCATCCCGATATGCAAATCGGCAAAGTGTAGAATGCGAATCGGATCAACCACAGCGTCCCCTCGACTGTCTCACCCTCACGGCTCGGATTCGAGCGCCATGAGCTTCTCGACGCGCGAGCTGTGGCGACCGCCCTCAAACGCCGTGGTCAAGAAGGCGTCCACGATGTCCAGCGCCAGCCCCACGCCCACGACACGTCCCCCGAGCGCCAGGACGTTGGCGTCGTTGTGCAACCGCGCCATCCGCGCCATGTAGGAATCCGTGCACAGCGCCGCCCGTATGCCGTGCACCTTGTTCGCGGCGATGGAAACGCCGATCCCCGTGCCACAGATCACAATGCCCCGCTCGCCCGCGCCGGCCGCCACCTGCTGCGCGACGCGACGTCCGTAGTCGGGATAGTCCACCGAGACCTGCGGCTCATACGTCCCCAGGTCCTCCACCTCGTGCCCCAGGGCCAGCAGATGGGACTTCACGGCCGTCTTGAGCTCATACCCCGCATGATCGGAGCCGATACAAATGCGCATACGTCCACCCCCTTTACCAGCAAATGGCGCGCTGGCCATGAGCGCGCAAGTAAGCGTTTGCCCGCGAGAAATGCCCACATCCGAAAAAGCCGCGATGCGCCGCCAGCGGCGAGGGATGCGGCGCTTCGAGGATCAAATGCCGCTGTCCGTCCATCAACGCGCGCCGGGCCTGAGCGTGCGCGCCCCACAGCATAAACACCAGCCCTTCGCGCTGTTCATTCAGCGCCATGAGAATGTCATCGGTCAGCGCCTCCCATCCCAACCCGCGATGCGAGCCCGGCTTGCCCATCGCCACCGTCAAAATCGTGTTGAGCAACAACACGCCCTGATCCGCCCAACGGGTGAGATCGGTGGAAAAAGAGGGAGGCGCGCCGGCGTACACGTCCCGCGCGACTTCCCGAAAGATGTTCCGCAACGAGGGCGGCGCGGCGACCCCCTCCGGCACCGAAAAAGCCAGTCCATCAGCCTGCCCTGCTCCGTGATAGGGATCCTGTCCCACGATGATCACCTGCACTGCCGCGAAGGGCGTGCGCTCCAGGGCATAGAAGACGCGCTCCTCCGCCGGGTAGACCGCCTCCTGCTCGCGCCGCGCCGCCACGGCAGCGAGCACGTCCAGGTGATAGCCCGCTGCCAGCAACGGCGCCGCCTGCACCCAATCCCCCAAACGGTCAAACATCAACGGCGCTCCCATTTCCCGCTTGCGGCTCAAGGCTTGCGGCCGGCAGCACGCTGTCGTGATCCGGAATCAAAGTCTCCACATTGCGGATGACCGGGAACAGGTAGCCGCCCAGGCTCACAATCAGCGCGGCCACACCGAAGATGACAAACATCAGCGCGATGCCCGCGCCGGGACCAACTCCCACCAGCCGGCCAAAGAGCGGGACCGCCGCGCCCCCCTCTCGCAACGCCGGTTCGAAGACTTTGTCCGCCAGGGGCCCGGCAAGCAACGACGCGATCGGCATGACCAGCCACGCGATCAGGCGTCGCGCGCCAAAGACCCGGCCCTGAATGTCCGGCTCGACTTTGGCCTGCCAGATGGCCTGATTGGAACCGTTGATCAGCGGGCTGAATGCGCTGCCGAGAAACAGCCCGACCGCCCAAAACGGCAGCGACTGCGCCAGGCCGAGCCCTATCATGCCGAACAACGCCGCTCCCGCCCAGCCGAGCAGCACGCCATGGACGCGCCGTCGAAAGCCGCCCCAGGTGCTCATCACGATCCCGCCCAGCAACGCCCCCAGCGCGCCGGCGGAATTCACCACGCCGAAAGCCTGCGCGTCGTTCCCCGTGCGTCCCAGAATCATCGCCCCGAAGACGGCATATCCCAGGTTGTGAAACAAATTGCCGAGCATGAAGATCAGCTGCAGGCCCAACAGGCCCGGACGGCTGAAGATGTAGCCGAAGCCCATCAGGGATTCCTTGAGGAAGTTGCCTTGAGCCGCAACCCCGGCTGCCGTCCGCGCCGGCTGCGGAATGTGGCTGAACAGCAGCACGGTGATGGCAATGCTCGCCGTGGCCAGATCTAGGATCAGGAGGCCCGCGACCCCCACCGGCCCGATGAGAGCGCCCGCGAGCAGCGGCGCGATGATCCCCGACGCCGCGCCGGCCGTTTCCAGCATCGCGTTAGCGCGCGCGTACTGCGATTTGTGCAGCATCGTCGAGATCGCCGCGGAGTAAGCGGGCCACTGAAAGCCGTTCATGATCCCGCCGACGAGCGCCAGCGCGTACAGGTGCCAGATCTGCAGCGCACCGCTCAGATACAGCAGCAGAATAATCAGCGAGGTCACCGCCGCGGTCAGATCGCTCAGCATCATCATGAGCTTGCGGTTGGCGCGATCCACGATCGCGCCGATGAAGGGGCTGAGCAGGGTCATCGGGGCGACAAAAAAGAAGCCCGTCAGCGCCAGCGGCGTCGCCTGACCACTCTTGCCGTAGACCCAAAAGGTGAGCGCAAACCCGCTCATCGCGGTGCCCAACAAAGAAAGCACCTGACTCACCCAGATGAGGGTGAAAGTGTGCATCCCGCTTTGCTGAACGGAGGAAGGTGTGTCCTGCATTCGCCGCCGCCTCGCTACAACCGCGGCAGCACGACTCCGACCTGCCCTTGATACTTACCCTTTTTGTCGGCGTAAGAGATTTCACAGGGCTCATCGCCCTCGAAGAAAAGCACCTGCGCGATGCCCTCGTTGGCATAAATCTTCGCGGGCAATGGCGTCGTGTTGCTGATCTCGATCGTGATATAACCGTGCCAGGCAGGTTCGAGAGGAGTGAAATTGGTCACGATGCCACATCGCGCATACGTGGATTTCCCCAACACCGCCCCCAGGACATTGCGCGGCATACGGATATACTCCAGGCTGCGCGCCAGCGCGAAGGAGTTCGGCGGGATAATGCAGAGATCCCCCACAAAATCCACCATGGCGTGCGGGTCAATGCCCTTGGGATCCACCACCGTGAGATTCCCCACCCCCGGCGTGAAGACCTTGAACTCGTTAGCGACCCGAATATCGTAGCCATAAGATGAAAGCCCGTAGGAGATGATCCCATCGCGGCGCTGCCCGTCATAGAACGGGTCAATCATCTGCTGTTCCAGCGCCATCCGGCGAATCCAATGATCAGGTTTGAGTCCCATAGCGCTTCCTGTGTGCAGTCATCTGGAATGGGTGAGGGGTAATGGGTAATGGGTAATGGGTGATGGGGAATGGGGAATGGGGAGCCAAGTACCCCGCCTACCCCACCCGCTTGTAGAACAGCGGCAGCGGATCTACCGGCGTCTCGGAGAACGTCAACGCCGCCAACACGCGCCGTTCGGCCTCAGCGCAGCGCGCCTCATCGTTGGCATAGACGGTAAACAGCGGCTCGCCCGCGTGAATCCACTCCCCGACCTTGAGGTGCATCATCAACCCCACGGAGTGATCAATCGGATCGCCCTTTTGCAGCCGCCCGCCGCCAAGAGCCACCGTCGTCATGCCGATCTCGTCGGTCTGCACGCGCGCCAGATAGCCGTTCACCGGCGCCGGGACAGGGCGCACGATCCGCGCCACGGGAAAACGCTCCGGCTCATCGAGGTAGCGCACGTCGCCGCCTTGAGCGATCACCATCTGCCGGAATTTCTGCCATGCCGCGCCAGATTCGATGGCCTGCGCCACCAGCTCCCGTCCCGCGAGCGCATCGGCGGCCTTCCCGCCCAGCGCCAACATCTCGCCGCCGACGACCAGGCAGTGCTCCAGAAAGTCCTGCGGGCCGGCGCCATGAAGCGTGTCAATCGCCTCGCGGACTTCCAGGCTGTTACCCACCGCCCAGCCGAGGGGCTGATTCATGTCCGAAAGCAACGCCACCACCTTGCGCCCCACCTCATGGCCGATGCGCACCATGCTCTCCGCCAGCTGTTCGGCGTCCTCGACCGTCTTCATGAAAGCGCCGCTGCCCGTTTTAACATCCAGCACGATCGCATCCGCGCCCGCAGCGATCTTCTTGCTCATCACCGAGCTGACGATCAGCGGCAGGCTGGGCACCGTCCCCGTCACATCGCGCAGCGCGTAGAGCTTGCCATCGGCCGGCGCGAGATTGACGCTCTGCCCCGCCAGGACCAGGCCGATCTCCCGCAATTGCTGCTTGAACTCCGCGACCGACAGATCGCTGTGGAAGCCGGGGATGGATTCCAGCTTGTCCAGCGTCCCGCCGGAGAAGCCCAGCCCCCGTCCCGACATCTTGCCCACCGGCAGACCGCACGCCGCCACTGCCGGGCCGATCACCAGCGAGACCTTGTCGCCCACGCCGCCAGTCGAATGCTTATCCACGACGAAAGGCGCCGCATCCTTGAGATCCAGCATCTCGCCGGAATGCGCCATCGCCAGCGTGAGGTCCCGGGTCTCCCGATCGTTCATGCCACGCAGCATAATCGCCATCAACAAAGCCGAGACCTGATAATCCGGGATGCTCCCCTGAGTATAGCCTTGCACGAAGAAATCAATCTCTTCCGTGCGCAGCTCCTTGCCGTCACGCTTCTTCTCGATAATCTCAACCATTCGCATAGCAGCACTCTCCTCGAAAAATAGAGATCAGCGGGTCAGCCGTCAGCGAATCCGCGAATCCGCGAACCTCAAAATCACTTGCATGGAAAATGTAACGCAAACTTCAGGCTGCGCTCAGACCGTTATTTTCATGACTCGGTGGTGAACCGCAGCTTCATGAGAACTCCTCAAAAAATGCGTAATGCGTAATGCGTAATGCGTAAGTGATCCTCTCAAAAAATAGAACCCGTGCCCACGTTTCCACCTTCACACGTGGGCACCTTCGCACTTTCACACGTTTCCACACGCCCGCGCCAGGGACGGCCTAAAAAACAGGTTCATTGTACCCCAGACGGACAGGAAAACAAGAGAAGTATTTCAGAATCCGTGAATCTGTGGTACAATTTACTTCAATTAGAAGACAAATATCTCACGCACTGCTGCGCCCGGCAGGGCTGCCGAACCGGGTTGAACAAAGGATTTGAATGAGTAAAGTAATGGTCGTTGATGATAACACGGTGATGCTGGACTTCCTGAACACGCTGCTGGAAATGGAAGGGCATACTCCCATCATCGTCTCGCGCCCGGAAGACATCCTGCCGACCACGGAGGCCGAACGCCCGGACATCATCCTTCTCGACATGCATCTTGCAGAACAGGACACCCTGACGATCCTCCAAAGTCTCAAACACGACCCTGAACTGTCGAAGATTCCCGTCATTGCCCTCTCCGGGATGGACCTCAAAGACAAATGCCTGGCGTATGGCGCGGACGACTTCATGCTCAAGCCCTTTCTGCCCTCGCAGCTCTTCGCGAAGGTCAATCAGTTGCTGCAAAGCCGCGCGTTCACGGGCGCAACGACTGAAGGACCGCGCTCGCCCGCAACGCCCCCTCTTGACGCCCCGCAGCAGTGATCAGCCCAATTTTAGAACAGGAAACCCATGACTCGTAGACGACATAAAAAGAATCCTGCCATTGCGCAATGGTATCAAATGGATTTGCATCTTCATACCCCTGCTTCCGCCGATTTTCAACAAGAAGGCGTGACCTACCTTGACCTGCTCCGGGAAGCGGAGCGCAAAGGCGTGAGCATCATCGCCTTCACCGACCACAACACGGTCAACGGCCACAAGACCATGGCCGAGGAAATTGACGACCTGGAGCTGCTCGAACGGCTCGGAAGGTTGGCCCCCGAAGAGGAGCAGCGATTACAGGAATATCGCCGCCTGCTGGACAAAATCCTCGTCCTCCGAGGCTTCGAATTCACCGCCACGTTTGGCTTTCACATCCTCGGCATCTTCTCACCGAAAACCAACTTGCGCGATCTGGAATTCTTGCTGTTGCAGTTAGGACTGCCGCCAGATAAACTGGATTGCGGCGCGACCGACGTTGGAGCGACCACGGACGTGCTCACCGCGTATCAACTCATCAACGAAGCGGGTGGGATCGTCATCGGCGCTCATGCAAACTCCAATCACGGCGTCGCCCTCCAGGGAATTCGCTTCGGTGGCCAGACGCGCATCGCCTTCACGCAGGATGAACACCTCCACGCCCTGGAAGTGACCGACCTCGACCGCCAGACCAAGAATGCCACGGCCCGCTTCTTCGATGGCTCCAAGCCCGAATATCCGCGCCGTATGCGTTGCATTCAGGGCTCCGACTCCCACCGCCTCACGCGCGACCCGCACAATCCCAAGAATTTAGGCGTTGGCGACCGGGTCACCGAGGTGCTGCTGCCGGAATTCAGCTTCGAGGCGCTGGCCGCCGTCTTCAACGGGGATGACTTCGCCTGCACGCGCCCCTATCGCGCCGAAGCGCGCCCCTTCGATTACATTCAGGCCGCCCGCGAGGAAGGCCCGAACATCGTCCAGGACTTTCATCAGCAATACAGCAAGCGCGGCGGCTTCCTCGACGCCATCGTCGCCGATGTGTGCGCTTTCGCCAACACCAACGGCGGCGTGCTGTACATCGGCGTACCAGAAGATCCCCGCAAGCCGCCCACCGGGCTGGGAAATGCGCCCACGCGCGTCATCAACATGCTGCGGACCGAAATCGAGACGCGCATCACGCCGGCGCTCGCCGTCACCGTGGATTTGCAAGACACGCTCGGCGTGAAGGTCGCGCGCATCACCGTGCCGCGCGGCAACGACGCCCCCTACACCGTGGACGACAGCAAAATTTACCTGCGCAGCGAAGCCGAGACCACCCTCGCCGTGCGCGACGAGATCGTCGCCATGGTCAAACGCAGCCTCGGGCTGACGGAACAGCCACCCGCAGCGCCCGCGCCCGCCCCCGTCGCGACCGCGCCCCTCCCGCCAGAGACGGCGGAGCTGCTGCAACTCCAACCGGCCGAGACACCGGAGCTGCTCTCGCCGCCGCGCACCGGCGTCGAGATCGCCGACGTCGAAGTCCGCCAGGGGACGCGCTACTACACCATGCGCGACCTGCGCAATGGCAACCTGGTCAAGAACGTCACCCTCCGCTCGGCGCGGCACCTCTGGCGTTACGCCATCCAGGAGGCC
>Ga0208695_1002819_pt1 | contig 12248 bp, 11 predicted proteins | sample AD_UKC111_MetaG_FD_184449 | JGI IMG/M metagenome (GOLD analysis project Ga0208695, IMG submission 184449) | Active sludge microbial communities of municipal wastewater-treating anaerobic digesters from Hong Kong - AD_UKC111_MetaG (SPAdes)... | ecosystem: Engineered > Bioreactor > Anaerobic >... | reverse complement strand
GATCAATATCTATTTTGGTAATGATCCACGGTTTTTCCAAACCTAATGCTAAAGTGAAAAGTGCTATTGAATTCATTCCACAAAGTTAATTCAATTTTAATTTACCCATACAATATCATATAGAACCGAAAAAAAGATTTCAGGAATTAAAAACTATGGCAAAATAAAAACAACTTAATGTGTGAAATACCTATAGAACCAGTTGGCTGCAAAACTCAAAACAAATTTAGCGAAATTACTTAGTCAGCCCTTAAAAAGTATTCAATCGTCTATGATACAGTAAAATAATAGATATTTTCCTTGGTTATATCTGCAAGTTTTCGTAAATTTGAGATATAAATCTTGCAGAAAATCATGCTGGCAAAACAACAGGACCGGTCACAACACTCATTGTTCTTTTCATTGGAAAGCACATTGAATCATAAGCACCCGCTATTCATTCTGGCCAATAAAATTGATTGGGAGATGTTTGAAAGAGAGTTCTCACCCCTGTATTGTCCCGATAACGGACGTCCGGCGAAGCCCATTCGCCTGATGGTGGGATTATTGATCCTGAAACACATCCGAGATCTCTCGGATGAAAGCGTGGTGGAACAATGGAGTGAAAACAATTACTACCAGTATTTTTGTGGTGAACAGGAATTCCAACCTCGTGTTCCTTGTGAAGCGTCAGAGTTGGTTCATTTCCGTCACCGCATCGGCAAAGAGGGTATTGAGCTGATCTTAAGGGAGAGCATCCGTATCAATGGTAAAGACTCGAACGACAAGGACGTTTACATCGACACCACTGTCCAGGAGAAAAATATCACCTTCCCCACGGATGACAAACTGGCAAAGAAGATTATCAAGAGGTGCTGGAAGATGGCCGACAGGAATGGTTTGGATTTGCGCCAGAGTTACAGGCGAATCCTGAAAGAGCTTTCCTACGATCAGCGCTTCCTTGAATCACCCACGCAACATGGGTAAAGCCAGGAAAGCGGATAAGAAAGTGCGTACCATAGCCGGACGGCTGGTACGCGATGTGGAAAGGAAGCTGGGTACCATGGTTGATGGTTACCGGAATGAACTGGACCTGTACAAGCGGGTACTGGCCCAGAAGAAGAAAGACAAGAACAAGGTTTATTCACTGCACGAGGTGGATGTCGAATGCATCAGCAAGGGGAAAGAGCATAAACTGTACGAGTTTGGAAACAAGGTATCCATCACACGAACCGGTAGCGGTGTAATTGTTGGAGCACTGAGTTTTAGAAATGAATTTGACGGGCACACGCTGGACAAGGCTATCGAGCAAGTGGAGAAGTTGACGGAAAGAAAACCCCGAAACGGTATCTGCGACAGGGGGTACCGGGGAAGAAGTAAAGTCAGGGATACACTCATCCACATCCCCAAATCATTTTCAAAAGCTATGAGTACGTATCGAAAGAATAAAGAGAGAAAGTACTTCCGCAAGCGGGCAGGTATTGAGCCGGTAATCGGTCACCTGAAAGAAGATCACCGTCTCTCCTGCAATTACTACAAGGGAATTGTCGGGGATGAGATCAACGTGATGCTCGCAGCCGCCGGTTTCAACTTCAAAAGGATGATGAACAAGTGGAAGTCATCTTTTTGGCTCTTTTTTGAAAAGATAATTGTGTTCCTGAACAGGCAACTTCACCCCATCAGGGGAGGTGAAATTTTACAAACCAGAGAAAAATGGGCTTTTTAAGGCTCGACTAGATACCCTAGCTATGCATACAACCAGATATTCGTTGATTCTCATCCTCACCCTCCTCTTCTCTCCCCTTAGCGCCCAGGACAACCAGTTGCCGCCATGGGAGAAAGGAGATCTCGATATCCATTTTATCAGTACAGGCAGGGGCAATTCCACCTTTGTCCTGATGCCCGATGGCACGACTCTGCTTATCGATGCGGGTGATCTGAACAGTGAGTCGGAAAGGTATACCCCTCCTGTTCCCGACCGGTCAAAAACTCCAGGTCAATGGATTGCAGATTATATTCAACAGTTTCATCCAGAGAAGAAGAATGGCACATTGGATTATGTGTTGGTTACTCACTACCATGATGACCATATCGGGAATTTTACCCCACAGTCCAAAACAGATATAAAAGGCGGATATAAGTTATCGGGGATCACCGAAGTAGGCTCCATCATTCCAATCAGAAAACTGATTGACAGCGGTAGTGATTTCCGGCCTCTTGGTGAAAAAGGCAATAGCTACCTTATCGGCCAACTGGAGGAATACAGGAAGTTTATCCGTTTCCAGGAGAAAACAAACGGTATGGCGTATGAAAAATTCAGGGTCGGGTCGCTATCCCAGATAAAACCCGTCAAAGATCATGCAGCATATCCCGATTTCGTGGTGAAGAACCTCTTCTCGAACGGTGAGATTGCAGCTGTTTCCGACAGCACCATTGCCATCAGAAAATTCAAGGAGGGGGATCTGCCACCCGAGAATGATCTCTCATCGGGTATCCGCATCAGTTATGGAGCCTTCGACTTCTACACCGGCGGGGATATTCCGGGTATCGGTCATACCGGAGCACCCGATAACGAAAGCATGGAGTCGCTGGCAGCTCCTGTTATCGGAAATGTGGATGTAGCCACGTTGAACCATCACGGAAACCGGAATTCACAGAATGAATTCTATGTACGCACCTTGCAGCCAAGGGTATGGATCGGCCAGAACTGGACCATACGGCACCCTGGAGAAGAGGTGTTGAGACGGATCATGAGCCCATACCTCTACCCCGGTGAACGCGACCTTTTCACAAACGCACTCCACCCAGTCAATGAAAGCTATCTGGGCGATCTGGTGAAGCAGTACAAATCAAAAAAGGGACATATCGTTATCCGTGTCTACCCTGGAGGAGACCGTTATGATCTATTCATACTTGACGACTCCTCGGCTGAGCGGCCGGTCGTTGGCAGCTATTCTTACAAATCGAAATAGCTCTATGCCATCCTCCTCCCTCAAGGGAATAGATCGACACTTCAGAAGAATGATCAACCGATGCAAGAAGATGAATATGGGCAACTTGATTGTTTTGTGGATCTCACTGTTTCAGGTATCTGCGGCCGCTTCTGTCACGCCGTTGATCCAGATGGAGAGAGGAGGTAGGGAGGATCACAACCCGTGCAGGACTGACGACACGCTCTGGATAACCGATTTCGGAGCCATTCCCGATAGGGGGGACGACAGTAGAGCCGCCATCATGAATGCTGTCTCAACCTGTTTAAAAAGAGGTGGAGGTGTGGTATCGGTGGCAGGGGGTACATTCTTTTGCAAAGGGCCCCTCTCGCTGAAGAGCAATGTAAACCTCCATATCGCAGGAAATGCCAGGCTCCTTTTCAATTCCGACCCGGACGACTATCTACCTGCGCTCTTCACCCGCTGGGAAGGTGTGGAGATCTATAACTACTCCCCCATGATATATGCCGGGGAGCAGGAGAATGTGGCCATTACCGGCAATGGCGTTATCGACGGAAACGGGCCTGAAGGATGGGGTGAGCTCAGAAGCAGGCAATCTCCGGCGCAAAACAGGGTAAGGGAACAGGGAGCAGCCCTGCTGCCGGTAGCGAAACGGCAATTCGGGAAAGGCGATTACCTGAGACCACCTTTCATACAGTTTATCAATTGCCGTCAAATTCATGTTGAAGGGGTCACCCTTACCAACTCACCTTTCTGGATGCTACACCTTGTCTACTGTAGCGATTTTGTGGTCCGTGATGCAACATTCAGGAGTACAAACAGCAACAACGACGGAATTGATATCGATTCCAGCATGAATGGTCTTATAGAGGCCTGCACCTTTTTTACCGGTGATGATGCCATCGTCTTCAAGTCGGGCAGAGACCAGGACGGGTGGAGGGTAGGAAAAGCTACCCGCAATATTCTGGTCCGTAACTGCCAAATACCGCAGGCGTTGCATGGAATAGCCTTCGGCAGTGAACTGAGTGGAGGTATCGAGAATGTGATGGTTGAAGATATCAGCTGCCGTTACGCCAAACGCGTCATGCAGCTGCAAGGGTTAGCAGAATCCCCGTTGAACAGAATCTCATTCAAGGATGTTTCGGTAGAGAATGGAGAAACTGTTTCCGGAGAGATGAAAAATTTCAATGAGGTTCTTTGCGGTAACTTTTCAGTTAATGGTACCGGGGAGTCTGCCCTATTATCAATTGAGTGATCTCCTGCAGCTTCACCCTAAGGGGAGCTATAAAATTGTTGAGGAATCACACGGAAACTTGCGGAAAAGAGCCGCTTCTGAAATTGTGGAGTTTCTGATTTCTAAAAATGAAAATTAGCTGATAATAAATTATATCACCCTGCATATGAAAAAGATACTCTTTGTTTTCAATCTTATGCTGCTTTCAACTCTTATCGCCAACGGAGAGGAGAAGCCGCTGCTGAAATTCAAACCGGACGCAACGTTCAAAATTGTCCAGTTTACCGACACCCACCTCCAATATGACTCCTACCGCTCCGATAGTGTGCTGGTGATGATGAAAAAGGTGATAGAGAGAGAAAAACCCGATCTGGTGATATTAACCGGTGATGTGGTCGGTTCTGACAACCGGAAGAGAGCCTGGTTGAAGGTCGCACAGGTAATGATCGATGCCAAAACCCCTTGGGCAGCCATGTTTGGAAACCATGACGCTGAATATGAACTTGACAAGGAGCAGACGATGGATATCATTGTGGGACTGCCATACAGCCTGACTGAAAGGGGACCAAAGGGAGTAAACGGCTTAAGCAACTATATCCTGCCCATTCAATCCTCAACCTCATCAAAAACAGCCGCTCTCTGTTATGTTCTGGATGTTTCGAAAACGGCCTATCCGTTGGAAGATCAAACGGGCACCTTCACCTGGATTGATGATAGCCAGGTAGAATGGTACAAAAAAGAGAGTGCCGCCTATGCAAGTCAGAACGGAGGAACCCCCATTCCGGCACTGGCCTTTTTCCATATCCCTTTCCCTGAATTCAATGAAGTAGCCGGAAAGAGCACCACGGTGGGAGTCCAGTGGGAGCTCAATCCCGCACCCCCCCGGATCAGGTCGAATCTCTTTGCCGCCATGCAGAGCTGCAAAGATGTCATGGGGGTATTTGTAGGTCACCATCACAACAACAACTATATCGGATGTCTGGACGATATCTGCCTGGCATTTGGCCAAAACAGCGGACGACAAGCTTATGGCGATCTGGGAGCCGGTGCACGTGTCATAGTGCTGCACGAAGGAGAACGGAGATTCGACTCCTGGATCCTGAAACTCTATGAGAACAGTCGGGACCGCGACATATGGCATCCTGCTCACAGCATGGAACCACTATTTTTTGTCTCCTATCCCGATCACTTCAGGGAAAGATTGGGCAACCCGGGGAAAATCAATATGGTTTCACGAGGGGTGAACAGCGCAACGATTCGACTCTCCGGTAAAGGAAAAGCGACAGTCGACTGGGGTGACGGCTCGGCAAGGGAGGTGATCAATCTGAGCGAAAAGCAGGAGTTAACTATCAGGCATGCCTACCCCGATGCATCCATCCATGTCATTACAATAAACGGGAGCTATATCTCCGCCCTGGAGTGCAACAACAATGGTCTCACTTACCTCGATACAAGCCACGCCCCGGAATTGAGCCATCTCGACTGCAGCGGCAACCAGCTCCCCTGTCTGGATCTGTCCGGCAATGGTGCACTGAAGGTACTCTGGTGTAACAGGAATCTGCTGTCGGAGTTAAAACTCTCCAATAACAGCCAGCTGACTGAGCTCTATTGCCATGACAATCTGCTTGCGCAACTCGATTTAAGCAGCAACAGGGCCCTGATAAGAGTGAACTGCTCCCGGAACAGGCTGAAGAGCCTGGAGCTGAATTCAAATGCAGAGCTGACCCGGATGGACTGTTACGAAAATCAGATTTCGACGCTCGATTTCAGTAACAACAAAAAGCTAAACTATGCGGTCTGCTCAGACAACCAACTCACCACCAAAGAGTTGAATAGGCTCTTTTCCACCTTCTGGCGGGAGGCGGCAGGCAAGATCTTCATTGGTGGCAACCCGGGAGAAAAGGAGTGTGACCGGAGCATTGCAGAAAAGAGGGGCTGGAAGGTGAGTTTAAGATATTAATGAATGATAGGGAGATGAGCACAAAAAAGATACTCTTTGCCGCCTGGTTGTTGTGGTTTTTGCTTCTCCATATGGCGGTAGCACAGGTGGAGGCGGGAACTCATTTCCCCGATTGGGAAGAGGGATTTCTGGATATTCACCACATCTATACCGGAAGGGGTGAGGCGGTATTTGCCATCCTCCCCGATGGCACCACCATGCTGATTGATGCCGGTGAAACCGGGACAGACAAACGCAATTTCAGGCCGGATGCCAGCAGAGGCGCGGGAGAATGGATATCACGTTACATTCTAAGGATGATCCGCCCCCTGTCGGAGAAGAGAGTCGACTATATACTCCTGACCCATTTTCACGACGATCATATGGGAAATATCGGACTCAGTGACAGGAGATCGGACAAGGGAGGATATATCCTCACCGGCATTACCGAATTGGGGGATCTCATTCCGTTCGGGAAGATAGTTGACCGCAACTGGCCACACTACAACTATCCCCGCCTCATGTCCGACAATGCGAACCTGCAGAATTATATCCGCTTTGTCAACTGGCATGTAGAAAACGGTGCAACGGCTGAAGCTTTCAAGGCAGGATCCAACGGGCAGTTCAGGCTTCTTAAGCAACCTGGTCGATACCCGGAATTTGAGATCAGGAACATTGCTGCAAACGGCGAGGTATGGACCGGCAGAGCGACCAATACCCGAAACTATTTTCCCCCTGTCGACCAGCTGACAGAACGGGAGTATCCCGAAGAGAACCTTTGCAGCGCGGCTATCCGGATATCGTATGGCAAATTCGACTACTTTAACGGAGGCGATATCCTGCACAGCTACGCTCCAGGAACCTGGAAAGACCTCGAGACCCCGGTAGGCATGGCTTTGGGCAAAGTGGATGTATGCGAAGCAAATCATCATGCGAAAGATGCCATGGGAAAAGGTTTTCTCCAGGCAGTGCAACCCCGGGTCATTGTCGTACAGGGTTTTGCCCTGAGCCATCCCGATGCCACGGCACTCCGAAACATGCTCTCCAAGGAGATTTACCCCGGCGATCGGGATATCTTTCTGACCCATCTCTTTGATGTCAACAGGACTGTCCTGGGAGAGAAACTGATCTCTCAACTGAAAAGCACGGGCGGACATGTTGTCGTCAGGGTAAGACCGGGCGGGGATAGTTACCAGATCTACGTTCTGGATGACACTTCGGAGAGCTACACCATAAAAGGGGTCTACGGACCATACGAAAGTAATTGATCACTCTTGAACCCAGAATCATCAGAGATGAAAATATTCAAAACAATACTGTTTGTGCTGTTAGCAGTCTGCCAGACCGCACTCTTTGCACAGGTGAAGGTGGGCGACACCTTCTCTGCATGGTCGGAGGGTTATCTGGATATCCACCACATCAACAGCGGCAGGGGGGAGAGCCTCTTTGCCATCCTGCCCGACGGAACCACCCTGATGATCGATGCAGGTGAGATCGCTCCATCGCCCCGAACCACGGAGCCACGCCCCGACGAAAGTAGAAGTGCCGGTGAATGGATTGCCCGCTATCTTCAACAGATGATGCGTCCACTCCCGGAAAAAAAAAATCGATTATCTCTTGCTGACCCACTTTCATGCCGACCATATGGGAGATGTGAAACTGGCACGAGAAAGGTCAAAAAAGGGAGATTACCTCCTCTCCGGAATTACCGAGGTGGGTGACCGGATTCCGTTCAGAAAGATTGTCGATCGCAACTGGCCCCACTACAATTGGCCTCATCAGTTGACTGGCGACCAGAACATGCAGAATTACATCCGGTTTGTAAAATGGCAGGTGACCAACGGTGCCGTGGCCGAACAGTTTGAAGTGGGCTCCGACAGGCAGTTTACGCTGCTTTATCGGGCGGAGCAATATCCCGGGTTCGAGATCAGGAATATTGCTGCCAACGGTTGGGTCTGGACAGGCGTCGGGGATAATCGCCACAATCTTTTCCCACCGATGGACCTCATTGACCATGATGAATTGCCGGGTGAGAATCAATGTAGCGCAGCCATCCGCATATCCTACGGCAAGTTCGACTATTTCCATGGCGGTGATATTGTCAACGCCGGCGCAACGGGCAGTTGGAGGGACATTGAAACGCCGGCAGGATGGGTTACCGGTCCGGTTGAGGTTTGTAAAGCCAACCATCACGCCAGTCACGATGCCATGGGTGAACCATTTCTGAAAGCGGTACGTCCGAGGGTCATCGTGATGCAACCCTGGTCTGCCAGCCACCCCGATCACCGGGTACTTCAGCGGATGATGGATCAGTCGGTATACCCTGGAGAGCGGGATATCTTCTCCACCAATCTCATGGAGGCGACTAAAACAGTGCTTGGAAGAGGCACCGAATCGATGAAGAGTCGACAAGGCCATATCGTGATCCGGGTTCAGCCCGGTGGTGACTATTTTACCGTTTTCATCCTCGATGATAGCGCCGAGAGTTACGCCATAAAATCGATCCATGGTCCCTATGAATGCAGATAAGAGACAAAAGCTCTTCCTGCTGGTCCCTATCCAGCTGGTGTTGGCACTGCTGGCCTTGCAACATGGAGGGTTCCTCTTCAGGTCGGGTACGGCTGCCGGCGGGATAGTGATCCTGCTGCTGATCATCCTGGAACGGATGAGACTGAAACAGACTGTAACAGGGATGTTCGCCCTGATAATGGCCCTCTCCCTCTCCATCGTGGGAGACTGGTTTCTCTCGCACCGGCATGGTGAGAGCCTCCGGTTTCTTTACGGAATCCTCTTCTTCTTCCTTGCCCACGCAGGGTACCTGTGGTATGCCCTGCACCAGGGAAGCATGAGATGGAGAGCTACCCTTATCCTGCTTGCCATCTATCTCCCGTTCTACCTGCTGATACTCTATCCGGCATTTACAGACAGGCGGGTGATGATTGCCGTGCTCGGCTATCTGCTCATCTCGGTCTGTTCATTGGGAGCAGCCCTGGGAATAGGAGGCGATCAACGCTCCAGGCTCGCATTCATCCTCGGTATAGCATCGCTGCTATTCTCCGATACCATCATTGCCCTCCGTGAGTTTACCGGTTACCACCGGTTCAATTCACTTATCCTGCCCACCTATTACCTCTCCCATATCTTTATCGCCTGCTCACTGTTATTCCGGCAATCCATCGCAGATGAAAAAGAGAGTGACCCTTCAGGAGAGATGCCAAATGAATAGTTTCCGCCGGAAAAGGTGAAAAATAGCTTTATATGGTGTATATTTGCGTGCTATGACTCTAAAAAACGGCTTGACAACTCCTACCCGTAGGGCTACAGTTATCGTCGCCCTCCTGCTCCTTTTGTCTGCATCAATCGACACCAAGGCCCACAATGCCGACTCCCTGATTGTCACGCTGGACAGGGTTATCAACAAACGGTCGAATTACATGGCGCAACGTGAGGAGACAATAGAGATGCTCAAGCAAAGAAAGAGGTGGCTAAAGGATACCATCGCGATCATCAATGTCAACCGGGAGATCATCGAGCAGTACAACAGTTTCATATGCGACTCTGCCGAACATTACATCCATGAGAACCTGGCGTTGGCTAAACGTTTGAATAACGACGAACTTGTGGTGGAGCAACTGCTCCGTCTATCCTACATCTACTCCCTGTCGGGGCTGTTTCTTCAGGCCACCGAAATATTCAATTCTCTCGATTACGACCGGTTACCCGACAATTACAAGATATGGTACTGCTGGAACCGGATCCGTTATTACGAGAACCTGATTTTCTATACCGCCGACGAACGGTATGGCCATCAATACGAGGAGCAGAAAGAAGCCTACCGGAAGATGGCGATGGAGTTCCTGCAGGAAGAGTCGGAGGAATACAGGAAGGAATTTGCGCATGCCCTTCAGCAACAGGGGGCGTTTGATGAGGCCGAAGAGCTGCTGAAAAAGATTTTCGAGGACCAGCAACCCGATCGGCACGCCTATGCCATGGCAGCCATGAATCTGGCAAAACTGCACCGCATGACCGGCGACAAACAATCTGAAAAAGAGTATCTCACGATTGCGGCAATCACCGACACCAAACTGGCGGTGAAGGAGAACGAAGCACTTCTGTCGCTGGCGCTCCTGTTACACGAGGAGGGTGATATCGACCGGGCCTATGAATATATCCGGGTGGCACTCGACGATGCCCTCTTCTACAATGCCAGGTTCAAGAACGCGGTTATCGCCCGGGTACAACCCATTATCGAAGATAATTACCTGAAAAAGATCTACTTGCAACAAGATAATCTGAAGCGTTTTTCAATCGTTACCAGCCTCTTTGCACTGGTGCTGATTCTCACCCTCTCCTACCTCTTCTTCCAGGTGAGGGCAGTTACCAGAGCCCGGAAGGAGCTCCGTGAAATGAATGACGAGCTGCGACGGCTAAACCGGAAACTGGATGAGGCGAACCGGGTGAAGGAGCACTATATCGGACATTTCATGAATCAGTGCTCGATTTACATTAACCAGCTGCACAGGTTCAGGAAAAACGTGGAGCTGAACATGAAGACCGGTCAACTGGCCAATCTCTTCAAATTCTCCTCGGAAGAGCTGAAAAAGGATATCTCCGAACTACATGCCAATTTCGACAAGGCGTTCCTGGCCCTCTTTCCCAGGTTTGTAGAGGAGTTCAACTCCCTGCTCAGACCGGGGGAGGAGTACTCCCTCGAGCATGGAGAACTCAATAACGAACTCAGAATCTTTGCATTGATGAAACTGGGAATAACCGACATGAAACAGATAGCCGACTTCCTTCACTACTCGGTTCAAACCGTATATAACTACCGGAGCAAGGTAAAAGGGAAAGCCAAGCTGACAGGCGAAGAGTTCGAGGAGATGGTGTTGAAGATCGGGAGTATCAACTGACTTCCCCGATAAAAGAAAAAACCCCGGGACCACAAGTAAGGGTGCCGGGGTTGATATCTCTCTCCAGATTTCCTATTCGCAGTTCTCTTCGATCACGAAATCGCTTCCGGTCTCACTGTCCAGAATTTGAACACTCTTCTCCTGGTTGGTGAAACGAACGCGGATTCCCACGATCTCCACCTCCTTGGGCAATCCGAAAAACTCTCTCGGATAGATATACCGCTGAAAGGCCGTCACTGTACCCAGATTGCCTAACGATTCCATCTGGGTTCGCGCCGAGACTTCATCCACCGTTTTCTCCTTCACTTCCCCATTTTCCATATAGGTAACCTTCGCCTGCAGATAGACGTTACCCCCTTTGAGACCTCCCTCGGTCACATAATTGGGTTCATTGTACCGGATGGCAAAGATATCACCGAATCCGAACGTGGCGGGAACAAACGAGAGGGGCGGATCGGCAGTGAAATCCATCATCGGTTCAGTACCGCCGGTAACCTGCAGCAGTTTCGACTCCAGCACATCATCACCGGGATATTTCTCGCCATTGAATCCGAACGCCTCGCCACAGAAGGTGTAACCGGCATTGAACTTCACGGCACGGCTACCGGTACGCACCTTGATCTTCACAACACCCTCGACCACCTTCTGGCTCGGGATCTGATCGTGGATCTGGAAGGTGGTGGCCGACTTGAATACCACCCACTCTACCGGACCGGTATTTCCGAGTACTCCGAAGCGGCTTTGGAACGAGCCAGCCCAGGGGAGTCCGTCACTCGGGTTCCTGTCGGAACTGCTCATCAGCACCATCGGCTCATCGGTCACCCTGTTGCCAGCAAAGTCGGCCTGCGTGGTCAACGTCAGTGTAGCATTCTCCTTCACGTTCCATGCCTTGGGCATTAATATACCGAACGCAAGCTTGCTGTTTCCGTCGGTTTCCGCCACGATCTTGATCCTGACGGCAATCTCGATGTCACTATCTACCTTGGCGTCATCGGGATGAATGATCTCCTCGATGGTCATACAGGTGGTCACCATAAAAATGATGGCCAGGAGGGAGAAGAGATATTTATATTTTCTTATAAGTTTCATAGGTGAATCATTTTACTGGTTAACCCACATTGCAGCTAACCGGAGCTAATTCCCTGTATCCCTGCGTATATATTTTTTTCAAGGTTCAATTGGGGGACTACAGATTTTTTCCTGATAAATGGTTTTTCATCGTATCCCAACACCTT
>Ga0208695_1002813_pt1 | contig 12267 bp, 7 predicted proteins | sample AD_UKC111_MetaG_FD_184449 | JGI IMG/M metagenome (GOLD analysis project Ga0208695, IMG submission 184449) | Active sludge microbial communities of municipal wastewater-treating anaerobic digesters from Hong Kong - AD_UKC111_MetaG (SPAdes)... | ecosystem: Engineered > Bioreactor > Anaerobic >... | reverse complement strand
CAAAGCCCTTGTAAGACGCGACGGCGAAGTGAAAGAAATCGACTCCGAAGAACTGGTTCCCGGCGATATAGTCATTATTGACGCCGGAAGATATATTCCTGCAGACCTCAGGCTCCTCGAAAGTGTAAATCTGCAGATAGAAGAGTCAGCACTTACAGGAGAATCTGTTCCGACAGATAAAAATGCACATGCTGTTTTTGAAGACCCCAAGGCACCCCTTGGTGACTTGTCGAACATGGCATTCATGTCCACGCTGTCCACTTACGGCAGAGGTGAGGGTGTTGTCGTTGCTACGGCTATGGAAACAGAGATAGGGAAAATAGCAAAAATACTTGACGAAGACAGTGATGAAATGACACCTCTCCAGAAAAGGCTTGATGAACTGGGAAGAATACTCGGCTTTTTGTGCATAGGAATATGTGCTCTTATTTTCATAGTCGCACTTATACAAAAAAGAGAACTTTTCGAGATGTTCCTGACGGCAATAAGCCTTGCTGTTGCTGCAATTCCGGAAGGCTTGGCGGCAATAGTGGCCATAGTGCTGGCTCTTGGGGTTACACGGATGTCTAAAATCAATGCCATAGTCAAAAAGCTTCCGGCAGTGGAAACTCTCGGCTGCGTGAATATAATATGTTCCGATAAAACAGGAACACTTACGCAGAACAAAATGACGGTTGTCAAACACTATACTCTGAATAATTTAAAGGAATTACCCGCTGCGCAGGCCGATTTCAATGCTTCTGAAGATGAGGCGGAATTGATCAAATCCTTTGTTTTGTGCTCGGATGCCACCTATGAAAACGGCATTGGTACCGGAGACCCTACTGAAATAGCCCTGGTTGTAATGGGTGATAAATATAACCTGCCGAAAACAAGCTTGAATGAAAAATATGAAAGAGTGGGAGAAAAACCCTTCGACTCGGACAGAAAACTGATGTCAACCTTGAATAAGGAAGGAAACGGTTACAGAGTACATACAAAAGGTGCATTGGATAATATACTGAAAATATCAACAAGTGCTCTGGTAAACGGAAAAATAGTGCCTTTAACCGATGAAATGAAAGCTGATTACATGAAAGTTGCCGAAGAAATGTCTGATGAAGCTTTAAGGGTACTTGGAGCGGCATTTAAAGATACCGGATGTATAATAGCACCTGAGGAAATGGAAAAAGACTTGACGGTAATAGGTTTTGTCGGAATGATAGATCCTCCGAGGCTGGAAGTTAAGGATTCCATAAGGGAAGCAAAAGCTGCCGGCATTACATCGATAATGATAACCGGAGATCATAAAAATACAGCGTTTGCAATTGCGAAGGAACTGGGAATTGCCGAATCAAGAGAGCAAAGCATGACAGGCTCGGAAATTGATGAACTTTCAGATGAGGAATTTTCAGAGAGAATAGGCAATTACAGAGTATTCGCAAGAGTATCGCCGGAACATAAGGTCAAGATAGTCAAGGCATTCAAATCCCACGGCAACATAGTATCCATGACCGGTGACGGTGTCAATGACGCTCCTTCTCTGAAATATGCGGATATCGGTGTTGCAATGGGCATAACCGGAACTGATGTGGCCAAGGGTGCCAGTGATATGATATTGACTGATGACAACTTCACTACTATAGTTCATGCAATAGAAGAAGGAAGAAATATTTATAACAATATTAAGAAGTCTGTAATATTCCTGCTGTCCTGCAATCTTGGAGAAGTTATTACAATATTTGCATCCATATTGTTCTTCTGGCCGGTACCGTTGCTGCCGACCCAAATTCTCTGGATGAACCTTATTACCGATACATTACCGGCTATTGCACTTGGTGTGGACCCCGGGGACAAGGACGTCATGAAGAAAAAACCCAGGGATTCCAAAGAAAGTTTCTTTGCAAGAGGCGCAGGCGTAAAAGCAATTACCGGCGGTCTACTCATAGGTATATTAACTTTGGCAGCCTTTTATCTCGGACTTCATGAATTCGGGTACAGTCTGGGTTCAGGTGAAATACCCGAAGAAGTACTGACTTATGCCAGGACAATGTCCTTTGTTGTAATTGTTGCTTCACAGCTGTTCTTCTCACTTTCAATGAGAAATGCAACAAAATCCATATTCCAAATTGGATTCTTCACAAATATGAAGCTGATAGGTGCAATTATTGTAGGTTTTATCCTGCAATTCGGTGTAATAACAATACCGGTCTTTGCAAGGGCATTTAAAGTCCACACTCTAAGCTTGTATGATTGGAGCCTGGTAATTGTATTTGCTTTGATTCCATTCCTGGTAAACGAGATATTAAAAATATTCATGAAAGCTGTTTATAAGGAGTAATAACTGGCAAATATTTATAAGGCTGTTGGCTATTTGCCAATAGCTCTTTTTTGTGTTTGCAAATTTCTAGGCTTTACTGCTGTATATTCCTAGTTTCACGAGGTTGCCGTGCTTCGTTTTGATTTTCTTCCATTGCTTCTTGCCGTGATTCCCCTTATTTTGTTCATGAATCTCCTTATTGCTTTTCCATGTACACTGATTCTTACTTCACCTTTCCTACTGTAATAGGTATACTGAGCATCCATTTTCTCCATCTGATTTAGGTATTTCTACCCTCCTTGCAGGGTCGGGTTTGTACGTCTCTACCAGTATTGCAGTTCCTGTTCGTCAGGCTGGGACTCTGTTCCCGGCTTCCTTCAGATTATTCCAGAGCTCAGATAATCTGAATTATCCCAAATGTGGTGCATATTTCTTTTCCCTGAGCAGAGCAGGATTCTCCATTTTTGCTATCCGCAGGTGCTTTTCGTGATTTCCTCCAATCGGGTAGTGTTTTCGCTTAACCCCTTTGTTAAACTGTATACTTGTTAGGTATGACAAAATGGTGTCCAAAAGTATATTTGATTTCTTCTTACATCCACCTCCGGGAACAGGACGCTGGCGTCTTCTTTTTGCTTTGCGAATGGTTAAACAGGCCTGATTGAAGTCCATAGCCTCCGTTTTCAGGAAAAGAGCCTCTTCCTTTGAAACATTGCATGGGATACAAGCTTCAGGCTCCCGGAACAAGCCTTTAATGCCTCTGACATAGCGACCAATTTTTTCAAGGAGATCAAGATAGCGTTCCATCTCTATGCTTAACGGGTTTTGGTATCCTGTCATTTCCACTCGCCTCCTTCCAAATATAAAAGAAAGCATCCAGTTGATTCGGGGCGTTCAATAATACATTTTCTTAACCGCTCGATATCTATAGCTACATATCTTTTTGTTGCATTTGGGTCAACATGATTGCATAATTTCTTTTGCCGGAAAGGCAGTTACGGTCAATGCGGGACAATATTGGAAAAAACTCACTTTAAGGATCGAATGCCCTGCCTATAGACAGAATTCAGAAATCTCCTCATGAGCGATGCATTGCCGAAATACATAGGGTCGTTCGTAAAGATAATCATTGAAGCGCCTGATGCTTGTCTTGATATGTTTCCTGTTGCTTTCAGAAAGTGGGAATCCCAGAGCAATTTCGTCCTTAACAGTTGGGATGTCTTCCGTGTATAAGTATATCCTAACCCATACCCTTCACTAACGGTTGATGCTATAACCCCCGTAACGGACTATCACCGTCAAGGTCGCGCGTACATAAAATAAAGAACAGGCTCTCCGCCTATTCTTTATCAATAGCTTATAATTATAACAAAATTTCAGGGTTTATTGGGATACGGACATATTGGTTCTTTCTATGATTGCTAATCTCAATTCAAATTATACCTATTCTATTGTATCACACATTTGAAAATGCCAATCTTATATAAAGGAAATAATGTCTTAATGGCAAGGCCTTGCTGCGAATATTATGAGGCTATCCGATTACATAGCTGCTTTTTATCAATCTTCCTTTTTATCGATTGTTTTGCATACTTATTACTAAGCGTATTCCGGATCTGCTAGGTTTCCCCATACCCATTGTATAACATGCTTTGCTCTATAACCCCCGAGGAAGCCATACTAAACTAGCGATTAGCGATTATTATAACATTTTCTTCTGCTATTTTAACACAGTCGACCTTCAAATATTGTAAAAGTTACGTAGCTAAATCAAATTTAAATCTGATTTATAACTGCATACACTTAAGTCTCAGTGTCACTTCTTCGGCGTTAACAATCGCTACTCAATTTATCAGACAGGGTTCAACCTGTTAAGGTATGAGCAATTGTCCAGCCGCACCGGAATTAATAACAATCTAAAATGTTCATTCGCAAATGCTTTATTCAATACCAAGTAAATATTTTGGATTATCCCTCAGCATTAACTGAATCTCAGTTTTTGTAATCCCATGTTCAAGTAATGCACTAGTGAATTTGCACAGTCCCTCTATAGGGTCCTCTCTAGTCTTTTGCCCGCGATCTGATGTCATAATGCACTGTTTGGGCGAAATCTCCTTAATTCCTTGTGCCATCTCTTCAGGGGAAATATGTCCATGCCATAAGTTGTTCCAACTTTTATCAATAAATGCTCCTTTGCGCGCAAGTTGAATCTGCATATCTTTTGGTACCCAGGTACTTAAACCGTCCGCATGTGTAATCACAACTTTCACGCCTTTCTTAAGTGCTTCCTCTGCAACAGCAAACGTTTCCACTGGACTTAAATGCCCCGTTTGCAATATCACATCGTACTGCTTTACAAGGTCAATAATTTCATGTACTGCTGGGAGAAGTTTATTATCTTTGTCCATGACACAAATTCCAGGCCCTACAACAGGCGGCTTCTTTGATACTTTTGATAGATAATCTAATCCGTTTTGTGCATGAAAAGTTGGCAACCAAACAGTCTTAATACCCAAACGTAAAGCTATTTCTAATGCAATAGGATTTAGACCACCTGTATTATGATTTAGGGTAATTGCTCCATATAGTTTGGCTTTCGCGTTACCATACTTATTGGCTATTTGTGCTCTTGTCGCAGTTTCGGTATAATGACTTTTAATAACCGCTCCACCCATCCCAGCCGAATCAAGCTCTTTTAGCAATTCAAAATCATCAATTCTCCTATCATAAATTGAAGGAGCAGTATGAACATGGAGATCAATCCCATCTTTTAATAATTCATACATATATTCCACCTCACATTCTCTATTCACATCGGTTTTCAGCAAAGCTGAATCCGCTGATATTGCTTGATTTACAGCATCTGGAGACAATTAACTTCACCTCCCATACTCCAAACCTACAAAAATAGGAATTTTAAAAGGAAATAAGGTCATTTGTTACCACCAGATAAAAGCCATTTAGCTTTTAAATTAAATCTTTTTGAGCATTTCCGTCAAAATGACAGGATAGCCAAGGTTATCTCAGAAATTGACCTTTAATATGGTTATGGCCTTTGCGAGCATTTTTATTCTTCGAGTTCTTAAGGCCGTGTTTCATGATTTCAGCTACAACATATTACAGTCACTGTGTGCTTACCTCTCACATTCTCTGTAGCAGGTGCTGATGTCTATAACTCCAAAGTAGCACCACGCCTTTTGATGTACCTATATTACAAAATGAAAGTGAATTTTAACTATGTGGTCATAGATTTAGGCTTTGATGCATTCTATATTTATTGGTGGATTTGCCTTCTTAGTGGAAAGTCCATTATATCCATAAACCCGAAAAATTCATAAACACCTACACCAAATAACAAAACGAGTTACCTGTATGCCCTGACGGTCATGTTTGCTGCTACTTTGGAGTCAATAAGAATAAACGGAGATATTATGAAAGCGCCCAAGAAGTCGGCTAGAAAGCTTAAAGGTGTTAAAAACTTCTTTGTAAGGATTATCTTGCTATGCATGATTCAACCTTCAAAGACCATAGCTTGAATCCCTTCAGAGTATAAAATATCAGAAAAATACTTCTTAATTTATGGGATACTTGCTCCCTTATTTATAAATATGTATGTTTTACATCGCGCCAACCTCTTTAAAATACCTTACCGCACCGGGATGCATAGGTATTGCATTAGTAGGTCCCCCTTCAATGCTCATTGATTCAAAGGCTTCGTGCGATCCAGCTAGTTTATCAAGGTTTTCAAAAATACATTTTGTAATTTGGTAGATAACTTCTTCATCAGCATCTGCAGCGCAAAACATTATATTAGGCACAGCCATTGTGGGTATATCTTCTTCGTTATTGTATGTTCCTTTTGGAATAGTAGCTTTAATTAAGTGACTATACTTATTGTTTATCTTATCACCAATATCATCCGAAACAGGAACAAGCACGATATTCTCACTGTTAGCTATATCAAGTATAGCTGAAGTTGGCAAGCCTGCTTGTGCCCAGATAACATCCATACCTCTATCTTTCATCGCATCAACTGCTTCAGTATAACTTAAATCATATACTTTAAAATCTTTAAAACTCATTCCATAGAACTCTAGTATACCCTCAAAGTTTGGTCTAGCCCCGGAACCTGGAGCACCAACTGCAACTCTCTTACCTTTCATATCCTCCATTTTCTTGACACCGGAGTATTCAGATGCAACAATTTGAATAACACTAGAATGCATCAGGCACATTGCGCGGATATCCATTTTTGTTTTGAAGTCACCTTTTCCTTCATATGCGTTAATGGCGGTTTGAATACCACTCATTCCAAGATCCATTTCCCCACTTGCAACATAATTTATGTTTTGTAGAGAACCGTCTGTAATCTCTGCATTCATTTCGATATTATCTAATTTTTCATTTATTAGATTTGTCATCGCCGCGCCCATTACGAAATACGCTCCGCCAGAACCCGCAGTTCCCAAAGAGACCCGCTGCACTTGAGGTGGGGTAGGTTTCGAGGATTCGGATGTTGACTTTTCACTTCCGTTTTTATCTGTAGAACATCCAACCAGTGAAAACAAAATAACTACACATAACAAAAAACTTAAAAGCATTCTTACCTTTTTCATTTTTTTTCCCCCTTATTATTTTATGATACGCACTCAAAAACTTAGAGAGCTTTATTTGTGTATATTCAAGGGCTCAACATTTCTGTTTCGCCTCTTATTTTTCACTAAGCTGTTTCCTTATATTCCTTTCCGCAGTACTGCCCGCTGCTTTTAGAATGTCTTCTTTATATTAGTTATGTTATTAAGATTGAGTGAAGGCTCTGCCCTTTCCTCTAATGCTAAGAACTACAACCGCAAACAAGAATACCCCGATTAAATCTGTAATAATACCTGGTTTTATAAGGCATAATGCCGCAATAAATAGTACTATACGCTGAAACGTTGGCACTTTCCAGTTTAGCATCCAACCTTGCAACGAACAAGCTGATATAAAAACACCAAAGACTGCTGTGGCAGCTGCCAAAATAACAGCCCCTAATGAACCCTTTAGCATTAATTCACTGGAATAAATAAACATAAAAGGAATTATAAAACCTGCAATCCCCAGCCTGAAAGCTATATAACCCGTTTTAGTAGGGTTGGAACCAGCTATTCCCGCACCAGCGTACGCAGCCATAGCAACTGGTGGCGTAATAGCTGATGTCACACCAAAATAAAAGATGAATAAATGTGCAGGGAGCACTGGGACTCCAAGCTGAACAATTGCAGGAACAATCATAACAGATAGAATGAGGTAAGATGCTACACATGGCATACCCATACCGAGGATAATACATGCTATCGCGGTAAATAATAACGTTGTGATAAGTTTTCCGCCCGCAAGTGCTAGAATAATGGCAGCCAGTTTACTACCTAGACCCGTAAGATACAAAGAACCAATAATTATTCCTGCACAAGAAGTGGCGCAGACTACTTCGACACACTGGCGGGCAGCACTATAAAAAGCCTCCTTTGATTTTTCAAAACCGATACGTGTGTTTTTTCTTAAGAAACTAATAAGAATCGTTGAAACTAAACATATAAAACCAGCTCTTAACGGTGTATAACCCATAAATAGGAATACTAGAAGCAAAACCAAAGGTAAAACCATATGGCCGCAATATATTAACTCTTTCTTTACATTGGGGAGCTCTTCTTTTGGAACCCCTTTTAAATTTCTCCTGCCACTATATGCATCAATAACGAAAAATAAAGCTGTATAATATAAGATCGCAGGTAGTATTGCGGCTTTAACGATTTGTATATATGGAGTCCCTGTTACCTCCGCAATAATAAACGCTGTAGTTCCCATTACCGGAGGCATCAGCTGACCGCCTGTCGAAGCAACAGCTTCAACTGCTGCTGCAAACTCCGGCTCAAAACCAGTTTTTTTCATTAACGGAATAGTAAATGTACCAGTACCAACTGTATTAGCAATTGCACTTCCTGAAATAGTTCCAAACAAAGAACTTGCAACAACTGCTGACTTCGCAGGTCCGCCTCTAAATCTACCCGTAACCGCTGTTGCCATATTAATAAAAAACTGACCAGCGCCTGTTACCTCTAAAAATGAAGCTAACATAATAAACAAGATGACATATGTTGCTGACGCCCCTAGTGGTGCCCCGAGAATACCATCTGTGTTAAATGCTATCAAGCCAATAATCCTACTCATGCTGAGATTTCTATGGCCCCAGGCTCCCGGGATTAAATGGCCAAATATTGCGTAAACAAATGCCACTAATGCAACCGATGTAATACTCCATCCCATTCGTCGATAGGTAATCCAAAAAACGGTAGCAATAATCAATGCTCCAAATATAACATCAACACCATTCATAATGCCTGCTTCAGCAATTCTACGATCATACGTAATTAACGAATAAATCATTGAACAAATTGCTGCAATACTAAAAAACAAATCCAAACTGTTCAATAAATAACCATGTAATCTACTTTTTCTTGGTTCTTGCATGCTCTTTTGAATATTTAAGAGCATACCAATACAAGCGAAACATCCCAAATGAATAATTCGATGTTTTAATGCTGTAGGAACGCCAAATCCTGAAGTAAGCAAATGGTATAAGCAAATACCTATACTGAGAACTTTAATTATTATTGGCAATACTCCTTTTAGTTTTTCTTTCAAAGCCATATGCTACCAACTCCTTATTTAGTAAATTTGAAATCCATATCAGAATTTCATTATCGTTGTATAAGCAAAATGTATTTGCCGGAAAACTCTTTATGAAGTTTAATAAATTTTTATCTACCTCTAGATCAATTACAGTAAATCAAATGTTATGCCAAAACGTTCACACATACCTTTAATCTCAGTAATTAAGGCTTCGTCCAGAAGCAGACCCTCCTTAATGCTCAAATCAGCCTTCCGCTCCTCTATTTCGCCGGGCATAAATATTTCGTTGACTCCTTCAATTCTTGGCAAGGACTTGATATCATTTATTACCACTTTTATTCGTTCATAGAACTGTTCAAGAGGCATAAAACGGGAAATATCAGCTATTACAAAGAAATGTCCCACATCGGTATCCCGCGATGTATTTCCAACAGCATGCGGCCCAAGATGTCCGCCGAACTTAGCTCCTGAAAGTACTCCGGACAATATATCGATGAACAATGATAACCCGTATCCCTTGGGTCCGGCAATCGGTAATAATACTCCTTTAAGTGCAGCCGCAGCATCAGTAGTAGGATTCCCTTGAGCATCAAGTGCCCAACCTATCGGAATTTGTTCACCTTTTTCAGCTGCAGATAATATCTTGCCTCTTGCTACAACCGAAGTAGCCATGTCTAATATCATTGGCTTACCTGAAGCAGTTGGAGCACCGAAGGAAATTGGATTGGTTCCCAGATAACCCTGACAGCTGCCTAAAGGAGCAACATGCGGAAACGCATTGGTCATGGCTATCCCCACCATACCCTGCTCAGCAATCATTTGTGTATAATAAGCTGCCGTGCCAAAATGATTAGAACGGCGGATGCTAATAACAGCAGCTCCCGATTCCCTTGCCTTTTCAATACCTCTTCTGACGGCTTTAGTAGCGACTACCGCACCTAAGCAGTTATTCCCGTCTATATGCAGTGTAGCAGGGCTTTCATTTAGTACCTTGATTTCCCCGCTAGTGTTAACTTGGTCATTGTCAATATATTTCATATACATCTTCATTCTGGTTATACCGTGTGAATACACTCCCCTAAGCTCGGCCGATATCAAACTATCCGACACCATGTAAGCATCCGCTTCGGGAATGCCCCGTGCCATATAAATTTTGGCACAAAGCTCTCTCATCTTTTGCCAGTCAATTCTTTTTTCTTCTGTCATTTTACACTGCCTCCATTCCAACCCTTACAATTCCACAATGTCCTCTACCCAATTCTTCTATAATATTCCATCACCCCTCAATAATTGATTTCTTATTAAATCTTATATGCAACCAGTTATTACTTTTATAAGCAAATTTCGTACCAAATAATTAAGAATAACAAAAATACTTTCTTATGATAAAAACCATGTAAATTCTGAATTATTAATACAAGCATATATGATTTTGCTGACTTGTACATAAGTAAAATAATGAGACGTTGCATATATTGCACAAGTTGGTTGCATATGTATTGCAACAATTGCATTCCCCGTTATTCCTCATCCGCTATATGCCATTATCAAAGAATGATGTGTAGCTTTCCTAAAAGTGTTTAATCAATAATTAAAAGACTCACCATTCAAGTATAACTTACAACAGCACGCTTGTTATCCTGGGTTCAAAGCAGCAGCATGGGCGCAGGCTTACTATCCTCACACCACTGGCTCTTTGCGGCCCTACTTTCAGAAATGTTGCCAGTACCGAAGTTTTACCATTCAATCCTATTGGGCCTACATTGCTTTCGTTAACTTTTTCGGTTATCAGCTTTTCAAGATCACTCTGAACATTGTAATTACCGTAAACCATTGCCTCTATCATCATGGAAGAGGCTTCAAACTGTGACCTTCCTATACCAACTGCCAGTGTACATGGACTGCACCCCAGCAGGGCAACCGATTCACGTGCCCAACTTATGATTTCGTCAGTAACTACCGATACATTATGCTTGTGGAAAACACGATATGTTTTACCTCTTATTGCAGGTCCGCCTCCCAGCATGAGGACATGCAATCTGATTACATCTTCTGCTACTGGTTTTGCAATAATCGGAGCCGGTAATAAAGCTCCGGGATCCTCATCCAATCCTCCTGATTGATCCAATCTTTGATTGTCGTCTCCCTTTATTGCCATAGGCCTTCCCGGTAATTCTCTAAGCCCTCTGGCTACGCCAGTTTTTATCGCTTCAAGAAATTCCCCGGTAATGTTTCTGTCAGGTCCTACTTCCAGAAACAGATGTGGTATTCCAGTATCATCGCACAAGGGACTATGATTTCTCTCTGCAACATTTGCATTTTCCAATATGGTTTCTAATGCCCATTTAGCTCTGGGAAGGGTTTCATTAATTATCGCATTACAGTATGCTTCCTTTTTATCCTCACGGAAGCTTGAACCTGCTTGGACTAATGCGTCTTTAACTTTGTTGATAACCTGTTCATTCTGTTTCATAGTTATCCCTCCATTCTTCTTTTTTTTAATATATTGTTTTACCGTGAGCCGCAGCTATAATCGCCGGAAAGCCATCCACCTTCAACAGATGCAGTGCTTCCATTCCTTCCTCAAGGAATGCCACCGGTTTCTGTTCCAGTATCTTGCTTCCCAGCAATGCGGTAACTGGAGGAATTACAGCATAAACAGAATTATATTTATCTAACTCTTCTACAGTTTTCCTGCTTAACTCGCCCTTCCCCAAATGCAGCTTTACACCGGCTTTAGAAAGTGCCGGTATATTCCCTTCAATCTCAAGTTTATTGCTTGATGTAGGCCCGACCCCTGCTGGGCTTACGGCGGTATGGAAAATTACACTTCCCTTCAGGTCAATACCTGCTTGTCCCAATGTGTTGGATTCTATCAGCTTGACTATCTTGGGCAATACCGCATCCCTGCCGGTATAAATATAACCGGATATGTAAATCATATCACCCACATTGATTTCATTAATAACTTCATCTGTTATAGGTGTGACAATATTTTTCATATAAATACTCTCTTCCTTTATCAATTTTTATAATAAGGTAAATATTTTACCATCGTTTTATCATCAGCCTGAAACGGCTATAATGCCGTCTCAGGCTTTTATTCAGATAATTTTAATAATGAGAATGCTTTGTATTACAGGTGAACAGAGCCTTTTGGAGATATTATGGCCTCCGGATAGTAACTGTCAATGACACGTTTTACCAGCATTATCTGTTTTGCTCTCTTCTTGGCATCTGCATCTGTTGAATCCCAACTGTGTGTTGCCGCTACCGAACCACCGGTCTTAAGGTAAATT
>Ga0208695_1002812_pt1 | contig 12270 bp, 11 predicted proteins | sample AD_UKC111_MetaG_FD_184449 | JGI IMG/M metagenome (GOLD analysis project Ga0208695, IMG submission 184449) | Active sludge microbial communities of municipal wastewater-treating anaerobic digesters from Hong Kong - AD_UKC111_MetaG (SPAdes)... | ecosystem: Engineered > Bioreactor > Anaerobic >... | reverse complement strand
CCCATCCTGCTGCCTGTCCGTCCAGGTCGGCGTAGAAAGCGCGAATGGCCGGGTTGGCCAGAACGGTATCTGGCACCGGTTGAAAATACTGATGCGTGAGATTGACGTAACGAATTTGTTCAGGTGAATCAATGACATTCACCGATATGCCCCGGTCAGACAATGCCGCCGGCAGTGCCAGGCCGCGAACCACGTTGGTAAAAGCGTATCGGAAACCCGCAGCTTCAAATTGCTTTTCAATGGCTTCTGTTTCTGCTTCTTGATGAAAGATGTTCAGGATGTAGCGTTCACAAGATGAAAGCGGCAATGCTGCTACTTCCTGTTTCACAAGAGCGGGATCCTTTTCCAGGGAGAAGACTTCGCAATCTTCCAATTTGGCAGGGATTTTAATACCATAACGCAGCGAGTGCAAATTGCCTTGCGTGCAGGTCTGACAACCGTAGAGCGTTGAATAGGAATCCAGGAATGATTGGATAAAAGCCCGAGCAGCCCAATTATCTTCTCTCATTTCTGTCTCCACCCTTTGGAATTCGATTTTCCACTAAAATCATTATAGCAAAAACTATTTTGTTTCAAGATCTAGGGATTGCATAACGAGATACGAGGTGAAGCGTGGTGAATATCCGTCCTTTGTCGATTGAGGATCTGTCTGCCGCGAAAGGTTTAATCATGCAACTTGCTAAGGCTACCGGCAGCGATTTTCATATTCGTCCAGGACAACTGGATGAGGTTTTCGGGCATATGCAGCACCACCCAGAGATATACCTTTCACTGGTGGCGGAGCAAGACGGTGAGGTGGTGGGATTGCTTTCATTGGTATTCTATCAATCCTGGTTTCATGCAGGTGGAACCGCCTTAATCAATGAGTTGATCATCGACCAAAGGGTGAGAAATCGAGGGATTGGCGCGTTGCTGATCGATGCTGCGGTGATTGAGGCCAAAAGACGGGGTATGGATGAGATTGAAGTGGGGACCGAACAGGATAATGATGGCGCACAGCGCTTTTACCGCCGCTGCGGGTTCGACCTGACCTATGTCTTGCTGGGCATGGATTTTGACCGATGAACAGCCACGAATACCATCGTTTAGCAGGGTATATCCGGGATGCAGTTCAAATCCTGATGCAATCGCAAATGCTGTATCAGCAGGGTCTAACCTGCTTTTACCGCGTTGCTGCCGTTCAATTGCGTTTGTTATTGTGTGATACTGTTCGCCGTCACGGAAAAATGATCTCGATCGCGTTGGCTCCGCGCCTGTGGAATGATTTGTGCTTTCCTGCATTGGTTGAACAAGAATTTAAACCGAAATCCTTATCCATTGAGGATTGGCTTGAACAGGGGATGCCCGGGTGTGAACTGTCTGTGCGGCAATTCATCCGCTGCGTCTGTGATCAGGATGGCGGTGCGCATGTTGATATGCGCTCACTTGCCCGTTTACCTGACGGATTCCAAACGGCTGATTGGATTTTTCGGTTAAGTAAAATGGTGGTGAAAGCGCTGTCAGTAAAGCTGGAAATGAGAATTGGCTGATTTCAAGCGGTCCACTTGCCGATGCCTTCCCAGCAGTAATCCAGATGCGAAGTTAACTGTGCTCCCAGACGGCGGCGGACGCGGCGTTTGGCATATTCCATCATATCCAGGCCGCCAATTTCATCAAACCGCTTCCCAATTTGGATGGCGCGGATGTGACGGCATTGAACGTTGAAACTGCCGCCGGGGCGTTCGGACAGATAATCTTCCATCTTGCCGATCTGCAGCAATTCGTTCAGCAATCGTTCAACTTCCTCCCGCTGGCGGACGGGATACGGCGGAGAGAGAAAATCACGGATGAAGGCCATCGCGCACTCCTGCAAAATAAATGTCGTTATAAATCATTGTAACATGGGATCAGGCGTTGAAGCACTTCTAAACTCATTGAAGTTGTCAGGCAACCTATACTTTGGAATAGTTTTCTAAGGTTTCTTTAATATATTCTTGACATCAGAATCGAGATTTGATAAACTTTTCAAGTTGAAATTCTTCAGAAAGGAGACAGGCAAATGGCACGCTTTGAAGTATTGTTTGTTGTACGCACCGTCGCTGGTGGTGTTAGTGTGCCTTGTCGGAGTGTGCCTGTTTCCAGGTAGTTTCTAGAGCCTCTAGAGCGACCACGGGCAACTCCCAAGCCCGTGGTCCTTTTTTTTTGAAATGAGGGTGTTTCCCAAGGACCACATCAACCGTGTGGTCCTTTTTTCTTAATGGTTCATTGGATGTAAATACGAAATCAATGTTTGAACAGATCAACATAACCAATTTTGTCAGTTGCTTTGTGCAAAATCGGTCCTAATCGATACCGTTTGGAGAGGAAAAGATGAACTTCGCCACTCAATTATTTGAAAGTGAACACCTGATCCTGGCTGCTTATGATCCAGAAAAGGACGCTGCCATCGAAGCTGGCTTCACGCGTAATCTGGATTATGCCTGGTCTTTGGATCATGACGGCATCCCGCATCCTTTGACAACCTTCGAAGTGAAAAAGAAACGGGAAGAGGCGCTCAAGGAATCGGAAGAGAAAGAGAGCTCGCTGTATTTTTCGATCCGCCTGAAAGAGGATGATCGCTTTCTGGGCGTTCTTGCTTTCCCGTGGATCTCATGGAGCAACCGCAGAGGCGGATTTACCCTGAATATGGGAGATGCGGTAGATGACCGTTTGTATTATTCGGAAGCATTACAGATGACGCTTCGGTATGCATTTGAGGAATTGTCGCTTTTTCATACGCACATCTGGACGGGAAGCCACGACGAGGCCCACCTTGAGCGTTTAATCGAGGCCGGCATGAACATCGAAGTCCGCCAGCGGCAGATGGTGTATCGAAACGGGCGACTCTGGGACAATCTTTCGGTTGGCATATCGCAGGAAAACTGGTTGAAGAAGAATTCGGAGGAATAAGTCATGGCAAGTCAGGATGTTTTTACGGGAAAGCTGGTCCGGTTGGTGGCTGCTGATCTGGAAGCAGACAGCAAATTGCTGGCTGATTGGGACCGCGACAGCGAATACCAGCGTCTTTTAAATTCGGAGCGCGCGGTGCGGTTCAATGCCAAGCAAACACAGAATTTTTTTGAGAAGGAAATTGGATCAATGCACTTCTTTATGATCCAGAAGCTGGACGACGACCGCAAAATAGGCATGATTGATCTTTCTGGATTCAACTGGTTAGTCGGGAATGCCTGGGTAGGGATCGGAATAGGCGAGCGAGCTTACTGGGGTAAAGGCTACGGCACCGATGCCATGCGCATTCTGTTACGCTATGCCTTTATGGAATTAAACCTGAACCGCGTAACGCTCAACGTGTTTGAGATCAATCAGCGCGGATTGCGTTCATACCACAAAGCGGGCTTTCGCGAAGAGGGCAGAGAGCCAAAGGCACTTCTCAAGGCAGGCGTACGCTACGACCTGATTTATATGGGCATTTTACGCAGTGATTGGGAAGCGCTCCAATTCGAGGCTCAGCAGAAAGAGACCGAGCAATGACATCCATTGCAACCCACGACTATGTTGAACGAGCCTTGACCCTGGCTGATGTTCAGGCGGTTACGGACCTGCTCAATGACGCTTCATTAGCGGATTTGGGCTTACTCGAAACAGATTTTGATGAAATGGATACCCACTTCCGCACACCCGGAATGGACTTAGCTACGGACACACTATTTGTGGAAACCCAACAGGGAAGAGCAGTCGCCTTTGCCGAGGTTTGGGATGTGCGCGAACCGCGAATCCGTGCGTGGTGCTGGATAACCATCCATCCGGATTTCCGCGGGCAAGGTTTAGAGCATAAGCTCATCCGTTGGGTCGAAGATCGCGGCAAATGGGGTTTACAGCGGGTTCCGGAAGGGTTGAGGGTTTGTTACGTGACCAATCTGCCAGAAGCCTACCAGGCTGGCAACCGCATGTTTGCCGATGCCGGTTGGAATTGGGTACGGCAAACCCGGGTGATGCGAATTGAAATGAATGAAGCGCCGCCCTTGCCTGTTTTGCCCGCTGGCATTGAAATCCGGGTTGTTAAACCAGGTGAAGAGAGACCTGTCTTGCAGGCTATACAGGAATCCTTCCTGGATCACTGGGGTGGGGTCGATGAACCTTTTGATGTTTACTATGAGCGCATGATGGGTTTTATCCGCCAGACCAAAGATTTCGACTATGGTCTGTGGTATGCAGCGTATGAGGACGAGAATGTGTGCGGTACTGCTATGAATATGCCGAAGACACAGGAAGATCCGGGCATGGGCTGGGTGAATACCCTGGGCGTGCGCCGTCCATGGCGAAAGCAAGGCGTTGGACTGGCGCTCCTGCAGCATACCTTTGGCGAATTTTACCGGCGGGGAACGCACAGGGTTGGGCTGGGTGTGGATGCGAGCAGCCTGACGGGCGCTACACGCCTGTATGAACGGGCTGGCATGCAGATCTTACGGGCTTACAACGTATACGAAAAGGAAATCCGGGCTGGGCAAGATCTTGTGACCCGCTCCATCAAGGCGTAACCTCTGCACGACCGTCTGCCTGATGCCCCCGAAATTGGAGGGTCGAATGTTTGATTACATGATGAATAATAATCCTCCTGTCCGCGCAATCATCTGGGATTTGGACGGGATGGTGATCCGGATTAAGGCGAAAGAAGGTGAAATGACTGTTACGGACCTGGAGGGATTGGTGCGGTTTATCCTGGCTTTGTGCCAGGATTACAACACGACCGTTTTGAGCCGGCAGTCAGCGATGAACGCTGTGTCATTTGCCCGATTTGAAGAATCATTGTTTCCGATGAAGGAATGGTGTCATGACGATTACTTATCCGTGGTACACCGGCTGGAAGTATTGCCAGAGCATGCGGTTGTGATTGCGATTGACCCGCTTCGTTTGAGCGAAGCCAATCGGCTGGGTTTTTTGACCGTAGCCTTTCAAAATCCGCGCCAGGCGGTCAGTGAATTGCTGCCCATGCTGGCCGAGCCGCTGGCAGTTTGATAATGAGAGGATTAAACCAAGGACAGGGTGGTAAACTCCACCCTGTCCTTGGTTTAAAAAAACAAGGATTAATCGCAAAATGCACACTGGTGAGTTTGAGCGGCGACAATTGCCTGGTCGGAACTCCAAAAGAAATTCTGCTCGCCAATATCATCAACCAAATTGCCCCGCCGCATCATTTGCATGACGTTCTCATGGACGCCGGCAAACATCACCACGGCATTCCGTTTATGCATCCGTTCACTCAACTGCTTCAGTGATTCGAGCCCGGATGTGTCAATCATCGGAACCCCACGCATGGAAAGGATTAGCGCATGCGTGTCCCCTAAATTATCAAATGCTTCGTGAAATTGACCAGTGGCAGCAAAGAAAAGCGGCCCAGTCAGGAACGCAACCCGAACATGGTCGCAAGACTCTAAATTTTCAATACCGCGGGTTCGCAATTTTTCCAGGTCAACCTGTTGAACATCGATGGAAATCTCCGAAATTTTGTTTAAGAAAATCAATGCTGATAAGCCGGCACCGATCAGAATTGCCTGCGTTAAATCCAGTGTGATGGTGGCAAGCATGGTGATCAGGAAGGTGATTGTGGCTGTTTTAAAGTGGCGGCGAAACATAAAGCGAATACCTTCCCACTCATTCATTCGCCAGGCCGTCACCATTAATACTCCCGCCAGCGCAGCCAATGGAACCTTGGCAATGACGCCGGAGAGTAGAACCATGGAAAGAAGAATGCCGATAGCATGGATGAAGCTGACCATGCGGGTTTGTCCGCCCGATTTAATGCCGACGCTTGCCCGCGCTATCGCAGCTGTAGCAGGAACACCGCCAAAAAACGGTATGACAATATTTCCAATTCCCTGGGCGATGAGTTCCTGGTTGGCTTGCATCCGGATTCCCGTCATATTGGCAGCCACCGCACCGCTTAAAAGGCTTTCTACTGCGCCAAGCGCAGTGATAGTAAAAGCAGGCGCAAGAAATTCAGTCATATTTGACCAGGGAATGTTGGCGATTGTCAAACGGTCGGCCAGCAAAAGCGACCGGGGTATCTCACCGATGACAGCAACCGGCCACTTAACCAGTGCGTTGAGTGCTGTTGCCAGGATGATGCCTAATAACGAGGAGGGAAAACGGGCATTCCATTTTTTTGGCCAAAACACCATCGTCATGATTACGACCAGGCCCAAGATCATTGTATGCAGGTCTGGCGTAAATCCGCCCTTGAAATAGCCCGTAAATTTGAATAAAGCAGCTTCCGTTCCTGGCGTTTTGATACCGAGTAAGTTATCGATTTGACCGATGAAAATGATGAGTGCGATGCCGGATGTAAACCCTGTAATGACTGGAGAAGGAATAAAGGCAATAAATCGTCCTAGTCGTACCAGGCCAATTACCAACAGCATCATGCCTGCAAGCAACCCTGCCATCCATAAACCGGTTAGACCATATCGTTGCGCAACCATAATTAATACAGCACTCATCGCGCCCGTTGGACCAGAAATTTGATAAGGTGCGCCGGAAAAAGCACCGATCACCAATCCGGAAATGACAGCAGTGACCAGACCAGCAGAGGCACTGGCTCCTGAGGATACGCCAAAAGCCAGCGCGAGCGGTAAAGCAACCGCTGCGACGGTGAGTCCAGCCAGAGCATCCTGTCTGAATTTCGTTATGTTATACCCCGTGAACTCATCCTTGTATAAGCGAAGCAAAGATCGTCGTGCCATATGCATCCTTAATTAAAAAATTACAGCGTCCATTAGACGCGAGGGGCTATCATATCACTGTTTACGAGTTATGTGGAGTGTTATTATCCAATTGGCTGCTCGGAATTGTGCAATGAATCCATATAAATCAAAATTAAGATGACCATGATATACTAACCACTCTGGATTTTAAAGGAAACCACTTTGATTGAAATGAATTACAACATTCGGGTTGTCATGTTTGACCTGGGCGGTGTCTTATTGCGCACAGAAGATCCCCGGCCCAGGGTTGAATTGGGACGGCGGTATGGCATCTCGCGCGAGGAGCTTGAAAAAATGGTATTTGGCAGCGAGATCAGTCTCAAAGTTGAATTGGGTCAGGCGGGACCAGAGGAAGTCTGGCTGCATGCGCAAAACAAGTTGCGCATAGCCAATGATGACCTGGCCGCGTTTCAGAATGCATTCTGGGCCGGCGACCGGCTGGATGAAGATCTGCTGGCATTTGTGAAATCCCTGCGGGGAAAATACCGCACTGTTCTGCTGAGCAATGCCTGGATGGACATGCGCAAAAATATCGCCCGTCGTTTCGGCTCTCTGGATGCGTTTGAAATGCAGGTCTTTTCGGCGGAAGTCGGCTTGCGCAAACCGGATCCCAGAATCTTTCAGCATGTTCTGGACTTGCTGGGCGCCGATCCTGAAGAGATCGTCTTCGTGGATGATTTTAGTGAGAATATTTTGGCCGCACGAAAACTTGGTTTTCGAACGATCCAGTTTAAGAATGCGCGTCAGGCGAAAAATGAACTTAAAGCATTGCTGGGCCTGAACAGCATCTGACGATTGGCGAGAATTACCGTGCCAGAATACACCGTGGCTGTGGTTGCCGATACGCACGTGCCGGACCGGGTGGGGGAGCTTCACCCCCGTTTGCTGCCTTCCCTGCGGGAAATCCGGCCTGATATGATCCTGCATGCCGGGGATATCTGTGCTCCCGTTATCCTGGATATGCTCAGCGAGATTGCTCCGGTGCAAGCGGTGCGCGGCAACCGCGACTGGGTTTTTGTCACCGCACTCCCTCAGATCCGCAGATTGACGTTGAACGGTGTAAATATTACTTTGCAGCACGGGCACGGAACCTTCCGGGATTACCTTGTCGATAAGGTTAATTATCTACGCCAGGGTTACCAATTTGAACGCTATGCAAAGATTGTACGCAGAGAAATAAGCGGCTCAAAGGTGCTTGTGTTTGGACATACCCATCATGCTGAATGCTTGTGGGAGGGGGAAGTATTGCTGTTCAATCCCGGTTCTGCGAGCATGCCCCCCAGCCGGCGCGGGTATCCATCTTTTGGGATTTTGATAATTGGTCAGGATGGAAGTGTTGATGGCGAGATCCGGCCGTTGGGCAATTTGCGTTGGGACGGACGGCGTTGGGTGAATTTTGGATAAATGTCACCAATTTCTTGACTGTGTAAATTGGGTTTGATATAATCACCATTTGCGCATATAGCGCTTGTTTTTGGTATTGTTTTGCGCTTCTTTTTCCAAGCTGGGCAAAAAAACCAGGAGAAAGATATGTCATCTGTTTTGCCGACGAAGAATTATGCACGCATCCCTGTCGTTTTTGATCTGCCTGATCTGATTGAGGTTCAACTTGATTCATTTAAGCGACTGAAATCAGAAAACCTGGCAGATCTTTTTGACGAAGTGTCGCCGATCGAATCTTACAACAAAGGCATGAAGCTGTTTTTTCCGGGAAATTCACCGGAAGCGAAGCAGTGGGGGCTGAAGTACTGGTTCGCTGAACCAAAGCACACGATCGATGAGTGTATCGAACGAGACCTCACATACGCCAGCCCGTTGTATGTTTCTGTTTTGCTGGCTGGACCTGAAATTGCCGAGCCAGTTAAATCGGATATTTTCTTGGGTGATTTCCCTGAAATGACCGATAAGGGCACTTTCATTATTAATGGTTCTGAACGTGTAGTGGTATCGCAGCTCATCCGCTCGCCGGGCGTTTATTTTGAAGCGCCTGTTGACCGTGCCACCGGACACCGTTTGGCCATGGCCAAATTGATCCCTGACCGGGGTGCCTGGATGGAATTTGAGACCCGCAAGAACGATTATTTGATCCTGAAATTTAATCGTAAGCGCACGGTGCCCATCACCATTTTCTTGCGCGCGCTGGCTGCGGTGAATGACGGCCTGGCTGATTCGCCAATTAAAGAAGGTACAGACGAAGAGCTGATCGCTTTATTCCAGGACGTGGACAACAATCCGGAGCGCCAGTTGATTGCCTCGACCCTGAGGCAGGAGCCGGTTTGGGATTTGAGCGGTGGTTTGACGATTGCTGAAGCAGCCCTGCTTGAGTTCTTCAAGCGCATGCGCCCAGGCGACCCTGCCACGCTGGAAAATGCCCGTCAATTCCTCGAGGAACAACTGTTCGATCAACGGCATTACGATCTAGAGCGTGTAGGTCGGTACAAACTCAATCAAAAACTTGATTTGACCGAGCGCATCCCCGTCACACATCGGACAGTGACTCGCTGGGATGTGGTTTACTTGCTCCGCCGCATGATCCTGATCAACAACGAAAAAGAAGACAAGGATGATATCGACCACCTTGGCAACCGCCGTGTGAAGACGGTGGGTGAACTAATCCAAAACAAGCTGCGTATCGGTTTGCGTCGGATGGAGCGTGTTATCAAAGAGCGCATGTCTATCCGCGATCAGGATCAAGTTTCGCCTGTCAGTCTGATCAATATTCGTCCTGTTGTCGCTGCGCTGCGCGAGTTCTTTGGCTCGAGCCAGTTGTCACAATTTATGGATCAGACCAACCCGTTGGCCGAGCTGCGCCACAAGCGCACACTTTCGGCGTTGGGTCCTGGTGGTCTGCGCCGCGAGCGCGCTGGCTTTGATGTGCGCGATGTTCACCACTCGCACTATGGCCGTATTTGCCCAATTGAAACGCCAGAAGGTCCGAACATTGGTTTGATCGGCCGCCTGGCTTCCTACGCGCGGGTCAATGAATACGGTTTCATTGAAACGCCTTATCGCCGCGTGCTGCGCACACTGGCAAGCGACGATCCGCGGCTTGAAAATCGTAAGGTGCGCGAAGATTTGATCGATGCCGAAACCGGCGAGGTGATTGTCCGAAAGGATGAGCGCATTACTGCCAAGATGCTGCCGGCGATCAAGAAACTCGAACGCGCTTCCATTTTTATCACGCCGTTTGTATCCGACGAAGTTGAATACCTATCTGCGGATGCTGAAGATAAGTTTGTTATTGCGCAGGCCAACACGCCGCTTAACGAATATCAGGAAATGGACGCGGAGCGCGTTTCCTGCCGCCACCATTCCGATTTCATCGTCACGACGGTGGATAACATCAACTACATGGATGTTGCGCCGCATCAGGTGGTGGGCATCAGCGCCTCGCTGATCCCGTTCCTGGAGCATGACGACGCCAACCGTGCATTAATGGGCTCAAACATGCAGGCACAGGCTGTGCCATTGATCGAGCCAGATATCCCGCGCGTTTCCACCGGTATGGAAGCGTTTGCCGCGATCGACTCGGGCCAGGTGGTGGTTGCTGAAGATGATGGTGATGTTGTTTCGGTGTCGGGCCGGCAGATCACAGTAAAAACCGAAAACGGTTTGCGGGTTTACAATTTGCGCAAGTACCAGCGTTCCAATCAGAGCACTTGCATTGATCAGCGGCCCGCGGTCACCAAAGGCCAGCGCGTCCATAAGGGTGACATCCTGGCGGACTCGTCCTCAACTGTGAATGGCAACCTGGCGCTTGGCCAAAACGTAGTGGTTTCGTTTGTTTCCTGGGAAGGCGGCAACTTCGAAGATGCTATTTTGATCTCGGAACGCCTGGTGGAAGATGACCGTTTCACTTCCGTGCATATTGAGAAATACGAAGTGGAAGCTCGCGATACCCGTCTGGGTCCCGAAGAAATCACGCGAGACATTCCAAACGTAGGCGAAGACGCGATCAAGGATCTGGATGAACACGGTATCATCCGCATTGGCGCTGAAGTTGGCCCAAATGATATCCTGGTGGGCAAGATTACGCCGAAAGGCGAAAAAGAACTGACTCCGGAAGAACGCTTGCTCCGTGCAATCTTCGGCGAGAAGAGCCGCGACGTGAAAGATACCTCGCTGCGCATGCCGCACGGCGAGCGTGGCAAAGTGGTAGATGTCAAAGTATTCACCCGCGAAGATAACTCTGATCTTTCGGCTGGCGTGGATATGATGGTGCGCGTTTCGGTTGCGCAGCTGCGCAAGATCACCGCGGGCGATAAGATGGCAGGCCGCCATGGCAACAAAGGCGTTGTGTCGCGCGTTATTCCGGTTGAGGATATGCCCTTCCTGGATGATGGCACGCCCGTGGATATTATCCTCAATCCGTTGGGTGTTCCAGGCCGTATGAACATCGGTCAGGTGTTGGAAGTTCACCTTGGGTGGGCGGCGCTGCGTATGGGTTTCCGCGCGGTGACTCCGGTTTTTGACGGCACCAACGAAATTGAAATTGAAGCTGAACTGGCGCGTGCCTGGATGATGGACCGTGCCTGGAAATATGCGGTTGATCAGGCCTGGGAATGGCTCAAGGCACAGGATTATGATCCTGAAGCCATCAAGGATGATGACGAAGTTCGTTTGCTCTTCCTGGAACAATGGTTGGCGGATGAGGATTACGATGTCTACCGCCTCTCGACGGATGAGACGTATGCGCGGCGTGTGGTCCTTGAGAAATGGCTCAAGATCAATGGCTACAATCCTGCCGATCTGTTGCATTTTGAATCGGCCAAGATTGGATCGCCGCAACTTCAGGCTGTTGATCAGCGTGCAGTCACCGCCTGCCTGCGTCTGTGGCTGACCGATATCGGCGAAGACGTGAGCGCAGTGAATGATGAAGCTCTGCGCGCTTACGCAGAGGATTACACTTCACGCACTGGCATTCCGATGCCGCTGCTGGGCAAGCAGAGGCTGCGCGACGGCAAAACGGGACAGGTGTACGACCAGCCAGTTACCGTTGGTGTGATGACGATGCTCAAATTACACCACCTGGTCGAGGACAAGGTTCATGCCCGCTCAACCGGCCCATACAGCCTGGTAACCCAACAACCGTTGGGTGGTAAGGCGCAATTTGGCGGCCAACGCTTTGGCGAAATGGAAGTGTGGGCGTTGGAAGCCTACGGTGCAGCATACACTCTGCAGGAAATGTTGACCGTGAAATCGGATGACGTGGTCGGCCGCGTGGCGACCTACGAAGCCATTGTCAAGGGCGAGCCCATCGAAGAACCCAGCCTGCCGGCGGCTTTCCGCGTGCTGGTGAAGGAATTGCAGAGCCTGGGCCTGGCTGTGGAAGCAGTGATTGACAATGATGAAGTTATCCGCTTTGGCAAGGATGAAGAACGCGTTCGTCCGCCGAAGCTGGATACCGGTTTACTTGGGTTAGGTGAGGATTTTGGCGACCTGGGGTTAGGGTAAAAGTTCTTGACGCACCCATGCCCTGATGATATAATCGCCTTTCGTTGCCCTTACCGTTCGTAATTCTCATGGACAC
>Ga0208695_1002810_pt1 | contig 12281 bp, 12 predicted proteins | sample AD_UKC111_MetaG_FD_184449 | JGI IMG/M metagenome (GOLD analysis project Ga0208695, IMG submission 184449) | Active sludge microbial communities of municipal wastewater-treating anaerobic digesters from Hong Kong - AD_UKC111_MetaG (SPAdes)... | ecosystem: Engineered > Bioreactor > Anaerobic >... | reverse complement strand
CACGATGACCGCTTTGCCCACCAGCTGCCGCGGGTCGATCCCGCCAACAGTCTCGAAGCTGAACAAGCCTTCGCCTTCATCATTGGTCAGCATAAAGCCGATTTCGTCCATGTGCGCCGCAATCATCACGCGCACTTTTTGCGCCTGGCTGCCCAAACGGGTAGCTAATACGTTGCCTAACCCATCCACTTCCACCTGATCACAATAAGGCTGGATTTCGTCCAACACAATCTGGCGCACCTCTTGCTCATCTCCAGAAACTGCCATGGCGTTGCATAAGCGTGCTAAAAGGTCTACTTGGGCTGAGCCAACTTCCGGGGGCGTTGTAATTGAAGGTTGCTTTTGTGAGCTCATCGCTATTTCCACTCCAAAGTTTGCATAAAATCCACGGGCAGCGCGCTGATAAACTCGGCAATCAGCCTGCCGGCGCGCTCAATATCCTTGAGTACCACCGTTTCTACGGGCGTATGCATATAGCGCAGGGGTGTGCTGACCAGCACACAAGGGATGCCAGCCCGCACAATCTGAATCGCGGCGGCATCTGTGCCAGTCATGCTAGGGGCTGGTTCAGGGGAATAAGGAATGTCCAATTCATCTGCGGTTTTGGTGAGCGCATCATAGAGCGCCGGGTGAATATTCGGACCCCACGCCAAGGCGATACCTTTGCCCAGCGGAACGGTGCGCCAATCTGTGCTGCCCGGACCTTTAGCAAAGGTTACGTCCAGCGCGATGGCAAAATCAGGCTGAATGGCAAATGGCGAAGTATAGGCACCCGTCAAGCCAATTTCCTCTTGCACGCTAGCCACTGCCCACACGTCCCATACATGTTTGCGGCGCTGCAGGAGTTCTAAGCAATGCGTCACCGCGGCAACCGAAGCGCGGTTATCGAGTGTATGCCCAGCTACGGCGCCGCCTGTAAGCTCCAGCGGGGGCTGAGCAAAAGAGACCACGTCTCCAACGCGCACCAGCTCTTCCACTTCAGCAGGCTGCAAGCCAACATCCACAAGGAGATATTGCAGCGGCACAGAGCCTTTTTCCACTTCTGGTGGCAGCAAAAATTCTGGCGGCATCACCACGATCCCAGGTAAATCTTTTCGTCCATGCACGGTGACGAGCTGCCCAGGCAATATGCGGGCATCCACCCCGCCCACTTGGGTTACGTGTAAAAAGCCTTCCGTGATAGCCGTAACCATCAAGCCGATGGCGTCCATATGCGCCGAGAGCAGCACTTTAGGGCGCGGCTCAGCGCCATCGCCGCGCTTGAGCGCATGCAAGCTGCCCACGCGGCTGACGCTCAGTTCATCTGTGAGCGGGCGCCAAGCCTCGGCAATAATGTCGCGGATCGGGTCTTCGTAAGCCGAAAGCCCGGGTGCGGAGAGCATTTGTTTGAGATGAGAGAGTAAATCAAGTGTCATCAGGCTTATTACCTTTCATTTGTAGTTCTTAGGGCGTTTCTTCTGAAATTGGCGGTTCGGTTGGGGGCAAAGTCTCCGTTGGGGTTTCAGTTAACGTTGGGCTTAGCGTTAATGTGGGTGTTTGGGTGGGTGTAGGTGTTAATGTCGGCGTGCGCGTCTGAGTTATGGTTGGCGTCAATGTAATCGTCGGGGTTACCGTGGCGGTGCGGGTGAGGTAAGGCGTAAGCGTGATCGTGGCAGTCGCGGTGATGGTTGGCGTGGCGCTTGCGGTGGGGGTCGGCTCCAGCGGTCCCCGGTTGAGCTTGAGCAGCACAATCCCTAAGGCATAGCAAGGGATGGTGATCAGGATGAGCAAAGTAAGTAAGTAACGTGTCCGCTTCTGCTTCGAAACCGAGTCCAAGGTTATCTCCAGGCTGCTTAATCATACCAGAGGGTAGGTTTTTCGGATATTTTTTAATCATACCATCAAGCCAAGAGACCGCATCAATTTACGATATAATAGAGGCAGTACGATTGAAGCGACCCCAAGTTACGTCAAAGGAGGTGCCCTATGGCGAGTAAGGATAAAGGCAAGAAAGAAGAGCGCAAGAAACCCAAGATGACCATCAAGGAAAAGCGCAAAGTCAAGAGCGAAAAGAACAAAACTTCCACATCGATTTCAACGGGCGCATAACCCCAGCCACCCCGCCAGGCATCTCATAAGGTGCCTGGCAGTTTTTAAGCCCAAGCTTCAGCTTGACATTCACCCCTCACCCAGTTCTCGCATGGTACTCTATAGGCAGGCGTTGCACTCTCCTGACCAGGCAAGGTGCTGACCCACGCACAATACTTCTCGACCTTAGCTTGACATTCACCCCCCACTCAGGTAGAATTTTTTTGCCCTGAAGTTTTGAGCGATCGTCGGGCCTGTAGCGCAGTTGGGAGCGCGCTTCAATCGCACTGAAGAGGTCGAGGGTTCGAATCCCTCCAGGTCCATCATGAGCCGGGAGGCACCTGATGGACAAGACCACAGGCGCCGGCTAGGCAACCACCGTAATGACGGGCCCATAGCGCACGCAGCCCCCTTCCGGGGGATTGGGAGCGCGAAGGGCAGCACGAAAAACAATTAATCCGGGCCCATAGCGCACGTAGCCCCCTTCCGGGGGACTGGGAGCGCGAAGGGCAGCACGAAAAACATTTAATCCGGGCCCATAGCGCAGTTGGGAGCGCGTCTCAATGGCATTGAGAAGGTCGGGGGTTCGAATCCCCCTGGGTCCATTTTTATTTTTAAAACACATTGAGAAGGTCGACCCTTACCAGGGGGCTGCGCACGGTTCGAATCCCCCTGGGTCCACTTTTATTTTTAAAACACATTGAGAAGGTCGACCCTTACCAGGGGGCTGCGCACGGGTTCGAATCCCTCTGGGTCCACAAAAAGCGTCCTTTTGGATGCTTTTTTATTATTTTGGATTGAGAAGGTCGACCCTTTGCAGGGGGCTGCGCACGGTTCGAATCCCTCTGGGTCCATTTTTATTTTTAAAACACATTGAGAAGGTCAGCCCTTTACAGGGCTGGATCCATTTTTATTTTTAAACACATTGAGAAGGTCTGCCCTTTACAGGGCTGAGTCCATAGTAAGCACCTTTACGGGTGCTTTCGTTTTCTGGGGCGCGTTTCTCGGGTAAAATTTCCGCACACACGTGAGAGAGGTTCCTGATGCACATCCGCCTGATGACCGCCGCCGACTACCCGCAGGTTTATGCGCTTTGGCGCAGCACGCCTGGCATGGGCTTGAATAACCTGGATGACTCTGAGGAGGGCATCACCCGCTACCTGCAGCGTAACCCGACCACTTGCTTCATCGCCGAGGAGGCTGGCGCGCTCATCGGCACAGTCCTGAGCGGGCATGACGGCAGGCGTGCGTTCATCTATCACTTAGCCGTGGCTGCACCCTACCGCCGGCAGGGCATCGGCAAGGCATTGCTAGAGGCTGCCCTGGAAGCCTTGCGCGCAGAGGGCATCCATAAAGCCGCGCTGGTGGTGATGGCAAATAACACCGCCGGCAACGCCTTCTGGGAGCAGCTCGGCTTCACCACTCGCCCGGACTTGGTCTACCGCAACCGTGAGCTGGACGAGCTGAAATACTTAGATACATAATCTCGTGGTCTTGCACGGTCTCCAGAGTGCGAAGCCTGCTCGCAGGGTACCATGCAAGGCATTTGACCTATAAGTCTCAAAGAAAATGACTAACCTATTATGACAATCTCTGATCATCAATACTTGGAATGAGGGAGACCTGCGGTCATGTTCCTCGCTCGGTCAGGAGACCGGCGAGAACAATGGTATGACACGTGATTACACTCTATTGGCGGTTTTTTCTACTCTTTCCCCCTCGATTTGTAGTTATCTGTTGATTTTTCGAGTTGAATTTCCCAAATGCGCTTTTGAAGCTCCACTTCTTCAGCCGTCCATCTATGCTTAACGTTTTCCGCATGCCGTCTCACGTCTAACCATGTCCGGTTGATGACATTTGGCTGCTTCTCTGGGTCGTCTGAGTATGGATCTCCCATGTGCCAATATTTACGCTCTTCAAAGTAAAAGTATTTATTGAAAATTTTTCCGAACCGTTCTCTCACTCCGTATTTTTCGATATATTCGATCAGTTTTGCATGGTCATTGAGATCACATAAAATTTTGGTTGTGTATTCATGTGGATAAGTCCGAGCATAGGTCCATGCAAACTTCCATTTGGTCCGCTCAATAATATGTTCAAGTTGCTTCTTCTCATCTTCCGCTACGGGAGAGGTACCGAATAGGGCAAACAGCCGTAATTCTGCATCCGGGACGAGTTGGTCTACATAGTCATTCCAATCCTTCGGTTTTTGAATCTTGGGCACATATAAGCGGTCTAGTTCCGGAAACGATTGATTACCATCCGCTTTAAGAACAATGCTTTTCTCGCCCAGTGTAATTATCCAGGCACCATATCGGTAACCTTTACGCTCATAGGTCATCGAACCCCCATTGCGCTCAATTAGGGTTCGAACCAGTCCATAAGCACGATCTGCCATTATTCCTCCTCTTCAGAAGATAACAAATTCTTTAATTAGCTCTTGCATGGTCTCCTGACCATGCAAGGCGTGTGACCGTTAGGTCTCAAGATCTGTCTTTGATAGAGAAAAAAAGCATTTAAATTGGGGAGACCTACGGTCATGGCCCTCGCTCGGTGCCCACAGGGTAGGCTACGCACTCAGGAGACCGGCGAGAACAAGGTTTTCTTTTTTACGTCATTCTATCATTTTTCGATTACTATCCTTTCATTCCTTCAATTCAATTACTTTATACTCCCGTTACATTTTCGTTTTATGCCCACCATTTGTGATAAAATCACACTTTGAAACACTACGAGAGGAGTACTAAGCCATCCGCTAGAGAGCCGGCACATACGCTGCAAGCCGGCACGTGCCTGCGGAGCGCACAAGCCCAACTCGCCTTTCACCTCCCTGTGAGGGGTGGCAGCAGTGAACCAAGTAGCTGCTGACGGAGTCGCCCGTTATCGCAAGCCAAGCTGCCCGGTCGCCCGGGAAGCAGGGTGGTACCGCGAAGCCTCCTTTCGTCCCTGCGCGAAAGGAATTTTGTTTTAAGGAGCAAGAAGATGATCGACCCGACGAGCATACCGCAATACAAACCTGAAGAAATCGAGCCCAAGTGGCAAGCCCGCTGGGAAGCCGACGGCCTCTACCATGCCGACCCAGACCCCAAGCGCACCAAGTTCTACGCCCTTACCATGCTTCCATATCCCTCTGGTGACCTGCACATTGGCCATTGGTATGCGATGACCCCCTCGGATGCCCGCGCGCGCTTCAAGCGCATGCAAGGCTATAACGTGTTCTTCCCTATCGGCTTCGATGCCTTTGGCTTACCCGCCGAAAACGCCGCGATCAAAAAACAGATCCACCCTAAACAGTGGACCTATGCCAATATCGAGCGCATGCGTACGCAGCTACGCTCCATGGGCAACATGTTCGATTGGCGCAGCGAGGTGATCACCTCAGACCCTGAGTATTACCGCTGGACACAGTGGTTTTTCGTCCAGTTCTTCAAGCACAACTTGGCTTATCAAATGGAAGCGCCGGTGGATTTCTGCCCCAATTGCAACACTACCCTGGCGCGCGAGCAGGTGCAAGGCGAAGACCGCCACTGTGAACGCTGTGGCACACCCGTGATCAAGAAGAACCTGAAGCAATGGCTCTTCCGCATCACCAACTACGCCGAAGAGCTGCTCGATTTTTCGGATATCGATTGGCCTGAGACGATCAAAACGCTGCAAACCAACTGGATTGGGCGCTCCAAAGGCGCTTATATCACCTTCAAAACCGAGAGCGGCGAGCCTATTGAAGTCTTCACCACCCGGCCAGATACGCTTTGGGGCGTAACCTTCCTGGTCTTGGCACCGGAGCACCCGCTGGTGAACCAAATTACCACCTCAGAGCAAGCCGAAGCCGTGGCTGCTTATCAGGAGCAAGCCATGCGCCAGTCAGAAATCCAACGCGAGGCTGCTAACCGCGAAAAGACAGGCGTCTTTACTGGCGCCTACGCCATCCACCCTGCCACGGGCGAGCGCATTCCCATCTGGATTGCCGACTATGTGCTGATGACCTACGGCACCGGCGCTATCATGGCTGTGCCGGCGCATGACCAGCGCGACTTTGAGTTTGCACGCCAATTTGACCTGCCCATCCGTGTGGTCATTCAACCGGAAGGTGCTCCCGAGCTTGCCCCAGAGGAAATGACCGCCGCTGTGGAAGCGCATGGCACGATGGTCAACTCTGGCTTGCTCACAGGCACTCCCGCGGATAAAAGCTTGGAGACGGCTGTTGCCTTCCTCGAGCAGATGGGAATTGGGCGCGGCGCGGTCACTTACCGCCTGCACGATTGGCTTATCTCCCGCCAACGCTACTGGGGTGCGCCCATCCCGATAATTTATTGCCCTAAATGCGGCACGGTGCCGGTCCCCGAGGACCAGCTGCCGGTGTTGCTGCCCGATGATGTGGAATGGCTGCCAACCGGCGTCAGCCCGCTCAAGCTGCACCCCACTTGGCGCTTCACCACCTGCCCAGTCTGCGGCGAGCCAGCCGAGCGCGAAACGGATACGATGGACACTTTCATGTGCTCCAGCTGGTACTATATGCGCTACCTCAGCCCGCATTACGATCAATATCCTTTTGACCCGCAGCTGTATCGCTATTGGATGCCTGTAGATACCTATACGGGCGGCAGCGAGCACGCTACCATGCATCTGATGTATGTGCGCTTCTTCCACAAAGCCGCTCGGGACTGCGGTATCACCACCGGGCGAGAGCCTATGCGCCAACTGCGCAACCAAGGCATGGTACTGGGCGAAGATGGCGAGAAGATGTCCAAAAGCCGCGGCAATGTGATTGCACCGGATGACCTGGTGCAGCGCTATGGTGCCGATACCGTGCGTTCCTACCTGATGTTTTTTGCCCGTTGGGAAGTGGGCGGTCCATGGAATAGCAGCGGCATCGAAGGCAATGCCCGCTGGCTCAAGCGCGTTTGGGCGACGTTGCTCGAGCCGGCTGAAGGCGGCGCTTCCCGTGAGGTGCTGCGTTCTCTAAGGCGTAAAACGCATCAAACCCTGCGGATGGTCACCTATGACTTCGAAAACTTCGAGTTCAATACCATCATCTCCAGCCTGATGGAGCTGCTCAACGAGATGGGGCGCGCCAAAAACGCTGGAGCCTTCGGCACGCCCGAGTGGGATGAGGCTGCTGATATTTACTTGAGAATGTTAGCCCCCGTCTGCCCGCATATCGCCGAGGAGCTGTGGGAGCGCCTGGAAAAACCTTATTCCATCCACACCCAAGCTTGGCCTGAGGTGGATGAGGAAGCCGCACGGGATGAAGAAATCACACTGGTGGTGCAAGTGAACGGCAAGCTGCGTGACCGCATCCAAGTGCCGGTAGGAATTAGCGATGCTGAAGCCGAGCAAAAAGCACTCTCCAGCCCAGCTGTTCAACAGGCTCTGGCTGGCAAGCAAGTACGCAAAGTGATTGTCGTGCCTGGGAAATTAGTTAATTTCGTCGTCTAACGAAAACTTAAAGAATCATAAAACTATCAACACAGCGGATCGCGCGATCCGCTGTGTGTTTTATGCTGCCGGTTGAGGCTTTACCCCAAAAATTATCCCCACGATTCCCAGAGCAATTTCAATGGCAGCCAACCACACAGGCTCATAGCCAAGAGCAAGGGTAGGGATGAGGGCTGAAACGCCAGACCAGATCAGGAAGGCGCCGTAGATAACCAGCGAGCGACCCAAGACGTTCTCCCCCCTCTGGCTGATGATGATCCCCATACCACCCAGCAGCAGCATGGCGAAGCCATTCGCCGTCGACTGGCTGATCAACGATCCAGCACCCGTAAGCGATATGACACCTTTGAGAATAAAGAAAATCCCAAAAAATATTAGCAATGTTTTCTTGTTCATCGCAATCTCCTTCGGTGTTTATTGTAATGCAAACCTAAAATAGTTCGTTTTGTAAATGAAGAATTTATCTCATGATATGTTTCTTAGGTTGAGATGAAATGAAAGTGGGTAAGTTAAATGGACACAGCAGGTCGAATTAGACCTGCTGTGCCTTCAAAGAAATATAAACTTTTGATTACTTACGTCCACCAATTAGGGCAGTGGCAGCACCGACGACGATGACGGCAATAGAGTGCCATGTGGGGGCGCTAAAACCATTAACATTCAATAAAAGCCCCAATAAGCCCATAGCTGCCAAGACAACACCAACGATAACGGACATAGTGCTGACTGCACCCTCATTGGTTAGTGCAATAAAAACTGCAACCACACCAAGGACGAGTTTTGCAATGGTATGCCAAATCGGCTCAGTTCCCATTCCCAAGCTGGGAATTAAAGCCATAACACCCATCGCGATTACCAAAATTCCTACAACTAATAACAACGTTTTCTTACTCATAGATCAGACTCCTCTGTAATGAATTTCGCTTATTGTATAGCCTTTTAAGCAATTACATACATATTGTACAATGTTAAACCTTTAAACTGATTTATGATTTTGGGGATAGAACTTGTTCTTTCAATGTGCCCTACGGGCAAACTGCGCACTCAGAGACCGGCGAGAACAAAGAGACTTCAGTTCTTTCGTGGTACCCTACGGGCAGGCTGCGCACTCTCCTGACCACGAAAGGTAGTTGACCTTTAGGTCTCTGGTTTCTCTTTGGTTCTGGAGGACAGCTAAACTTGAAAAGGATAGAGACCTGCGGTCAAAACCACTCGCTGGTCCTTTCAGGAGGCTGCGCACTGAGAACACCAGCGAGAACAAGGGTTAAAAATCATTCTGATGCATTTATCCAGCCGCCGCCCAGCACCTTTTCTCCTTGGTAGAATACAGCCAACTGCCCAGGAGTAATATCACGCAAAGGCTTGGCAAAGTGCACCATAGCACTGCCCTTCGGCTGAACTTCGATCTCCGCCGGCGCAGGCACAGCCTTGAAGCGGATCTTCACCTCTGCCTCGAAGTAATCTGCAGGCGGGTTCCCAGCAATCCAATTTATTTCGCGAACCTGCATGCGATCCGCCCCGAGCTCGGCTTCGGTGCCGACCACCAGACGGTTATGCTCCAGGTCTTTTTGGTAGACGTACAGTGCATGTGCTGATGCCGGCATGCCTTTGCGCTGCCCGATGGTATAAAACGCTAAGCCGTTATGCTTCCCAAGCACTTTTCCTTGAACGTCGACAATCTCTCCAGGCTGCACAGCCTGGGGTGCATACTCCCTGAGGAAATCACGGTAATCGCGTTTGCCTAAGAAGCACAAATCCTGGCTTTCCGGCGCATCTGCCGAAGGCAGCTGGCGTGCGTGGGCGATCTGGCGCACTTTCACCTTGCTGTACTCCCCAAGCGGGAAGAGTGTATGCGCCAGATGCTGCTGAGTGAGCAGGCTGAGGAAATAGGTCTGGTCTTTGGTCGCATCTATGCCCTTCCAAAGCTCGTAAGTGCCATCCGTGCTGCGGCGCAGACGGGCATAGTGCCCGGTGGCTATGGCATCCGCGCCAATAGACTGGGCAAACTGCCAGAGGTAATCCCACTTCAGGTAGCGGTTGCAATACACGCACGGGTTGGGCGTATCACCGCGGCTGTAGCCATCCAGAAAGCGCTGCACCACCGCTTGGCGGAAGGCTTGTTGGGCATCCAAGAGATGGAAAGGGATGCCAAGCTGTTCGGCGAGTTGCGCAGCCAGCTCACGGGTTTGGGGTGTGCAGCAGCGGTTCTCTTCTTCACAGCCAGGCGCACTCCATAAGCGCATGGTCGCACCAACCACCTCATAGCCTTGCTCCACCAGCAGGGCTGCAGCCACCGAGCTATCTACTCCGCCGCTCAAGGCGACGACTACTTTAGTCATTCCATATCCTCAATGGGGTGATAGGGTTCACCTGATACCTTTAAAGTATCCATTTCAAAGCTATTATATACACAGCTCAGGGTTTATGGCACTGGCTGAGAAAGGTTTTTTTACCAGCCTTGTAGACTCAGGCTATATGCGCCAATGCGCGAGGAAAAGCTGGGTGCGCTCGTTTTGTGGCGTTTCTAGCACGCTCTCTGCCAGCCCTTGCTCCACGATGCGCCCTTGATCCAAAAAAATCACTTCCTCCGCCAAGCGCAGGGCTTGTGCCGGCGAGTGAGTGGAAAATATCAGCGTACAGGCGTTGGCTTGCAGGTAGCTTAGCAATGTGGCTTCGATCAGGTCCGTGCCTTTGATATCCGTGGACGAAGTGGGCTCATCCAGCAGCAGTAGCCGGCGGGGCTTGGCGATCATGCGCGCAAAAGCCATGCGCTGCGCTTCCCCACCCGAAAGCTTGCTGCCACTAGCCTGTGACAAGGTGTCCATTCCGACGCGGCGCAACGCTTCGCGGGCTGCAGCTTCCCGCTCGGCTTCGCCATCCAGCGCCATTTCCACATTGCGCAACACACTGAAGCTGAAAGCGTACGGGTTTTGCGGCATATAGCCCATGCCGTCGGCTGCCATGCGCCTGACCTGCCCGTGGGTTGGCGAGAGCGTCCCAGCCAGCAAGCGCAGCAAGGTCGTCTTGCCGCTCCCGTTTTCGCCAATCAAGCCATAGCGTTTGCCTTCCGCAAAGTGCAATTCGGGGATATCCAGGATAACCCGCTCTTCATATTGCACCAAAACGTCCTGCAGCGCGATCATGCCATCCCTACCGTTTCTTCGATGCGGCTGACGAGCGAATTGATCACAAACGAAATCAGCAGCAAAACGATACCCAAGGCGATGGCAATATCAAAATGCCCCATGTTAGTTTGCATCATAATAGCGGTGGTCATCACGCGTGTTTTGAACTGGATGTTGCCGCCAACCATCTGCACCGCGCCTACTTCCGCAATGGCTCTGCCGAAGCCAGTCAGTACAGTCGAGACAAATTGCGTGCGGCACTCGTAAACCGTATAGAGCACCGCGCGCCAAGGCGTCAGCCCGATGCCTGCGGCTGTTTCACGAATGAGCGGTGCTTTGACCGAGACAATATTAGCGGTTAAGCCAGTAATGATAGGCGTAATCAGCACCACCTGGGCGATAACCATTGCCGTCACGGTATAGACCAGCTTGAGAGTACCCAGCGGTCCGCTGCGGGAGAGGAGCAGAAAGACCACCAAGCCGGCGACTACCGGCGGCAGACCCATGAGCGTATGCAGCACACGGTTGACAAACGGCTTGGCGCGAAAGTTATTGCCGCCCAGAAGCACCCCGAGTGGAATCCCGAGCAAGGCTGAAATCAGCGTGCTGGAAAAGGACATGCGCAGCGTGGTAGCAATAATCTGGCGCAGCTCTGGGTCCGGGCCAAAGAGCAGGTTGAGGATTTCACTGAGTGTGGTCATGAGTCCGGCAATATTTTACTTAACAGCGCCGATCGTGTGGCACTGTTGGCATAACAAGGTGAAAGAGGTATGAGGGCAGGGCGCCTGCCCTCATGCTTATGCAACGCAAAGTTTACTCAACCGGAATGACGAAGAAGAGCTGCTCGCCATACTGCTCCACACCGTAGCTTTCGATCATCTTGGAGGCTTTTTCTGAAGTCATCCAGTTAATGAAAGCTTGCGCGCCCTCGTAATTAGTATCTGCGAAGCGCTTTGGCGAAATCGCGATTAGCGAGTAAGTGTTCTTCATATCTTCGGTTTCTTCCAGCAGCAGGCTCAAGCTATTATCATGGGCTAAGTAAGTGGCTTTATCGGTGAAGACGTAACCGCCCATCTCATTGCCCACAGTCAGGGTCTTACCCATGCTGTCGCCCACAGAGACGTACCAAGGCTGCCCGGTTGGGTCGATGCCAATAGAACTCCAGATCTTTAGCTCAGCCTTATGGGTGCCGCTATCATCACCCCTGGAGACGAAAGTGGCTTGGGCATCAGCAATTTTCTGGAAGGCTTCCGCCGCTGTGGTGCATCCCTTCACGCCGGCAGGGTCAGCTTCTGGCCCAACGATAACGAAGTAGTTGTACATAAAAGGCACACGCACTTCGCCATAGCCTTCACCAATAAACTCTTCCTCGGAAGCTTTGGCATGTACCAGCAGCACGTCAGCATCGCCCGTGCGCCCCTTTTCGATGGCAGCCCCCGTGCCGGCTGAGGTGATCTCGAGCTTATAGCCCGTATCCTTCTCAAACTCTGGCTGTAGGTAAGCCATCAAGCCGGAATCATTGACCGAGGTGGTCGTAGAAAGCCGGATGACCGGGTTCTCAACCTGTTTGGCGCAAGCCGCCAGGCTGAGGAGCATAACCCCCACAATTAAAAGAACAGACAACTTTTTCATACGTTTCTCCTTTCCAAA
>Ga0208695_1002790_pt1 | contig 12346 bp, 10 predicted proteins | sample AD_UKC111_MetaG_FD_184449 | JGI IMG/M metagenome (GOLD analysis project Ga0208695, IMG submission 184449) | Active sludge microbial communities of municipal wastewater-treating anaerobic digesters from Hong Kong - AD_UKC111_MetaG (SPAdes)... | ecosystem: Engineered > Bioreactor > Anaerobic >... | reverse complement strand
CTCCAGAATCATCGTTCCTTTTCGGTGCTCGGTGAACTGGAGTGCTCCGGAGAAGATGGACTTTATGTATTCTTCTGCAAGCAGGCTGGCTTTCTCAACTGCTGATTGCTGCACCCTGAATCCCGACTTTACATGTGCGAGTCTGGTGACTGCTGCTTTTGGGAGTTCGCTTGTTCTTTTACTCATGTCCTTGTTATTTTGTAATTAAGCCATATAAATTTATATCACAGTGTGAAATGTTACCTGGGATATATATGGATATAGATTTTTATGCAAAGGTGGACGAGGAACTCGCGAAAATCCCGTATTGTTCGCCCAAATGTAATTATTATATGGCGTGCCCGGTGTGTGACCGGTCTGATACAAATGCTGCGCCGTGTGTGTTGCTGATGCTGGAAGAGTCGCAGCGCCGAAGGTTTGTAAACCTGTATCTCCGGGGAAGGGATGGGCTCAAGGCAGAAGCAATTGAGTTGTTATTCAACCTGGCACGGAAACTGGACCTGAAACAGAATCCTGGTGACATGATAACCTATATTGACACGATACTGAAGATTGACCGGAGTTTCAAGGTAGACACCACAAAGGTTAAGGAGACACCAAAAACCGAGAAGGAAGAAGCACCACCCAGAGTAGAAGTCACCGTCACTAAGAAGGCGAAATCTAAGGATCCCGATGAGAAGATTGTGCGAAAACTCGAGAGAGAGTTGGATAATAACCCAGAGTCTCTGTTTAATTCTCCGGTTGTGGATGAAACAAAAGCTAAACTGAAGATTGGCGACTTTAAACTCCCGAATGAGAAGAAAGTCATTTCTGTGACCGTTGATGGTATTTGCGGGGCTTTGGAAGGTTCCGAGTTCGAACCGTAGGTTGGGTTTGAGGTAAGAAGAGTGGCAGATTTAAAAATTGGACTCCATGAGAATCAAATGACTGTATATCAGTCAAAAGCCCGGTTTATTTGTTTAAATTGTGGGCGTCGGTTTGGGAAGGCGTTAGATTTGAGAACGCCGATGTTATTGAGTGATTTTACTTGGACAACAATGGGGGATTTAAAAGAAGGGGATTTTATTTTTGATGAAACCGGAACACCGGTTCGGGTTTCTTATGTGTCAGAGATATATTACGACAGACCGTGTTATAGGGTGGTTTTTAGTGACGGGAGCGAGATTGTAGCAGATGGGCAGCACGATTGGATAACTGAAGATAGATCATATAGAAAGAACATTGTTAGAAATTCAAATACAAGTAAAAAGCCAGAAAAGAGGACAACAGAACAGATAAAAGCAACACTGCATGTTAAACGCAAAGACGGAAAGGTTGAATACAACCATGCAATTCCTGTTGCGTCCCCGTTACAACATCAAGATGTCGAATTATTGCTCGACCCGTATTTGTTAGGGGCGTGGCTTGGAGATGGTGGCGCTGTTAGCGGAGAAATAACTGCAGCAGATACCCAGGTAATTAAAATTATAAATTCCAGGGGGTATGAAACCCACCAATTTTGTGATATTGGATATCGCGTTTACAATGGGAAAAAATGTAATGGGAAGTATAACGGATGGAAGAAGTCGTCTATTGCGATGGAATTGAAGGAACTTGGGTGTTTTGATAATAAACATATTCCAAGATGCTATTTTTCTTCTTCTCTTGAGCAACGATTAGATCTTTTGCGCGGGCTGATGGATACAGGTGGGACAATTTCAAAATCTGGGCATTGCGAATTTTGTGTTTGTAATAAGCAACTCGCTGAAGATTTTAGAGAGTTGCTTTCTACACTTGGTCAAAAGTCTACAATTTCTGAAAGCGATGCCAAATTATATGGGCGTGTTACAAGCACGCGTTATAGGGTTGCATTTACACCAACATTCAATCCATTTTATTTAGATGCGAAATCTATTAGATATAAAGGCTTTTTTAAATCTGATGTTTCCCGTAGGTTTGTTGTAGATGTTATACCTATAGAATCTGTTCCTGTTAGGTGTATATCGGTTGAAAATAAAAGCCATTTGTTTCTTGCTGGAAAGTCATTAATTCCAACACACAACACATGGTTTGCAGCGGCAAAAGTGATAATTAAGGCGCTTGAGAAACCTGGAGGGATATATTGGCTAGTTTCACCCACGTTTGCTCAGACAGATATTATGTGGCGAATGGTCCAGAAATTGCTCCCGAGGAAGTACACAAAACAGGTTTTTCTGGGTAAACTGTGTATTGAACTTACAAATGGGGCTACAATATGGGCAAAATCTGCTGAAAAATATGATAACCTTCGTGGAGAAGGCCTTGATGGGGTGGTGCTTGATGAAGCCGCCATGATACATCCGGATGCATGGTTTAAGGTCATTAGACCGGCATTGATGGACAAACTTGGGTGGGCGATGTTTTGCACGACTCCCAGGGGGAAGAATTGGTATTACAAATTATATCAAAAAGGGGTCAAAACTCATGGATCTTACAATAAAAATTGGGAAAGTTTCACGTTTTCGTCGTATGATAACCCGTTTCTTGATCGGGAAGAATTGGGAGAAATTGTCGAAGATTTATCAGAACTTGAATATGAACAGGAAATTCTGGCAATATTTCTGTCAGATGGTGGAACTGTTTTCAAAAATATTGATGCTTGCACACGTCGTCATATTTCCTCAACCTACATACCGGGTAGAATCTATACTATGGGGGTGGATCTTGGACGACACCAAGATTTCACCGTTATTGATGTATGTGATACCGTTACAAAGGAGTTGGTATATACAGAACGGTTTAATAAGACGTCCTGGTCATATATTCGGGGGAGAATTGTCCGGGCATACAACATGTATGGACGCCCCCCGGTGTTTATGGACACCACCGGAGTCGGAGATGCTATCCAGGAAGATTTAGAGAAGGAAGGTGTGAATGTTGTTAGCTATAAATTTACCCTTGAATCAAAGAGAGAACTGGTAAAGCGGCTGTCTATAGCCTTTCACAACTGTGAGATATTTATACCTGATAATCAGTCTTTACGTGAAGAGTTGGAGTCGTTTACCTATGTGCAGACTGAGTCTGGGAACATCAAGTATGGTGCTCCGAAAGGGTATTTCGATGACCAGGTATGTGCTCTTATGCTTGCCAATTATGGCATGAATGGTGGCGTTGCACTTTGTATTGGTGGTCTTGAGGAAGAGTTGAGTCAGTATGAGTATGAACAGCGCATGAAATATGTTAAGTCTGGGATAAAGGAAGATGACATTGGGGACGATTACACCGAAGATGGAACTGTATTTGATTGGTCTGGCGATTCTATGTATGATGGCGGGAGCGGTGATTACATGGATGAGATATTTGCGGATGCGTATGGAGTTGAGGAACCAGCATACCATCGTTATAAAAGAGGGGGATATATAGAGGTATGATTACCAGATTTCTGCTGGTTCATGGAACTCTTTATACCATTTTTCAAGTGCAAATGGCATTATTTCGGAACCTACGTTACCTATAAATCCGGTTAATGGTGGTTGGAAGTTTGTTCCCCCGAGTGGGAGTTTGCGTTCCCATCTCCGGTGTTTGAATGCATATTTCATGTGGAGGTATGGAATGCTGGTCATGATGTATTTGGTTCCTCCTTCGACCCCCTGGTCAAGGTTGAGCCCATCTACAACACGCCTGTATTCTGAATGTTTTCCAAATGCTTTGAGGTGTGGACATGGGTAATGATTGAATCCTGTCGCCTCGTTTTTGACTAGGAAGTGGGTTGAACTTACCATATCCATGATTGGGAAATAAATCCCAAAGTTTGGTGGAATTGTCCGGAGTTCATAATTTATGAACTGTGTCATTGGAATTGATGGGAACTCATCAATGTCAAGATGGATTACCCAGTCGCACCCGGCTCTGTATGCAAGTGTGAGATGGGTGTTTATTTTTTCACTTTCTGCCCAGGTTTCTTCAAAATAGTTTTCGTGGGGATCTTCTGAATTCACAGTGTGAATTTTTGCAGTTGGGTGGGTGTATTGCTCACATAAGAGGTTTGAATTGTCAGTAGACCCGTCATTAAGCAGGAAAATGTGATCTACTGATAGGAACTGAAGCATGTTGAGCCACTGTGGGAGTAGGTGCCGTTCGTTCCAGTACTTTGCGAGGATCCCGACTTTGTACATATTTAAGCGTTGGTCCCGCGTGACAAATTAATATTCCTGGTAAAATGGGGTAATATTTTTAATAATTGCAGCACTGTTTTAATAAGAGGCAGGTAATGGCTGGGAAAATATCCGGGGCACCCATAAAAGAGCGAAAAATATATGAGCAATTGGATCGGGTGCCATCGGAACAACTAACAGATATACTCTTAAAGGCGTTTTCTGCCCATGAGGGGTTCACTCTCCCCATACCATCGTCAATATCGACAAACTACGAGCCAGATATTGTGGACGCGCGAAAGTGGGATGAGTTTGTTGAGTGGGAGCGGGCAATTCACCCGATATCTAATTATTACAATACTCTTGGTATAGCACGCCCATATTTTTCAAAGGCGGCCAACGACGTGTTGGCATCCACGCCATATTATGCAATATGCGAGAAGTCGATATGCGATTATACGGCTGCCCTTGAATTTGGGGTATATGACCGTGATAATAAGCATGTTGCTGACATGGATGATTTTCTTGATTATCCCGGCCCACACCTGACATTTGGGGATGTGACAAAGAAATATCTGCCTGACCTCACTCGGTATGATGCTGCGGTGATAGTTAAGACTTTTAACAGGAAGGGGAAATGCGTTGAGTTTGATTCATACCTTGGTACTGAGTTTTGGAAAGAGATTGACCGAGTGCCTGTTGGCATTAACCTTGGACATTTGCCAGCGGCACGCCAGATTGGTTATTATTCACACGGACATGTGCAGCGATATTGGCAGAGGTCTCGAACCGGGGTTTACGTATCATTTCAACCTGATGAAATTGCTTATATGTCGATGTATCCTCGGAATGATACAATATACGGCACTGATTGGATATCGTGTCTTAAAGCGCCTATACAATATCTCATAGACTCTACCCGTGCAGCAGGCAAGACGTTCCAGAATGGTGTTATTCCGTCTCTTGTCTATAAACACCCACAAATTACCGATAGAAAGCAGTTAATGCAGCGGCTTGCCGATTTGAAAGCAAATAACCAGGGCCCAATGAAGTTTGGTGGAACCCTGCACCTGGTGAAGGATGAAGAGGTAGAGACGCTTTCGCACAAACTCCATGATATGGAATGGCTTGAAGGCCAGAAGTTTATGGCACAGCTGGTCTGGTCGATGTGGGGGTTCCAGCCCCAGGAGTTTGTTGGTGAGTCTACAAACCGTGCAACGGCATACGTGAGTCGTAACATCACCAAATCGAAGATGTTATACCCGATTATGAAATATCTCGAGGTGGTGTTCACCCGGGAGATTCTGCCGTATTGTGAGGGGTATGAGAAGGGTATGCGGTTTAAGTTTGAGGTGGAGCAGGATCTTGATGATACAATGAAGGTTGCTGAAACGAAACTTGCCCAGTCCCAGGCAGCAAAAACGATGTTTGAGATGGGGATTAAGAATCGCGATGCAGCCAGGTTGGCCGGGCTTACAAAGGAACACGATGTGGTAGAGTTCGAGGACATATCGGTCCAGGACTTGAACCAGTCACAAATGCTTGAAGGTGGGAAACCATCGGAACCGAACCGGGGAAGGAAGACACAACAATCCGGTCCTGACAAGGGGAAAGGTGGTAAAGATAAGATTAAGTTTGGAGATAAGGAAGAACGGTCTGCCGGGATAAAGAAGGCAACCACTGAAATCCGGTTGATTGGTGATGATGGGGCAGAAGTTACAATTGTTCCTGCTGGTCCGAGTGTGAGTACAAATAAGAAAGGGTGTGCATCTGAAGTTGCCCGGGGCATCATTAAAGAGGTCCGGGCAATTACGCACCACCGGTGGGATAGAATGCGGGATCCGCGTGTGTGGGATGGTGCTGTGGCAAAGGCTGTAGAAGATTTTGGACTTGTAGTATTTATGGGAGAGTAATATGGCGCAGGATGAAGCAATTTTAGTGGATGATAAAGGAGAGCCGATTGGAACAAGAAAAAACCCGTTGTATATACAAACCGTTTCTATGCCGGTTGAAACAGGCGAGGAGGATGACTGATGGCAGAACGTACTGTTATATTAATTGACACAAATGGAAATCCAGTAGGTATTGAAGGAAATCCGCTGTTTGCGGTAGCATCTGGTGGTGGGTCTGGGATTGTTGTAGCATCAACACCTCCGGATAATCCATCGAGTGATACATTCTGGCTTGATAGTGTAACGACTGGATTATATCACTGGAATGAAGTTACAGAGACATGGGACCAGATTGGTGGTGGTGGAACTACTGGTGGTATTGGAGCAGTTCTTCCTGTTAATCAGAATTGTCTTGTTTCGTGGTATGATTCTAATGGCGGATATGTAAAGAATGCTGGTAAAGATGCATATGTTCCGTATGGTTTGTTTATAAGACATCCATATGGGGCGTTGATTGATAAATACAAACTCAAATTGTATGGTGCTCCTGATACTGGAACATATGGTGGGGTTGTTGATGTTCGTACATATATGTGTGCGGGGCATTCTGGGGAGTATTATGGATATGATAGGCCGGGAATTGGGTTTGTATGTAATCTTATAGATGGGGTGGATTCGTCTCAGTTTGGTGGAGGATTTTTAATATGTGGTGCTGGTTCTGCTGGTGATTTTGGAAGTAGTTCCCCAGACCCGAGAATTGCGATTGCTCTTAAGACTCGCGATTCTTCTGTAGTATACGAACCGGTTATAATATATTCTGATTTGAAACTCCGGGCACCATATGGAATCATTGCAAAAGATGTGAATATCAATTCAGGGGAAACTTATAAAGTTAATGGGGTTCCCCATACGCATGCGTATTTGCCTCTTTCTGGTGGTGAATTATCAGGCGATTTGTCTTTAGGTGGGCACCGGATTGCAAATGTTGCATCTCCAATAGATTCGAATGATGTTGTAAATCTTGGGTATGTATCTGGGATTGCATCTGGAATTATAAATAAAGACCCGGTTTTAGATGTTGTCGCTGTTCTTCCGAGTGAGGGTCTTACTTCCGGAGATCGTTATGTATACACCGTTGACAATTCAATTGCAACGTGGAATGGGAGTTCTTGGGAATATGAAACTCCGTCTACAGGGTGGACGGTTGCAAATTTGAATGACGGGTTTTCATATAATTTTAATGGGAGTTCCTGGGTTCGACTTGCTGGTGCATCAAATCATTCTACATTACAGAATTTGTCTTTAGATACACATTTGCAATATGTGCATTTATCTAATGCAAGAACGATTTCGGCAGCACATACGTTTTCGAATTTGACTGTGCCGTTTTATGTGGATTCAGACGAACAGGTTGAAAATTTAAATGCAAATTATTTGCAAGGATATTCCGCTGCAAATTTCGCAAATGCTTCGCATGGGCACAATCTTGTAGATTTGCTTGATGTTGTGGTTGCGTCTCCTACTGATGGTCAGGTTATAACATATTCTGAAGATTTGGAGAAGTATATCAATGCAGACCCGGTTGGGGCATTGGTTATAAATCCAAACCACGAATTTGCAGATGTTGCAGAACGAGATGCGTATTTTGATGTTTTCCCGGATGAACTTGTTGATGATGTTCTTGTTATTGTGGGGTCGGTATATCAGCAGTATGATTTGAGTACAACTGCGTGGAAAGATAGAACTGCAATTGTCAGGGGGCCGAAAGGTCTTGATGGCAGGGATGGTGTGGATGGTGCAACCGGACCACAAGGTATACAGGGAATACAGGGACCACAGGGAGTGCAGGGAGAACAAGGAGTAGCTGGTGCTCCTGGCACGAATATCGTAATGCGGGGGTCTGTTGCAACTGTTGGTGATTTGCCAATAACTGCAGCATCTTGGGATGGATATTATTGTGAAGCCGATACTGATTGTTATGTATATGTTGATGGCTCTTGGGTGAATGTTGGCCCGATAGTTGGTCCAATGGGGCCACAGGGAATACAGGGACCACAGGGAGTGCAGGGGCCGCAGGGGTTGCCTGGTGAGAAGGGAGACAAAGGAGATACTGGTGAGCCTGGCCCACGTGGATTGCAGGGGCCGCAGGGTATACCGGGTCTTGGTTCTGAAGCCTGGGGAGACCAGGTTGAGGGGATTGTAAATGCTCCCCCGGTTAATTTTGATATTAATGACCGGTTTGTAGTATCATTGACGCCGACTGCTGGAAGCGTGTTTGAGGGGCATGCAAATTCCATTGCTACGTATATTGGTGGAGGCGAATGGGATTTTACTGCTCCTGAAATGGGATGGTCTGTGTTTGATTTCCACCAGGAGATTCCAATATATTTTGATGGAACACAATGGAAAGAACTTAAGGCTGCAGTCGGGTCTGCATCATTTTCTAATATAACCGGGCAGGTTTCTGATAACGCGGCATTATCTGAAGCGCTTGCTGGTAAATCGAGTGTTTTACATACACATGTTGCATCTGAAGACTTGGATGATGTTCTGTTATCTGATATCGCCGGTGGAGATTTGTGGTATTTCAATGCAACCACTGAAAAATGGCAGAATCTTGGTGCTGGAACGAATGGATATTATCTGAAATCGAATGGTCCCGGGCAACCACCATCATATGGAAATCCTCTTGAAGGTTTCTCTGGTGTGCAGTTTAAAGGAGTTATTGATTGTTCCACGAACCCAAATTATCCTGCCGCTACTGCTGGCGATATGTATATTGTGTCTGCTGCTGGTAAAATTGGAGGAAGTGATGGGGTTAGTGTATCTGAAAAAAACATGCTGATTTGCATCTCGACAACGGCTGCGGGAGACCATGCAACGGTTGGTGCAAATTGGTCTGTGATTGTAAGTTCATCTGGAACTGGGGTTATTGGTCCTGGTGTTGCTGTTGCAAACAATTTTGCAGCGTTTGATGGAACTACAGGTCAGGTAATAAAAGACAGTGGGTATGGATATTCATCGTTTCAACCAGTGAATGCGAATTTAACTACAATTGCAGGGCTATCTGGAACATCTGGGTTTTTGAAACGGGTCGCTGGAAATTGGGTTCTTGATACTACAACGTATTTGACTGATATTCCAATTGCAACAAAAACCAGTCTCGGCGGAGTAATTGCAGGTTCCGGGATGATTATAACTGCAAGTGGCAGAATTGATGTAATAGCACCGCCACCTGCGTCGTGGACGAATGTAGTTATTGGAGCGGATGGTGTTGCTGCTGCTCCAACGAACACCTATACAATTAAGACTAATGTCTCATTTGAAGGGGTAATTTACCCAGGAATGGGACTGAAATATAACATTGGGGGTGTGTATTATTATGCAGTCGTGACAGCAATATCCGGGGTTGCAATTGTAATTGCTGGTGCTCCGTTGAGCGGCAATTTGATTGAGTTGTATTATGCTGATGCGAACAGGAATGCCCATGTTGATTTTTATATTAATGGCGGGTTTAATGTTGTCGCTGAAAATAACATGCTTAAAGAATACAACAAGACCCGGTTCCGGTGGCAATTAAGTGAGGCTCGGCTTGTGAGAGTTTCACATTGTTGTAATTTGATAGACAGTGGTGCAGCACAACCTCAGGTGAACATTAGTGTAAATGGTGTAAATGTGTGTAGTTCCAATTCTGGTGCTGGGAGACCGGTTGTAAATGATGCCTGGGCTGATAGTGTGGTCGATATTAATACGACTTCGTATGTTGTAAGATATGGAGATGAAATTGAGATTACTACAACTGTTGGTGGAAATGGGGATGCGGAATGTTTGACAGTTAGTGGCACATTGGTGTTAATATGAGACGGATTAGACGATTTGGTGTAGCGTTGCCATATTCATCAAATCGAGTTAAAATTTTTGACTTAATTCAGGTGTTAGATGCTGGAGTTGAATCACATCCCGGTTCTCCAATTAATGACGAGGTTGGAGTTAGTGGTATTTTTTCTTTTACGCAGGATGGATAAAAATGAGTGATTGTAGAAAGATTGCAATTAATGGATATGTCACAATTAAGAATGGAAATAAAATAATTGTAGACAGAGGTAAAAATGCAATTGTGAGGCAGGGGATGCGCCATATTGTGACATGTATGACATGGGTTAGCATATATATGTCATGTGCATATAACCCTAGAACCTGTACGTTTTATGGTGCTTCACATACTCCACAGTTGCAATTTGGAAAATCGAATGCCCCGACTACTCAACTTATGGACACATTAGTATCTAATATTAATGTAAACGCAAATTCCATTGTTAATGCTGGAATTGTTACCCGGGCTTCGAGTTTTGAAGTTTTTACACAGTTTGTTGCGTGGTGGAACGCTGGCGTTCTTAATGCGCAGTTATTAGAAGGGGAAATGCTTGGCGAAGTTGGACTGTTTCTTGGGTTGTTTGATTCATTTAGTGTTGGAGGCACTATATCCGTCCCTAAGGATGGTTCCATAAATCCGGCAGAAATATTATTTTCGAGATTTAGTCTTGGTGATGCTGCATTTGTTCCAGATTCTAGTAAACCCGTTTCAGTGGAATGGGAATTTGGGTGGGAGTTTGTATGATCGTTGAAGGATTTGTTACAGTAAATCAGGATGATAAAGAACTGAAATTAAAAAATCATCTTACTGCAAATTTAGCTAAATTTTTATTTAGACTGTTAATGATGTCATATGTGCAAACACGTGCTAATAACAGTGCAGTTAGGGAACTTTATTTTTATTTAATGGGAACATATCAAATTCGGCTCGGGTCTGGGACCACTCAAGTTCCAACGCCTACATTAACTGCGTTGCAATCGCAGTGTCTTGTAATGCCTTCCAGTCCGATATTACTTGTTGGGAATTATAGTGAGGCTGCTCCGTTTGATATTAATTACGGTTCCACCGTTAATTCGCTTGCGTTGTGTTCTGCGTTTGCTGGTGTTACAATATCTACGATTGTACAAGATGTGATTGCAATACAATCGGATCCACCGGTATCGCCGGTTACTGGTGATACATATATTGTTGCCAGTCCGGCTACTGGCGATTGGATTGGCAATGAAAACAAGGTTGCGACATATAATGGGGCAACCTGGGATTTTGTAACTCCTGATACAAGTTACGCTGCAAGCGTAACTGGAACTCCAAATGTTCCATACAGATTTGATGGAACATCATGGATAGAAATTGTAAATAAATGCAGGGAATGCGGGATATTTACATATGGGCCTGCAATATCTGATGCATATCAGTGGACTTATCAATCAACAACGGCTGGTATAATGTCGGTTAATAATGTTTACGCTCTTGCTGCATATGTTTCTGCGAATGGTGGCACCCCGGATTTTAATGTTGGAGATATAGACATTTGCAAATCGTTATCAATTGAATGGAAAATTCGGGTTGCATTTACTGGTGATTAATGATGCATTTTAAACATATTTATATAAATAAAATTGACTGGGTTCCCAGACAATATTTGGATGATGGGCGGTCTCGGTATGTTCATGCTAAGAATGAAGCATACCTTGCTTGGATTGCAGATGGAAATGTTCCAGAAGTGATTCCATGGGAAGAACCTCCCATGAATATAATTGTGGAAGACCCGTGGGAGTCTATCCGAAGTTCCCGCAATGCATTGCTACGGGAATCGGATTGGACACAACTGCCGGATGTTGCATTAAATAAAGCAACAGTAAAATTGTGGCAGGCATACAGGCAGGCGTTACGAGATATTACATTACAACCAGATCCTAAAAATATCGTGTGGCCGGAATTGCCACAATAACCTCTATTCTTTATATTCTTTTACAGACAATGCGTATATATGACAAAGTTGTCTACACGGTGGACGAATAATCCGGATAGTTATGCATATCACATGTTAAACAAGTCCCGCATCATAAATGCCTTCTATGGGCTGTATGGCGGGAAAGAGCTCTCGTTTAAGCATTTGTCCGGGCTTATAATCAAAAAAGAATGGTGTGAACCAGAACATGGAGATTTCCCGAATTACAAGTTTGTTTACGATTTGTCAAAAGCATACCTGGTATATGCACAACCCCTGGATAAACCGGTAGCAGAAGGGATTGTATATGAGAACCTGGTGAGATACCTTGCAAGCCTTGCGAAACAGGATCCTGCATATTACACCCGGTTTAATGGGGTGTTGTTTCGCATTCTCCATGATTACACCAGGGGTAAAATATCTACTGAACCTGGGCAGAATCTGGAGTATATTAAATTCCTTGTGAACTGGTGGGATTGTTATGATGGGCGGGAACGCAATCACGAGATTTACAGAA
>Ga0208695_1002780_pt1 | contig 12368 bp, 21 predicted proteins | sample AD_UKC111_MetaG_FD_184449 | JGI IMG/M metagenome (GOLD analysis project Ga0208695, IMG submission 184449) | Active sludge microbial communities of municipal wastewater-treating anaerobic digesters from Hong Kong - AD_UKC111_MetaG (SPAdes)... | ecosystem: Engineered > Bioreactor > Anaerobic >... | reverse complement strand
ATAACCTTAAATATGAAAAAGAAGCAGGAATTCCTTATGAGCTTAATGACTTCCAATATCGTACGATGTTACAATTTAGGTATAGAACAATAACGTGTAATATGTCATTATTTTCAATAAATAAAATAATGAATCAATTAGTTGGAACTTTAAGTAAGGCTTATGGATTTGAAAATCACAGATGTAGAGTTAAAATGACAGGATATATGAAATTATCCTATGAATTTAATTTTGCTTTATTACCTTGGATGAGAGCAATATTTATTAATCGTAATGTATTACCTGTACCTGCAGGAGTATTTGCAACAATTTTAGAAAATAGGAATTTTTAAAATGTCAGAAAATAATTTAACTACATTAGTTCCTCCTAAGTTTTTACCTGAAGAATTTTGTGCTAAAGGTAAAGAGGGTAGTGACTATATTTATCCCCCTATAACTTCACCTGATAATATGATATCAACATTAGACCAAGGGTTCCCATATTTACAAGAAGTAAAACCAACAGAAGGTGGGGCAGTAGTTCAAAGGCAAGAATTTAATGGATTTTTTAGATGGTTAAGTCAAATATTAAGCTATATGAATTATGGCGGTTTATTTACATTTAATGCCGAAAATATAAATGGTTATCCTAAAGGCGCATTATTATGGTGTGAATCTAATAAGTCTTTTCAATATTCGCTTAAAGATAATAATAAAGCAAATTTTGTAACTAATCCTTCTTATATAAATGATGGGGTTAATTGGTCTCAAGTATTTCAAGGTAATTTAAATTTTACACCTGTCCAACAAGGTGGAGGAGCAGGGCAATCTGCTAATAAAGTATATATTGGATGGAGCCCTACAGATAATGCTTTAAAAGCTCAAGTAGATATTACTGATTTAGGTATATTCCCAACGCAGAATAATCCCGGAGTATTTGTAAAAAATAATATCGTTAATATTTTTACTCAACAACAAGCTATAGGTAATAACAATGATGTAATCTTAATACCAAGTACAGGATTAGCTGGAAATGTTCCTGCTTGTCCTACGAAATTTGGTATTAAATTAGGTTGGGATGGCGCACATTTAAGATATATGGTAAATAATGATGCTGGAGTTACTCAACCTTTAGTAACTTTATCTGAAGTGCCAGGATTAAATAATAAATCTTGGCAATATATTAATGGATTTACTAATAATGTTAATTATACAAATAGTCATAATTATCCAGTTGATGTTTGTGTAACTTGTGTGGCAACATGTACAAATGCTACTGAATTATCTGGAGCTTATATTATGATAAATGATAATTTATCTATTATTAGTGCTTATACTCCTACAACTACTGCTGGTTCTAATGTTTCTTGTCAATTTAATTTTATATTACCTCCAGGTTCACGTTTTCAATTACTAGGAATTAATCGAACTAAATTTGGCTATTTAATAGGAACTTGGTTAATATGATTTATATAATACATAATATATCAAAACAATTATATGGATATGATGATTTAGATGAATCTCAAATGCAGGCATATAATCAACAAAAAGCAGATGAAAATTATATTGATTGTAGATTGCCTGAAGAATTTGAAGAATGGGATTCTAATTTAAAAGATTGGGTATTAAATATTAATAAAAAAAATCAAAATATTATAAATAATATAAAAAGTAAAATAAATGATTTACTTATAAAATATGAAAGATACACAATTCCATTTCAATATAATAAACTAACAGAATTACAACAAAATATATTAATGTCGTTTTTAAATGAATGTTATACTTTATTAAATAATATTACTATTAATAGTAATATTCCAGTAATTCCTGATTTTCTAAAGGATAATATATAATGCAAATACTTATTAAACCAACTATAGACGAAGTTTATTCAGAATCATTTAGTGCTACTGATAATAATAACTTAACACTAATTTGTAATGGTTTACAAGGAAATGAATTTGCTACCTTACAAATTTATGATATTATTACTAAAAAATATTATGATTGGTTAGTAGCAGGAAAACCACAACAAATGAATGGACAAAATAATGTGTTAGAGATATTTTTATCTCAAGGAACATTTAGGATTCATAAAAGTGTAACATTAGCTCCAATTGGAGTTGTATTATGTAATACTGGAGTATAAATATGCCGGCAACTAATGGTGGAGGATTTGGTGGTGGACAATGCATTTGTCTATTACTTAATTATAAGGGTATATATAACGCTTCAACTAATACGCCTCATTTAGAAAATGGTAAAGGTGAATTAGGCGATTGGTATTTAACTACAATTGCAGGTACTAATAATCCTACAAATAAAAATTTAGCAATACATGAAACTATTGTTTATAATGGTACTATATGGCAATCAGGTGGATTAATATCTAATACTGATGATTTAGTTATTGCTCCTAATTATATTATCATTAAAGGGCAAAAAGTCAATGTAGGAGATACTTTAACGGTTGCTATTGGTAAATTACAGGGGCAAATAGATAGTACAAATGATAATTTTACTAATTATTATACTAAAACAGAATCAGATAAAATATTAGTAGATGCATTAAAACCAATTATTGATAAATTAGCAGATACTTATACTAAACAAGAAACTGATGCTAAAATACAACAGGCAGTTAAACCAATAACAGATGAGTATAATCAATTTGTTACTAATTATAATGCTAGAACATTTAAATTCAATAGTCCTGATGGTTCTATGGAATTTACTGCTACATGGGATAAAGAAACTAATTCTTGGATAGCTGAAGGTACAGCTAAAGGTGGAGGTGGTTCTGGTGATGGTAATATGCATGATTATCAAAATTGGGTTGATACTAAAGATTATCCTTTTAATGCTATATCAAATATTCCTGTAGTTATTTTTGAAAATAAATTATATGTAGCAATAAGTAAACCTACTAAAGGTAAAACTCCTAATACTGATTCTGCATGGCTATGCGTAAGTATTAAAGGCGATACTGGACCTCAAGGACCAGCAGGAGCTAAAGGTGATACTGGACCTCAAGGACCAGCAGGAGCTAAAGGTGATACTGGACCTCAAGGACCAGCAGGTAAAGATGGACAAAGTGTATTATATAATTTGCAAATTGTTAATCAATTGTTAGCCGGAACTAATATCGAATTTGCCTATAACAACGGCGCTTTAACAATAAACAGTAAAGGCGGTGGTTCAGGAATTACTGATATTACTGCGGGTTTAGGAATATCTATAGATAAAACTGACCCAAATAATCCTAAAATAAATTTATTGACAGCATTACCATCTCAGATTAATATACAAAATGGGCAAACATTAAGTCCTATTAGTACAAGCACTAAGTCATTATATGATGTATTAAGTGAAATAGCATCTAAATTAATTCAAGTTAGCGGCGGAACTACAGGTTTAACGTTTAGTAAAAAAACTGGTACTGATATTTACGAATTATCAGGAGCTTTAGATATAATAAATGGCGGTACTGGTGCATTTACTCAAGCAGGAGCTTGTAGAAATATATTGCCTTCACAATCAGGAAAAACCGGAAATTTTCTTAAAAGTGATGGAACTAATGCAAGCTGGAATCCTTTACCTGTTAATTCAATTAAAGGGCAAGATACTGCTACAGCTAAAACTAATGTAGTTGATGATGGAAAAGGTAATTTAACAATATCTGTAGATGCTCAAAGTTCATCATCTAACAGTATTCCTTTATATAATTTTGTATATGGTACGGGTTATATTGTTACTTATGATACTGCAGTAATTCCATCAGTTACAGTAGTTACAGTTAAAGATAATGTTGTTCCTTCTAAAGAAATATCAGTTAGTATACCTTATATTTTAGATTCATTTTATCCAGATAGTTTTAAATATTTAATTGTATGCATTAATTTAGGTTCAACAACTGTAAAAATAAATGGGACAGATACAACTGTATCTAAAGACTTAATTCAATATATAAGATTAAGTTATGATATGAAAAGTCCTCCTAAAACTTTATATGTTGATACTGATTATATTTCTTTTAAATTTGACCCTAGTGTTATATATGCTAATCAAGCATTATGTAATAATAATCAACAATTAATAAATTTTAAAGCTAAGTCTTATACTGATGCGGGGACAATAAGTAATTATCCTAATTTAATTGATAATACTAATCCCAGTGGTACTTCATGGAATAAAACAAATAATATTGGGACAGGTGGATTAATTACACTTTCTCCACAAGAAACATTAATTTATGATGGAAGACAAATTAATGCAGGCAGTGGCGTTGCACAATTTGTAATCGATATGCAAAAAAATATATTTAGTAATGGATTTAGTAAGTTATTACTATTTAAATGTGAAGTTATAAATGCAATTCCAACATCAGTATTAAAATTAGTTATAAATGCTAATGTAAATAAAAATATAGTAAGTAATATTCCATATAAAATTCTAAATATTGACACTTTTGAGTTTAATTTTACTATTACTGCTGCTCAAATTGAAAAAGATTCTAAAAGATATGTAGCAGTTCAAATAAATTGTACGAATAATAATATAATTTTAACATTTAGTCAATATTAGGAATAACCATGAATATAAGTATTTTAGTTAATCTATTTGATAAAAATCAATTATTTTTTGATAATCAATCATCAGGAGATGGTATAAATTATATACCTTTTAATGATTTATCTAATGAAATAATTCAAGAATTATATTTAGGGCATTTAAATAATAGTAATGATTTAAATTATTTAGTAACTCTAAATAATACTGATATAAATTATGAAACTCTATATGATAATTTATATGATAAATTAGTTTGGATGAATAATTTATTTTATCCATCTCAAATTATTATAGATACAACTATAAATGATTTAAAAACTCAAATAGATACTCAACAAAAACAAATTGCACAACTTACTCAAATAGTGAGTTTATATAACACTAAATTCAATGGAATTAATGAAACATTAATTACATTACTCAAATAATTTTAGCTAATTGGGAGAAGCTAAAATTATATTTATATTAAATATCTCCCTATATTGATAAGGAAAATATCATGGCTTATGTTGTAAATGGCGTAGATTTAGTTGCTAAAGCAGCTTTATTTAAAACTGCTCATAACACTACTGTTGCTACTTCTGCTAGCGACCACGTATTGTTAGCTAATACAATTAGCAATACTGACCCTGCTGCTTTAGATTCATTATCTGAAATTGTAGCAGCATTCCAGGCTAATGACGGGCAATTGACAAACGCAATTAATGCTCTAGGTACTTCATCTAGTTCTAATTTTGCAGCTGTTAATGCTCGTGTTGATGCTGAAATTACTGCTCGTCAAACAGCAGATGCAGCAATTAATTCTGCTTTAGCTGCTGAGGTAACTCGTGCTACTGCTGCAGATGCTCTTGCTGTTGAGAAAATTGCAGGTATTGATGAAACTTTAGCTAGTCTATTGTCTTAATCTACTTAGTAAGATAATAGGTACTATATTGTATAGTACCTATTTTAGGAATAATCATGGAAGATAATAGAATAACTGATTTAGAAAAAGTTCAGATTAAGACTGAGATGCAAATCCAATCTTTAGCTAAAAACATAGAAGACTTAACTAAAAATGTAGAATCATTAAGAGAACAAAGTAGTCAAGCTAATGGTATATTAAAATTATTGTCTTGGGGATTATTGCCTATAATATTAATGTTAACTACATTTGGTGGGTATTTTAAAACTCAATATGATGCTAAAAATATAGAACAAGATAAAATAACTCAACAAATTCAGCAAGATGTTATAAATAATACTAATGAAATTCATAATATTGAAAAAGATATTATAAAGATTAAAAGCCATGCTAAATAAAGAAATTTGGAGTAAATTTTGGAATCAATTACAGGCAGATATTGCTGAAACTCTTCAAGATAGAATATTAAATTTTGATACTGCTATTGGAATTATTGGGACTTTAATAACTTATTTTTATCCTGAAATGACACAAGTAGTTTTAGGTAGTATTTTAGCTTATTTAGGATATAGAAAAAGTTAATTAAGGATTATAATATGGAGGTAATATTAAAGATAATAGAGTTATTATTCTCAGGATTATCTTCAAATCAAAAATTTAGTATCGAGTTAGCGATAATCTTAGGAATAGTAATTTATTTTTGCGTGGCAATGCTAACTAAAACTACAATTAAATTTTTAGGAATTGAAATGAAATCTAATAAAAAGGAAGATAACGATGTATAATTATTTAGCATTAATTGCTTTATTTATTGCTGGATTTTTTGCAGGTAAATTACAGTCTGATAATTCTTGGCATAAAGAATTAGAAGAAAATCAAAGACAATATACTCTCCAATTAATTCAAAAGCAAAAACAAAATGAGTCAGTAATCGAATCATATACAAATCTTAAAAATGATTATTCTATAGTAGTTAAGGAGAAATTAGATGTTATACAAAGAAATAAAGAGCTTATTAATAATAACAATATCATTACTCACCGCTTCGTGCAGTACACCTCAATTAAGCCCACAACCAACATGCAAACAAATAATACCGAATCAATTATTAATCCCGATGACAGAATATCCGCAGTTCAATATGGAGAGTGGATTATAGGACTACAACAACATGACAATTCGTGTTTGGCACAATTAAATGCTTTAATATCAATAATAAATAATTAGGAATAATAATCATGATAATTTTAAAAAATAAATTAATAAAAGTTCTATTAAGAGAAAATTTAATATTCTTTACAGTATTTGAATTTATTACTATTTTGTGTTTATTATTTTTAGCAGGATTTGACTTAGAACGAAGTACTTCTTGGTTCCAAATTTTATATGAGCAAAATAAAAGAACTATTCCTGAATTAGAATTTGTAGCAATGATTTGGATAATATTTGCTTTTTGTGAATTATATTTAGCTATAAGTACTAATTCACAAAAATGGGTAACTTTTTATAGAACAATGACAATAGCTTTAATACCTAGTCATATTATTTATAAATTAATATTTTTGCATATTGAAATTTACTCTGCAGATATAGTTTTATTTATATTATTTACAATTTGTCAAATTACATTAAATGTAATAACAGTTATAAATAGAATGCATCATAATATTTTAGAACAAGTTAGATAAAGGTTACTATGTGTACTAGAAGTGGTATTTATAATTTATCTAAAAAAGTAGGTATCTTTTTTAGGAATATGGATTTTGAAAGTTCAATTAGTGAGTTATATGGCTTATTTGATAAAACAACTACAGTTTTAAGATATTTTACAAAAAGTCCAGTATATGAAATAATTTATCCTTTTCAGGCGAAATTTAGTAAGCACACATTTGTTGAATCAGGAATGTTGAGAGAAGTAGAGATGATAACTGATGGGGTAAATACTAATGGCTTGTATATTTCAGCTTTATGGAATACTGAAGCTGAAGTTGATACTTCATATTCTCAGCCGAGTGATTGCTTATCTGGTTTAACTATTATACAAGTATTATTAGGTAATTGTAAAGATTGTAATGATGTGGTATCGTTATTAAACTGCAAAAAAGTAGAATATTGGGATAAAAACACCAAACAAAAAACGTATAAATATATAGGTACAAAACGCATTCATATACCTACAGCTTATATAGCAAATCGCATGACATGTCAATTAGCTATATCTGATACTCTAGGAAATTCTTATGTAATTGAATTTGAAAAAGATGAAAACAATTTAGCAGGAATTCCTGTATTATATAGAGATCCATTTCATAATTGTACTAATGCCCCTAATATCATTTATCAACATACCAATTTACGTAGTCAAATTGGTGCTATGACTTCCCAAATTCAAAATAATGGTTCTATATTAGATAATTCTATTACCCCTGTTGGTTATGGCAACAATTGGAGAGGTATGACAGGAGATTATACACCTCCATCAAGATTTTTACGTGCATTATTAATTAAAAGTGCAATGATAAAACAAAAGCTGCCAACAACTATTAATGAAGCAAAAATAATTTTAGATAAAGTTAAAGGATCTGTTAGAGTTCCATATGGTTTAACGTCTGACAATAATAAATTTGATTCTACTATTTGGACTATTTTTGTTGATTTATTTAATTTTGAAATATGGCAAGAAAATGCAGATGAAATAGGATTTACTAAATTAAATTGTCAAGTACAAAAATCAATTAAGTTTTAAAAGGAATTATTATGACTAATGAAGAAATGAAATTTTTAGAAATATGTAAAAATAATGGAATAACCGATAAATTAGAGCTGGCACATATATTTGCCCAATGTTCACATGAGAGTGCAGGATTTACAATATTTAATGAAAATTTAAACTATAGTGCGAAAGCATTATGTGATTTATTCCCAAAATATTTTAATAGTGAGTCTGCTAATTTATGCGGGCGTACTGATAAAAATAAAGCTAATCAAGAAATGATTGCTAATACTATTTATGGTAATAGAATGGGTAATACTCAAAATGAAGGTTATAAATATCGCGGAAGAGGTGTTATTCAAATTACAGGTAAGAATAACTATAATACATTTTCTAAATGGTTAAATAAAGAAGAGATATTAAATAATCCGGATGTTGTGTCAACTGATGCTTATAAATATTTAACAGCTATCTGGTTTTGGAAAACTAATAATCTTAAACAATATGCTTTACAAGATGATATATCTACTATTACTCGTAAAATAAATGGAGGTACTTTTGGATTAAAAGAACGTATAGAATTATTAGCTAAATATAAAAAAATCTTCAATTAATAAGGAATGTAATATGTGTACAAATAATAAAATTATCGCTAAAGATAAAACAGTATGTGTAGGCAGAACAATAGATTTTGCTAAACCTACATGACAAAAAGCAAATTTATTTAATGAGAAAAAAAACTTAGAATTAAACGGAATAAAATTATCTTATTCTTTTAAAGCTAAATATTCAGTTATTAAAGGAACTTCAGCTAATCATGGTACTTTAAGTCCAGATTATGATTATACACAATGGATTGTTATAAAATATTTATCAAATTTTAAAATGTATGAAAAAACTTGTGATAGTTTATCATATACTGAGATTGCATGTAATTCTACAACTCTAGAATGCAATTTATCTGATTGCCAATAGGTTTTATCATATTTATATAGAAGTAGTCCCAGAACATGCTTAGAATGCATCTGATGACTACTTCTATTTTATTTTCTATCTTAACTTTTCAAATTCCATTTATTTTTACTCATTCCAAATGTCAGCTTAATCATTAACCCAAACTAAGTTATTGATTAGCTATAACATTTTAATTTTGGCCCTAACTTTTCAAAAAATTAACCCAAACTAAGTTATTGATTTTATTTAATAAACCCTAACTTTTAATACATACCCAAACATTTCTCCCCGTATATACGTAAATATTTTCTCCTATATACGTATATATTTTTTATATTTATATAGAGATTAAATTAAAGTTAGTATTATTAGATATTATGGCTAATCAATAACTTAGATTGGGCCAAGAGCCAAAAAGTTAAGGTATGTACAATAATGTTTTGGCTAATCAATAACTTATACTATTTTCTGCGCTTATCTTACATTGGTGATTTATAAAAAAGTTAAAAAAAATTGTACAAAATATAAAAAGTATGTTACAATACATTATTCAAAAATTAAAAAGGAAAATAAAAATGTTTTGTAATAGTATTATCATTTCTTGTAAAAATTGTAATAATAAAGTTGTAGTTCCCTATATTAAAGATAATGGATATATAAAAGTAAGTCAAAAATGTTTATGTTGTAAAACAATAAATAAATTGAAATTTTTTATTGAAAATACTGGATTTAATTATAAATGTAAATTATTAGAGCATATTTAAAAAGGAAAATAAAAATGTGGATATTAATAATGTGGCAATTAGGTTTTCATCGCTCATCAGTTTTACCAATTGAAAATTTTAAAACTCAACAAGAATGTATTAAATTTGCTGAAAATTTAAGTATACAATTTAAAAACGGAGTTAAAGATAATAACGAACAAATTTTTTATGTATGTAACAAGAAGGATAAATAAAATGACTAAAGCTTATGAATATTTTGAAAGTAAAAATAATGAAAGTAAAATGTATTAAAAAAAAAATCATAAATAGTGATAATTTAGCTAAAGCTAAATTGACTTATAATAAAGAATATGAAGTTATTGATAGAGTATTATTTGATACATTATGGTTAATAAAAGAAGATGATAATAATGAGACTCATTATATGTATAAAAAATATTTAAAAGAAATAATATGATAAGTTCTACATTATGTTTAGCAATAGCATTATATCATGAAGCTCGTTCAACTTCTATTAAAGAACAAATAGAAGTTCTACAAGTTATGCAAAATAGAGCTTATAAGCAAAATAAAAATATATGTAAAGTTGTATTTGATAAAAACCAATTTAGTTGGGCTAAAAATTTTAAAGTAAAATACAAATTTAAAAATAATAATGAAGCTATAAATTATTATAAAATAACAGATTTTAATTCTTTTATAACTCAATTAGGAATTGTAACAAGTTCTAAATTAAATATTAATGATGTATATTACTATCATGATAATAATATTAAAAATTTTGATTGGAATAAAAATAATTTAGTTGTAATAAATAAAACAAAAAATTTTGTATTTTATAAAGACAAAAAATAATTTATAAAAAAGTTAAAAAAAATTGTACAAAATATAAAAAGTATGTTATAATACATTATTCAAAAGTTAAAAAATAAAAAGTTTAAAAGGATAAAATAAAATGACTAAAATGACTCAAGCAGAACAAATCAAAACTTTCTTATCTCAAAATGACTATAAGTCAGCATTAAAAGTAGCAAGCAAATCACGTTATACTAAAGGTAATTTACATAAAATCAAAAGTGCTTATGAAATGATGATTTATCCTGAATTTTATAAACAATTAAAATTAAATATTGATTCAGAAATTCAAGTTGGTATCAACGAATTAAAATTACATTATGGAAATTAATATGAGATGGACAAAAACTAATCATAGTTATGAAATAGGCGATTTAAGATTTTATGCAAAACCGTCAATTGAATATTATCGTAAATGGGAATTATATGTTAATAGGAGATTAATGGGAATATATTCATCATATATTGAATGTAAAAATGCTGTAAAATTTTATTTAAAAGATTTACAAAATAAAATTGAAAATGAAATATAAAGGAAATTAAAAATGTAAAAATATTAAAAAAAATTGTACAAAATATAAAAAACTATGTTATAATACATTATTCAAAAGTTAAAAAGGAAAATTAAAATGTATGAAAAAGATGTAAATTTATTAATTGATGTATTAAATAAAATTAATGATAATTTAGGTTCTATATCAAATAATTTAAATAAAGTGATTAATTCTCCTACAGTTTTAACTGTAGATTCAGAAAAATTAAAAGAATATAAAAATTATGAAGAAATTATTAAAAATATTGAAGGAATTGTTAAAGGTAATCCAGGACAAATAATTGAAGAAACTAAAGTTATTGAAAATAATATTTTTATTGAGGAACCAATAATTAAAGTATTAAAGCAAATTGAAGAAACTAAAGTTGAAGAAACTAAAGTTGAAGAAACTAAAGTTGAAGAAACTGAAGTTGAAGAAACTGAAATAGTAAATATTGACCAAGTTCGAGCAGTATGTGGTAAACTAATATCTTTAGGTTATAATAAAGATAAAATTAGAGAAAATATTAAAGAATTAGGTGTAGATACAATGATTGATTTAGATGATATTGGTTTAACAAAATTATATCATAAATTAAATTCTATTGCAGAGACATTATAATGAGTGATAAACATTCTAAATTATCTGCTTCAGGTTCATCGAGATGGTTATTATGTCCAGGTTCTATAACTATTGACATTCCTGAAAATGAAAAAAAACAAAGTGAAGCTGCTTTAGAAGGTACAGTATGCCATCAAATTGCAGAAGATGCTTTATATTTAGGTGATGATGCTAAAATATTTTTGAATAAAACAATTGAGGGTGTTTTAGTAACTGAAGAAATGGTTAAACATGCTAATAGTTATATTGATTATTATCGTTCATATTATTCTAAAGGTTGTATTTCAGGATTTGAAAAAAGAGTTGATTATTCTAAATATGCTAAAGGTGGATTCGGGACATGTGATGCATTTATCATAAATAAAGATGAAAAAGTATGTCATGTGTTTGATTTAAAATATGGGCGAATAGCCGTAGATGTAGTAGATAATACTCAATTACAGTTATATGCTTTAGGTTTATATGAAGAATATAAATTAAAAGGCTATGAGTTTGTATTACATATT
>Ga0208695_1002776_pt1 | contig 12376 bp, 13 predicted proteins | sample AD_UKC111_MetaG_FD_184449 | JGI IMG/M metagenome (GOLD analysis project Ga0208695, IMG submission 184449) | Active sludge microbial communities of municipal wastewater-treating anaerobic digesters from Hong Kong - AD_UKC111_MetaG (SPAdes)... | ecosystem: Engineered > Bioreactor > Anaerobic >... | reverse complement strand
ATCAGCTGCCCAGCCAACTTCATCGTCCGGACGCCATCGTCGTGATCAGCGCCCACTGGGAAGAAAGGCAAGCCACCTTACTTGGAGCGGCTAACCCGCCCATGCTCTATGACTATTACGGCTTCCCTGAGGAGGCTTATCAGATTAATTATCCTGGGCCAGGAGCGCCGGAACTGGCGCAGCGCGTCGCTAACCTGCTTGAGCAAAAAGGCATCGCTGCGCAGATCGACCTCAGCCGCGGTTTTGACCATGGTCATTTCATTCCGCTCAAGCTAATGTACCCTGAAGCAGATATCCCTTCCACCCAGCTTTCACTGATCCGTGGGTTAGATCCAGCCAGACATCTTGCCATGGGCAGGGCTTTGCGCGAGCTGCTGCCGGAAAACATCCTCGTCATCGGCTCTGGGTTTTCTTTCCACAATATGCGCGCCTTCTCTTGGGGAGATAAAGTCTATCCGGACGAGGCTAACAATGCCTTCCAAGACTGGCTGTTGGATACCATTTCCAACCCCATGGTTTCACCAGAAGAGCGGGAGGAACGGCTGCTCAATTGGGAAAAAGCACCTAACGCCCGGTATTGCCACCCGCGCGAAGAACATTTGCTGCCAGCTTTTGTGTGTGCCGCATTAGCTGGCAAGCCCGGGAAAGTTGTTTTTGATGACCTGATTTTTGGCAAGCGCGGCTTAGCTTTCCTTTGGCAGTAGGGCGCAGACTAAATGCCCATCCACGCGGAGAGTAAGAAAACAAAGATCGACCCCACGATAATGCCTAACGAGGTCCAATGCACGCTGCCATATTCGCGTGCCGAGGGGATTAGCTCATCCAGGGTAATGTAAACCATTACGCCGCCGGCAAAAGCCAAAGCGCCGGGAATTAGGTTTTGAAAGCTGCCCAGGAACAATCCGGCGAGCACAGCGCCTAATGGCTCTGCCAAACCGGAAAGGACGGCGATGCCCAAAGCATAACCGCGCTTGGCTCCGCCTTTAGAAAGTGGCAATGCTGTAGCCAAACCCTCGGGGATGTTGTGCAGCATAATTGCCATGGCAATGAACAAGCCAAACTGTGGGTTGTGCATGTAGCCGGCGCCCACCGAAATGCCTTCCGGTAAGTTGTGCAGCGAGATTCCAATTGCCAAAAGCAGTCCCGAATTGATTAATTTGGCATCCACAGCTGCGCCCTCGTGGCTAAGCCAATGCGCACCGCGCCGATGGCGCCGCCTCGTCTGCGTAAAGTCGGGGTTAACATGTGCATCATCCGCCTGGGCGAGGTCTTCAGCGTGATGACCATGAAATTCAACTTGCCCAAAGCGTAAATGTGGTGCGAGATAGTCCAACGTGAGCATGAAAAGTGCGCCGATGCCAAAGCCCAATGTGGCAGCTCTTGGCCCTCCCAGCTCCCAGGCTTCGTTGACCAGCTCCATAAAAGAGAGACAAATCATCACACCAGCAGTAATTCCCATGAGAAACCCATAAGCCCGCCTGCCCGGTCGGCGAATAATTGCCAGGGCTCCTCCTAATGCTGTGCCTAAGCTGGCGACCAGGCTGAGCAGCAATACATTCACCAATGGTGAAAATTGATCAAACATATAAATGACCTGTTCTTTCTGAATGGGCGAGCCCATTCTGCATTTTGCTGGTCGGTATTGTACTCTCTTCAGGGGAATTTACCAAAAATCCAATCAAAAATAGCGCAGGTAGAAATAGGAACTATCCTGCATCACCCATAGGAAATCTCTCCATGGGAATATTTTATGTCTATCGTATGATTGCTGCAGTTGCTAATGCTTATAGATACATCGTGTGATCTTCTAAGTTCGGGATCGAGCACAAGAAACGGAAAGGCTCATCGCCCTGGTTTGTATATGCATGCGGGGTGCCAGCAGGGATAAACACCACATTCCCCGGCCCTACTTCATAGTGCTCCTCGCCCAGTGTGACCTCAGCTTTTCCGCTGAGCACAAACTGCTCATGCTCCACGGTGTTGGTATGCAATGGCATCTTGCCGCCCGGCTGGATGGTGAAGCAGCGCATGGCAAAATGAGGGGCTTCTTCGGCGGAAATCAGCACTTGTTTGCTCACGCCACTTGCATTGGGCACCACCTCGCTCGGAACTTCGCTGATATGTTTTACAGACATACGCACTCCTCTTGAGAAATCTTGATCAAAATTATACCTTAGTGGTTTAACTAATTATGTATCTGCAAATATCCTTAGCTAAGCTGTTTGCATCATTAACGTTATGCCTCAAAATAAAATCTAACTATAGTGGTCATCGTTGCCTCAAAATGAACCTAACCCATCAATTTTTAAGATTCGGGCTCGGATAGCCTGAATAGATTTCCACAGCTGGACAGGATTGAGGGAATAATAAATATTCATTAGCCTCTCTTTGATGGCGGGATCGACTTGGTCAGAGTCTAACACCCTTTGATAAGGGGTTTTAGCGCGGTCGTGCACACGATGTGTTTTGTGATCTACCACCGACTTGCCAACTAACTTCATCACCGGCTGAAAGAAATTGACAAAGAGATGCATATCCTCATAAAGCGCTCTGAGCAGCTCTAACATCTCTTGGCTTTCAAAGCGGTCGTAGCCAACCGCCTTTCGCACCACGGACCAATTCTTCTGTTCGATATGCGCTTGGTCATTTTTTTGATAAGGTCTGCAGCGGGTAAAGGTGATTTTGTGCTGCTGGCAATAGCGCAAAAGCAGAGCATTGATAAATTCAGTGCCGTTATCACTATCTAGACCCAGTAAAGGGAAACTCTGTTTTTGGTCAAGAAGCCCATTTTAGAAATAACAGGTGTATTGTCCGTCCCTTGTTGTTATAAACAGATCTCTACATAGATTTTTGTGCTATGGCATTGGGCCAGGATAAGGAACGAGTTGAGAAGGTGCCTCATACAGACTTTCAGGAGCCGGATAAGGATTGGGTGCCGATGTCTCTTGTTGATTCATTGTCCCACCATCTTTTATTACCAAAGGTAAATAAACTTCTACATACAAAATTTGTACCAGTACGTATCTTTGTGAGTCACCGGTTGGTATTGAACTTAAAGGCTTATCCACTTCGTCCAAACCACCCGCATTTGAATGATACGTAACATAGAGTTCGTAACTGTCCTCTGATGTGACGATCATAGTATGATAACTGTTCCAGTTTCCGGAAGCGTCCTTATACTGAAGCTGAACAACATCCCCCGGCTTAAGGTAATATTCAGCTACGTAGGGATCGAGAGTCCAACCAAGTTCTATTGCGTAGCTGTTTTGATGAGCCATGTAATCTCTAAAAGGCCATGGGACACTCCAGCTTGTTGACCATTCCCAGTCACGAAATTCACCCAGACACCATAATGGCGGTGATTGATTTGCATTGACATACCATTCAACATTCGTTTCTTCATGCTTACAGCCATCTCCGCTGCCCACCATTACAAATCCACCGGCGTGTAAAGCCTGACTGATAAAATTCGTGCAATCATCTGCACCGAAATCAGGATACGCAGGATTACGGCTTGTACCTCCTGCCGTACTCCAGGCGTAGGCATAATCGATGGCCTCAGAACGATTACCAGACACAGACGTTATTGTTGTTTGTAGTGATTGTTCCCGTTCAAATGTGCTGAGTTGCACCTCGCTAATGGAGGGTTCTGCAAGCTGCCCGGGGCTGGTTGCATATTCTTGGGAGGCGAGGTTATTCATGTGAGTAGCAGCATAACTGAGGATTTGATTTCGCTCTGCAGCGCTCGAAGCGAACGTCGAATTTTCACCTGTCAACTCAGGGTGCTCGCCAAGTAATATGCCTTTCATGAGCGCGGTATATTCCTCTGTGCCCGGTTCAATGTTTAAGCCTTTAGCCTCTATGTACGAGATAATCATCTTCTCAGCATCTGCTCCTGAATCAGCTTGAGTGAAAATCACTTGGGCAATGGCAGATGCCATGATTAAGAAAAGGACAATGGCTGATTTCGTTAACTGCATATTTCATTTCCTCTCGAGTCCGTTTTGGTTTAGTTATCGCCACTATTTTCAGTCATTTCGTGGGTGCACTAGGTGTTGGTGCCACTTCATTGACATCTGGTTCTGAATAATCATCTTCATTTCCCATGTGTGCAGCGGCATAATTGAGAATAAGATCTCGCTCTTCATCACTCGTAACAAAGACTGAGTTTTCGCCCGTCAACTCAGGATGCTCGCCAAGTAATATGCCTTTCATGAGCGCGGTATATTCCTCTGTGCCCGGTTCAATGTTCAAGCCTTTAGCCTCTATGTAAGAGAGAATTATTTGCTCTGCCCGTTTATCTTCTTCTGTCGTTACAGGCAATTGCTGCCTATTCTTTAGGAACAGCACTAAAAGGATAGCTGCTAGTCCTATTATGAATAGTATCAGTATGTTTCGAATCTTTGTACCTTTCATGAGCATGCCTCCGCGCCCAATTAGTATTGGGCCGAATAAAGTTATTTTCACATAGCATTTTAAGTTCAAATATCAAAGTTGCAAGAACCGCAGTAATTGTAAAGCTGATATAGATTTGCCATCTCAGCTAAAAGAATCTATTTCCGCTTTCCCACACCCATAAAATACCTCATTAAGCCACCAGTCAGCAACTGTAATTGTACACTGGGAATTCGGATTCCCGCAAGGTTGTTGTAACATCAGCAATTGTAGCTATTTGGCTAATCGATTGCCCTTATTTCTTGCATCCCTTTATGTATCGTCTTTCGATCCAACCCTCTAATTTCCGCCATGCGCGTAATGCCGCCATGCCCCATTTGTTGGGCCTGAAATTCTGCAAATAGCCTGCGCTGGCGCGTGTTCATCACACTCATCAGCAGGTTGATCTGTTCGTGTAACGCCTTCTCCGGATGGTCGGCTGGGCTGCGACAAATCGGGCATGTACAGCGATTGATACGCAAGGGAGTCTTAGTTGTCATGGTCACGGACCAGTAACGTTCAGCAGGTGCTGTGCAATCCAGCCACCGCGCTCGTCTGGCAAGATGACATGCACCCAGGTAACACCATCCACCTCGGAGGTTTCGATGATCTGTGCCGGCGTACCGTATGGCGGCCAGGTTGCTTCGCAACCCTCTGAAATCACGCCGCAGGTTGGCGATACGTTCACGGTTTCCAACCGCTGGCTGGACCTGGATGCCTCGGGCAAGGTTAGCGGGACGTCCTATACCGATGGAGAAACGCTGACTTTTGGCACAGAACCCTTCGCCTGGGAGCAGGTTTACGCCCCCGCCGGCCAATATCTGGTAGGCTTTTTGGTGAGCGATCTGGACGGAAACATCATTCCGGCCTATACCCAGATTGAAATCAATTAGACCTAAAAGGATAACCATAAGAGGCTCTGCATGTTTGCGGAGCCTCTCTTTTTAGGTATGCAAAGGTTACATCAAAAATCCCTGCCTGCTTCTGCAGGGTATAATCCCAACAGCGTCATTGTTTTATTGAAACAGGAGGCTTTGGCTCATGGTTGTTGTGCAGTATAAGCATCTTCAAATCGAATGCGTACAAGGCGATATCACCCGCCAGCCAGATGTCGACGCTGTGGTCAATGCCGCCAACGCCGAATTGCTGCCTGGGGGAGGCGTGGCAGGTGCGATCCATCGGGCTGCCGGCCCGCGCTTAGCTGAAGCTTGCCGGCCGCTGGCGCCCATCCAGCCTGGGCAGGCTGTGATCACGCCAGCCTTCAATCTGCCTAACCGCGCAGTCATCCACTGCCTCGGTCCGGTTTACGGGGTGGATACTCCCGCTGAAACGCTGCTCTCGGCGTGTTACCGCAACGCTTTACGTTTAGCTGAAAAAGAAGGACTGACATCCGTCGCATTCCCCGCAATCTCTACGGGCATCTTTGGTTATCCTTTTTCAGAAGCCGCCCGCATTGCCATCCACACCGTATTGGATGAGGTTGAGCAGCTCTCAGCTATGCAGCGCGTGCGCTTTGTGCTTTATGGGCAAAATGACTACCAAATTTATGCGCAGCTCCTGCCCGAAATCATCCGCCTGCGGGAGGAATACGCCCTCCAGGCGCTCTTTACGGACCTTTATGAGCTGACCATGATGCAAGCTTACCAAGCCGAAGGCATGCTGGACCAAGCAGTGTTCACGCTCTCAGTGGGCAGACTGCCGCAAGAGCGTAACTTCCTGCTGGCAGCCGGTTTGGGCACAGTGCTGGATTACCTCGAGAATGTACGCTTTGACCAAGCCGCTCTGGATTACCTCTCCACCCTACCGCTCTTCAAGCCTCAATTTATCGAGTCCCTGCGCAATTTCCGCTTCACGGGCGAGGTTTACGCCATCCCGGAAGGCACCCCCTTTTTTGCCAATGAGCCGATCCTTGAGGTGGTGGCACCTCTTCCGGAGTGTCAATTCATTGAGACTTACCTAATGAACCAGATTCACATCCAAACGCTCTTGGCGACCAAAGCCCAACGCGTGGTGCAAGCTGCCGGCGGGCGCGCAGTAGTCGATTTTGGCGCACGCCGCATTCATGGTGTGGATGCGGCTGTGAAAGGTGCCCGCGCCTTCTTCATTGGCGGAGTCAACGCCACCTCAAACGTCCTAGCAGGGCGCGAGTATGGCATTGCAGTCTCGGGCACGATGGCGCACTCCTATGTGCAGGCGCATGAAACAGAGTTGGAAGCCTTTCGAGCTTTCACGCAGCTTTACCCCAAGACTTACTTGATCGCGGATACCTACGGCAGTCTGAAGGGCGTGCAACATGTGATCGAGCTAGCCCGCGAGCTTGGTGCGGACTTCCACGTAGCCGGTATCCGCCTCGATTCCGGCGACCTTGTGGCGCTTTCCCGCCAAGCACGGCAGATGCTCGATGACGCCGGCTTGCAGCAGGTGCAAATCTTTGCCAGTGGCGGGCTGGATGAATACAAAATCGAGAAGCTGCTGGCAGCTGGTGCACCCATCGACGGGTTTGGCGTCGGGACGGCAATGGGCGTCTCCAAAGACGTGCCCAGCCTGGATATCGCTTATAAGCTGACGGAATATGCTGGGCACGGGCGCGTCAAGCTCTCCTCAACCCGCACGGTCCTGGCTGGGCGCAAACAGGTTTTTCGCCAGGCTCAGGGCAGCCAGGACGTAGGGGATATCATCGCCCGCGCTGAGGAGCATCTCCCTGGCCGACCGCTGCTCGTGCCCGTCATGCGTGGGGGGTACCGCCTGCAAGCTGCCGAGGTGAGCTTACCGCAGGCGCAAGCTTACGCACGGGAGCAGGTGGCACGCTTGCCCAAAGCGCTGTTAGCGCTCGAGAAAGCTGCAGAGCCATACCCCGTAGCTATTTCTCCGGCGCTGCAGGAATATCAACAGGAAACGCAACGACGATTCTCAGAGGAGGATTAAGATGAGCGAGCTCAATTTTGCCTTTCAACCAGGGGATGCCCTCTTGATTATTGACGTCCAAAATGATTTCTGCCCGGGCGGCGCGCTGCCCATTGCGCAGGGCGATCAAGTGGTGCCGGTGCTCAACGCGTGGATCGATGCAGCCACGAGTGCCGGCACACCAGTTTACCTGAGCCGCGACTGGCACCCCAAGCATCACCCCAGCTTTGCTGAGGAAGGCGGGCTTTGGCCCGTGCACTGCCTGCAGGATACCCCAGGCGCAGCTTTCCACCCTAGGCTGCACATCCCGCCAGAGGCAGTGATCGTCACCAAGGGCACGCGCTTCGACCAGGACCAAAACTCTGCGTTTGACCAGACTGGCTTGGCGGTGCACCTGCGTAAAGCCGGCATCCAGCGGGTCATCGTGGGCGGGTTAGCGGAGGACGTGTGCGTGCTTGCCACCGTGCTGGACGCACTCACCGAAGGCTTCGCCGTGAGCGTGATCAGCGCAGGCACCCGGCCGGTGACGCCAGAGAGCGGCGTGGCAGCCCGGCATAAAATGCAGGCGGTAGGCGCTGAGCTGCTATAGCAAGCCAGCATATGCTATTTCTACCAATAATGGCTATAATCCACAAAACCATCTGATAGGGAAAAGGTATGCTGAGCAAAGATCATTCCACATACGAAGAAATTTTAACCGTCCCGACTTATGAATGCGACGCCAACTTGCGCTGGAAGCCTTCAGCGTTTCTGCAGCACATGACCGCAGCAGCTAATAAGCACATTGACCTTTTGGGCGAAGGCTACCAGGCGCTGCTCGACCAGGGGTTGGTGTGGGTGCTTTCACGCATGAAGTTCCAGTTTTTGCGCTTTCCGCGCGTGGAAGAGCAGATCACCATCCGCACCTGGCCCAAGACCATCCAGCAGAAGCTCTTCTTCATCCGCGACTACGAAATCCGGAGTACTGAGGACGAGCTGCTCACTGCTGCCACGTCGGCTTGGCTTATGATGAACATGCAAACCCGCCGGCTGGTGGCGCCTTCCGCCTTGCAGCTGAACCTACCGCAAAACCCGGACCGCCAAGCCATAGCCGAGCCGCTGGAAAAGCTCACTCCGCCCGCAGATGGTGAGGAAAGGCTGCGCTTGCGTGCCGGCTACTCAGCCATCGACGTGGTCGGGCACGTCAATAACGCGCGCTACATCGAGTGGATTTGCGACGCTTTCCCCACCTTTTGGTATCAGGGACATTCGCTGGAAACGCTGCAGATCAATTATGACCGCGAGATCCACCCCGAAGATGAAGTTGTTGTGAGGGTAGCTTCGCTGGACGGGCAGCCTGGCGCTTTTGCCCTCTCGGGCAAGAACCTGATGCAGGGCACGGAAGCGTTTACCGCTGCGGTCCGCTGGAAAGAAGACCCCGCTTAGCCGACGATTTCCACATCCGTGCTGGTGTGCAGCTGGCTTTTGAGCAGCGCGGAAACGGTATCAAAGTATTCCTCGGTGAGGTAGCGCTCCAAGCCATACTTGCGGTAGACCCAGTCGGCATAGTGGTAATTCATGCGGTCCACCAGCACCGCGTCAGCATTGCCGGCCAGCAGCTCCGGCAAGTCCTCCGCGCCCGGCAATATTGGTGCAATCATCACGAAAGTTTGAATGCCAGCCTCGTGCAGCGCTTGCAGCGCTGCGATGCGGCTGGGGATTGAGGGCGCATGCGGTTCAAAAATCTGCCGGATATGCTCATCAGCGGTGGCAATGCTCAGCCCCACTTCCACGCCCTCGCCTGCGCGCAGGAGATCGATATCCCGCGTCACGAGGGGCGATTTGGTCTGCACCGAGACGGGCCAGTGGTTCGCAATCAAGATTTCCAGGCACTGCCGGGTGAGGCGGTATCGCGCTTCTAAGGGCTGGTAAGGGTCGCATACCCCGCTGACCCACACACGGGCAGGCGATTTATGCTGGATTTGCTTAGCCAGCAGCTGCGGTGCGTTCACTTTGACGTCCACAAAGGCGCCCCAGGGCTCTTTATGCCCGCTAAAGCGGCGCATGAAGCGCGCATAGCAATAGCTGCAAGCGTGCTCGCAACCGGTATAGGCATTGATCGTGTAGGGGAACACCTGGGACTTGGAAAGAATGCTCTTGGCTTGCACTTCATTGACAATCATTTTTTTACGCCATCCTGCGGGTATTATATCCCGTCGGGCATAGCTCGGTGCGCATAGTGCACCTCAGCATAAGGTTTGCAGCAGCATCTCGGTGAGCTAAAGCAAAATTCCAAGGCTTATGTTAGAGGAAATCACGCTAGAAAACGAAAAGAGGCTGGCACCGGTGTGCCAGCCTCTGATTGCGTGCTAAGCAAAAGCCAAATGTTTACTTAAGCTTGAAGTAGGCGACCAAGGGGGAATTATCCTGAGTGGTCATGGTCACACGGTAGCAGACACCTTTTTGAGAAGGCGTCTTCCAGTTGTAAATGAACTGACCGCCCGCAAAGTCGTAGCGCAGGCTGGTGCCGCCGGTAGCCGTGGTTTCGATATCATCTTGAACAGTTCCTTCATTACATACTACCTGGGTGACAACGAGAGATTTCACCACAGCGACATCAGTAAGTTCTGTAGGCCCAGCGAACACGTTGAACTTGAGCGGAACGGTGGATCCGCCTTTCACAACGTTATAGACACCGTTCATATCAACCGGTTGGTAAAAGCCGGTTAAGGTCCAGGCGAGAACCGTATAATGTACTTCGACTGTCGTTTCATTGCCAGCCAAATCTTTGGCTGTCGCTGTAATCGTATGATCCCCCACGGTTGTGCTGTATCCATCGACAGAGCACTCACCATCTGGCCCGGAGGTGACATCCGTGGCAGCGCAAGTAGGTGTAGGCACAAATCCGAAATAATACTCGCCGCCTTCCTCAATGCCTCCAATCGTGACCACAGGGGGAGCGGCATCGCGCTTGATCGTAACGGATTCAGAAGCCTCGCCGCCACCGCTGGTCGCGGTGCAGGTGAAGGTCACACCAACTGTGTCATAGTCAACAGTGACGTCTTCGCAGCCACTTTGGCTGGTAATTGCGGATTCGAGATCTACAACAGCCCACTCCACGGTAACATCGCTGGTGTACCAGCCATTGGCACCATCGGGTTCATCTGGGGTTAATGTATAGCTAATTTCAGGGGGCGTATCGTCGGATGGAGCTGCTAAGACAGTGACTTGATAAGAACTAAGATAACGTGCTCCTAATTTCGCACCTGTAGGGTTGGAATTAGTAATACCAAAAGCTCCAACTTCAAGCGTAAACGTGCCCGGAGCCTGTTCAGCGGCAACTGTTACGGTTCCATAGGCATAAAAAAACTCATGGGGGTCTTGTGCTTCTCGTGGACCTACGGTAAATGTCTCGGGATTCGAACCAGTAAATGTTCCGCCTGAGAGAGTCCAGTCTTTATAGACTTTAAAAGTTGCCGTTCCCTCTTGTTTGCCGGAAACGGTCAAAGTAATTACAATCGGGGCTGAAGCTCCGGGTGCCAATTCCACTGATCCGGTTGGGGCTGTTACATCCACAACCGATGCATCGACATCGCTTGCAAAAACGGTCGAGGAAAACAGCAAACCCATAATTAGTACGATTGACAATATCTTAGTAAATTTTTTCATTTTTTCTCCTATTTTTTGAATTTTTGATTGATTCCATGGCCCTCGCCATATTCCTACACAACACTGTATCCTTTATAGGCACCACCTCCGCCTTATTCCTTACCTCTTGACCTTAAAAATCAAAACGAACAAAAGCTTCCTGACCCTTGTTTACAGTTTACATTATTTTACTGCTCTTTATCTACAATTGGTGAATTTAAAAAGTCGCAAGCCCTTGCATTTCGGTCACAAAAGGAGCGAATCGATGACTTTATTCGATAAAAAAGTAATGGAAAAAGACCTTTTGAGACAAACTAAAAGGATGGCGTCAACCAGAGAAATAATATCCCTTATTGCCGTCTGTGAGCAGGTAAACCGGCGCATTAGGGTTCGGTTCCAGCTTGTGCCTCAGCCGATAGACCAGGTTTTTCAGCAAAACGCTATCGCCATAGTTGTATGATCCCCAGACCTGTTTAATTAAGCGGTCAGTGGCTTGGGTTTGGTTGGGATGGGTCATCAGGATGTACATCAAGCGCGCTTCAAGGTAGCTCAGGCGGATCGTTTGAGAATTGGGCAAGGTCAATTGCCGGGTTTCTTCATTCAGGATGAAATTGCCTACCGTCACTTGATCCACCGTCGCAGCGGGTATCAGCTTGGCATGCCGCAGCCAGGCGTTGATCTTGGCGATAAAGATGCGCGGACTGATGGGTTTGACCACCACATCGTCAACGCCAGCTCCATAAGCTCTGAGGAGGGTTTCTTCATCCTGATGATCCGTAAAAAGCAAGAGAGGTGCAATTGTATCGGTACGCAAAGCGCGGCAAAACGCGATTTCCTGCTCTTGCTTGGCATAACTATCAACAGCGAGGATATCCGGCAAAAATTCTGCGGCTGCGTCGATAGCCTGCATGCCCATTTGGGTAAGATGAGTGGTGTAACTTGCCTGCTGAAGACAAAATTCCCAGACCTTCGCGTTAAACAGGTCGTCACTGATCAAGAGAATAAGCGATTCTTGATACTCTCCAGCAGTGTTCATGATTGACCTTTCTTTTTTAAAGTCAGTGCTTTTATTGCTCCATCAAACCATAGCAAGGATAAATGCCTTGGCTCGCTAGCCCTTCCAGCACTTCCGGCGTTAGCATATCGGCAGCGTGGTAGTGCAGCCCAAAGCGGCGCTGAATCTCGCTGATGTAGCCCGCATTTTCGGCTTTAGCAATAATCTGATCGCATTGCTCTTCTGGATAGGTGGTGAGGAGCGCTCGGCGGAATTCTGCTAAAATCTCTTGGCGCTTTTGCGGGTCGGCAGGTAAGGTCATGCGCATACCGGTATATTTACTATCGTAGGCTTCACATATTTTCTGTTCAGAAAGATTCGGGTAGCTGTTGTTGAAAACCACCATGTCATAATCCA
>Ga0208695_1002775_pt1 | contig 12379 bp, 8 predicted proteins | sample AD_UKC111_MetaG_FD_184449 | JGI IMG/M metagenome (GOLD analysis project Ga0208695, IMG submission 184449) | Active sludge microbial communities of municipal wastewater-treating anaerobic digesters from Hong Kong - AD_UKC111_MetaG (SPAdes)... | ecosystem: Engineered > Bioreactor > Anaerobic >... | reverse complement strand
GGTGCAACCTGCTTCAATGATGTAACCGCAAGGGATCTGCAGCCAAAAGACGGACAGTGGACCACAGCAAAATCCTTTGATACCTTTGCTCCTATGGGGCCTTTTATTGTAACAGGGATTGACTATGACAATACTGATATAGAACTCGTGCTTAACGGTGAAACAAAACAAAAGTCGAATACATCATATTTAATAAACAAAGCCCATGAATTAGTAAGTCATATATCTAAAATAATGACTTTGTATCCCGGTGATGTTATTGCTACCGGAACACCTTCCGGAATAGGACCTATGTCATCAGGCGATGTGGTTGAGGTCAGACTGCAGGGTATAGGCATACTCAGAAATTATGTAGAATAAATTATCCATGAAGATAAAGTGCAGAAACCTGCGCTTTATTTTTTTATATCTCACCGCCTTTCCGGTTTTCCTGCCGCTGTCCCGCATATCTCAGATCGTAAATTTCCAATTAACTCAAATGCCTTTTAAGCTGTCAAGTGTCTGAAAATTGAAAACAATTGTATTCGATATAAGAACATTGCTTTAATAATGTATGCGAAATTTGCACAAAAACTATTTTTTTTTGAATTAAAGATGATATAATAAAAATATACATCGTGAATTAGATTAATTTCCGGATGGCTACTGAGAAATATTTAGATAATAATAGCGGGGTCTTTACAAAACAGAGTTATAAGTTTAAGATGGGAGGATTTGTATGAAAAAGATTCTTATTACAGGAGCTTTGGGACAGATTGGCACGGAACTTACCGAATATCTCAGAGAGCAGTATGGGAACGATAATGTTGTTGCCAGCAACAGAAGCAAGCATGGTGATGACAGTTTCTTTGAAGCGGGCCCTTTTGAACTGCTTAACGTTCTGGATGCAAAGGGATTGGCTGAAGTGTGCAGGAAATATGGCATAAACCAGATTATACATCTGGCAGCAATTCTTTCGGCAAATGCCGAGAAGAATCCTCAAACAGCATATGATATCAATATGAATGGAACATATAATGTGCTGGAAGTGGCTAGGGAACTGGATATAGCAGTATTTACCCCCAGCTCGATAGCAGCTTTTGGGGCCGGCACTCCGGCTGACAATACACCCCAGGATACCATACAGAGACCCTCCACAATGTACGGGGTAACAAAGGTTGCAGGCGAACTTCTCTGTGACTATTATTTCAAGAGATTCGGTGTGGATACAAGAGGGGTGAGATTCCCGGGCATAATCTCCTATGCAGCTTTGCCGGGGGGAGGTACCACAGACTATGCAGTGCATATTTATTACGAAGCATTGAAGAATAAGAAATATGCTTCCTATATAGGAGCCGGTACATATATGGATATGATGTATATGCCTGATGCACTAAAGGCAGTACATGATCTAATGGAGGCAAATCCTGACAAGCTTTTGCACAGGAATGCGTTCAATGTTACTGCAATGAGCTTTGAGCCTGAAATGCTTGCCGCAGAAATCAGGAAGCATATACCTGAATTCCAATTGACCTATGATATTGATCCTGTCAGACAGGCAATAGCAGACAGTTGGCCTAATTCCCTGGATGACAGTGCTGCAAGGGCGGAATGGGGATGGAATCCTGAATTTGATTTGGCATCGATGACAAAGGATATGCTTGAAAAGCTGGCAATAAAGCTGAATATCAAAGAATAAGTTTAAAAGGTGTATAAGAAAGAGGAGGTAAACAGAATGGGTTTGCATGATCTGGATTTTATCACTCAAAGGCTTAACGAACTTAAGGAGCAGGGCGTTTACAGGAAGCTTCCGGTATTGGAGAGCCCCTCAGGCCCGAGATGCATAGTTAACGGAAAGAATGTAATCAACCTTTCCTCCAACAATTATCTGGGTTTGGCCAACCATCCGAGGCTCAGGGAAGCAGGGAAAAAGGCTATAGATAAATGGGGCATGGGAGCCGGTGCGGTAAGAACAATTATAGGCACAATGTCCATTCATGAGGAGCTGGAAGAAAAACTGGCAAAGTTCAAGCATGTGGAAGCTGTTTTGGTATTCCAGTCAGGCTTTACGGCAAATGCCGGAGCAATTCCCGGGATAGTAGACAAAGGCGATGTAATTATAAGCGATGAGCTGAATCATGCTTCTATTATAGACGGCTGCAGACTGAGCAGAGCTGACGTAGTAAGATACAAGCACAGCGACATGGAAGATCTGGAAAGAGTAATTAATGAAGTTAAAGATAATTACAACATAAAGCTTATCATCACTGACGGTGTTTTCAGCATGGACGGTGATATAGCAAAGCTTCCCGAAATAGTTGAGCTTGCAGAAAAATATGGATGCCTTACTTATGTTGACGATGCGCATTCCAGCGGAGTGCTTGGTAAGAGCGGCCAAGGCTCTGCGCATCACTTCGGGCTGAGTGACCGGGTTGACGTACAGATAGGGACCCTTTCAAAGGCTATAGGGGTTGTAGGCGGATATGTGGCAGGCAGAAGGAATCTTATAGAATGGCTGAATCACAGAGGAAGGCCTTTCCTCTTCAGTACTGCGGCACCACCGGCAGTAGCGGCAGCTTGTATTGAAGCAGTAAACATACTTTCAGAAAGCACAGAGCTTACTGATAGAATGTGGGATAATGCAAATCATTTCAAGAAAAAGCTCAATGAACTGGGCTTCAACACAGGAAAGAGTGAAACCCCCATTACACCGGTAATAACAGGGGATGACAAAAAAGCCGTGGAACTGAGCAAAAGGCTTTTCGAAGAAGGAGTATTTGCACAGGCTATAGTATACCCGACAGTCCCGAAGGGTGGGGCAAGAGTAAGGACGATAGTGACGGCCGCACATACAAAGGATGATCTTGATGAGGCGGCGGCAGCCTTTGCAAAGGTTGGAAGAGAACTGGGACTGATAAAATAATACAGAGCAATATCAAGGGGGCGGCGCAAAACTACCCGGTAAGTAGTCAGCGACGCCCCTTTTTCATGTCTGAAACATTTGCCAGAGGCATTACGTCATTACTAATGTTATAATAATAGTATCTATTTTTATCCGGGGGTGTAAAAATGAGAAAATATTTTTTAATAATATTAACAGCTTTAATAATTGCTGCAATTACAGGTTTCTTTGTTTTCCCGCAGCTTTGGACAACCATTCAGTACACTCCTGATAAAGTGCATCTTGTTATCGAAGACGGCATTGCAGGGGATGAGGATTCACCTATTTTGGAAAACGGTCAGCTGCTGTTTTCCATTGATACTATAAAAAAATTCATTGATCCAAATGCACATTGGGATGAAAAAGCCAATAAGGCGGTATTTACTACCAAGGATAAGGTGCTGATTATGAAGACCGGGAAGCTCACTGCAATGGTAAATGCCCGTCCTGTGGATATTAATATACCTGTAAAGCTTGTGGACAACAAACCGTATATTCCCATACAGATGCTGGACACAATGTTTGGAATAGAAGTCCAGTGGATTCAGGAAAATAATGTAGCAGTGCTTGATTATGCAAAAAATACCGTTCAGATTGCAGTGGTTCAGAAGAACAACAGAATCATGAAGGCAAAGCCTGCCTTGTGGTCCCCGGCGGTCAGAAAAAATATTGATAAGGGTGAAGTACTAAGAGTATTCGGCGGGGATGAAAAGTGGTACAAGGTAAGAAGCAAGGACGGGTTTATAGGGTATATACAGAAGAAATATGTCAAAACCGATCTTATTGCCTCAGGGACGGATGTGACTGAATCCGCCGGCAGCACTGCCTGGAAACCGGAGCGGGGAAAGATAAATATGACGTGGGAATATGTAGGGAACAGGAATCCGGATGTATCACAGCTGAAAAGCATCAGCGGCCTTGATGTGGTTTCTCCCACCTGGTTCTATATTGTGGACAAGCAGGGAACGGTAGCAAATAAGGCTGATATAGGCTATGTGAACTGGGCGCACAGAAACGGCCATAAAGTGTGGGCCCTTGTAGGAAACGGATCAGACCCGGATATTACTCATGATTTTTTGAACAATACCGATACAAGGGAAAAAATATATCAGCAGCTGTTGATATATGCCAAGCTATATAAGCTTGACGGGATTAACATTGATTTTGAAAACATATATATGAAAGACAGGGATATGCTTACTCAATTCATGAGAGAGCTGGCACCTTTATTAAGGGAACAGGGGCTGGTGGTGTCAATTGACGTCACCTTCAGGTCTTCCAGTGAGAATTGGTCCCTGTGTTATGACAGAAAAGCCCTGTCCCAGGCGGTTGATTATGTCGCAGTAATGGCATATGATCAGCATTGGGCTTCAAGTCCGGTGGCAGGCTCCGTTGCAGAGCTTGGATGGGTTGAAAAGGGCCTTGAAAGAATTCTTGAAGAGGTTCCGGGGGAAAAGCTGCTTCTGGGACTTCCCTTCTATACAAGGGTATGGAAGGAAGAAAGGGTTGATGGTAAGATTAAGGTATCGTCAACAGCAGTATCCATGGGAAAGGTGGAACAAATACTGTCTGAAAAGAAGCCGGAAGTGATATGGGATGAAAAAAGCGGCCAGCACTATGCCGAGTATAAGGAAGGCAAGGTCACATATAAGATTTGGATAGAGGATGATAAGTCAATAAATCTCAAATCATCTCTAATCCACAAGTATGACCTGGCGGGGGCTGCGTCCTGGAGAAAGGGTTTTGAATCGGAGGACATCTGGGCTGTGCTTGAGGACAACCTGAAAGTGAAGCAGAATTATGCCCAATGGGCTAATGCCAATAGTGCAGCTGCTGATTAATTTGAAAAGGCTGATGTTGCATGACTATGGGAAACGAAATAAGAATATCGGTAAGGGATCTGGTGGAGTTTGTTTACCGCTCAGGGGATCTGGATTCGAGGTTTGCAGGAATGGGAAAGGCCATTGAAGGAACCAGGCTGCACCAGAAAATACAGGGTCTGAGAAAAGATGAGGCGGCAGGCAGCGGAGAAATCTACCTCAAGGAAATAAGCGTTTCCATGAGGGTATGCTTCAGGGATATTACCTTTATTATTTCCGGAAGAATTGACGGACTGCTGCAAAGCAGTGAAGGCATTACCCTGGAGGAAATAAAGACTACCTCCAGTCCTTTGGAGAACATAAGTGAAGACACTTACCCGGTGCATTGGGCACAGGTAATGTGCTATGCTTACATGTATGCATCGGAGCAAGCCCAAAAAACGGTCAATATACGCCTGACCTATTATAACGCCGACAGCGGTGAGCAGAAGGTTTTTACCAGGAGGGCCGGTATAGGGGAACTGGAAAGACATTTTACCGAAGCGGTGGAGAAGTATTATGGCTGGGCTTTTGCAGCCTGTGAATGGATTGCATTGAGAAACAGCACCATAAGGGATCTGGGATTCCCATATGACAAATACCGGAAGAATCAGAGAAAGCTTGCGGTTGCGGTATATAAGACAATAACTGCTTCGAAGAGGATTTTCATACAGGCTCCTACGGGAACGGGAAAGACAATCTCGGCACTTTTTCCTGCAGTTAAGGCATTGGGAGAAGGCAATACGGATAAGATATTCTATCTGACTGCAAAAACTATAACCAGGCAGGCAGCTTTGGATACAATCAGTAAAATGAAGTGTAAGGGACTCAGAATCAAAGCCATTGTGCTGACTGCTAAGGATAAGATATGCTTCAAGGAGGAATCCGACTGCAACCCCGAGTACTGCGAATATGCAAAGGGATATTACGATAAGGTGAATGCTGTTCTGAAGGAGATTTTTGAAAGGGAGGACATAATTACAAGGGAGCTGGTGGAGGAGTACGCCAAAAGGCACACGGTGTGCCCCTTTGAGCTTTCATTGGACTTATCCTATTGGACGGACTGCATAATATGCGACTACAATTATGTCTTTGACCCCAGGGTAAACCTCAGAAGGTTTTTCACGGAAACAGAAAGCAATTATGTGCTGCTGATAGATGAAGCCCACAATCTTGTGGACCGTGCAAGAGAAATGTTCTCTGCGGAGCTTTATAAGAAACCTTTTCTTGAAATAAAGCGCTTGATGAAGGTAAAGGCACCTTTGATATCAAAGGCAGCTAATGGCATCAACTCAGCTTTACTTAAAATAAGGAAGAAAAGCGGGAGCAAGAACTGCTGTATGGCAAAAGAGGAGCTGAAAGAGCTGTGTCAGGCACTTAGGGCTTTTATCAGCCGGGGTGAGGAATGGCTTGGCTCAAATCATGAGGAGCAAGGATACCGTGAGGTACTGGAGCTTTATTTTGAAGCAGCGGCATTCTTAAGGATTTACGAGATTTTTGATGAGAGATATACTGCATATGTTGAGCTGTCGGGAAGTGATGTGAAGCTTAAGCTTTTCTGCCTGGATCCTTCCAAGCTTCTCGGGGAAATAACCGGACGGATGAAGGCTTCCGTATTCTACTCGGCTACTTTGACGCCCTTGTATTATTTCAAGGACATTCTCGGAGGCAGCGAAGAGGATTATAACATAAGGCTGGATTCTCCCTTCGAAGAATCCAACCTGTGTCTCACTATAGCCGGGAATGTGTCCACCAGGTATACGGACAGAGAGGGCAGCCTTTCGGAAATTGCCGAATACATCAAGACTTTAGTCAGCGCAAGAAAAGGCAATTATCTCATATTTTTCCCTTCATACAAGTACATGAATGAGGTATTTGGATTATTTACAGAAAGATATCCTGGAATCGGAACAATTTTGCAGCAGCCTGCCATGCAGGAGGAAGAAAAGGAGCGTTTTCTTCAATGCTTCTGCCGGGATAATGATAAGGAACTGCTCGGATTCGCAGTTATGGGAGGAATCTTCTCAGAAGGAATAGACCTTGCGGGGGAAAGGCTTATTGGGGCTGTCATTGTGGGTGTAGGGCTCCCGCAGGTATGCTTCGAAAGAGATATTATAATGGATTTCTTTAAAAAGAAGAACAATATGGGTTTTGAATATGCATACATGTATCCGGGGATGAATAAAGTTATGCAAGCAGCCGGAAGGGTCATCAGGTCTGAATCTGACCGGGGTGCCGTACTGCTCATTGATGAAAGGTTTTGCAGCAGCCGGTATACTAATATCTTCCCTCAGGAATGGCTGCATAATAATAATGTTGAAAGCCATGAGGAATTAGGACGAATATTGGAGGAGTTTTGGAGCCGGATGGAGTAATATATGATATAATATTCATAATATTATTATTGCTGACGGTTTTAGGAGTAATCAAAAATGAGTGCAATTTCAGCTGAAAATATGAAAAGCTTCTCAGACACTGTATCGGATTTGTATACTCTGTTTTTCAAGAGCTATCCCTTTATGAAGCCTTTTCTCATGAATATATTCTTGTTCAGTTCCGGCAACTTTGGAATAATCATCAAGGAAGAAGGGCGCGAGGCGGGAAGGTTTTCAGTTTACCATAGTGCCGAAGGTATTATTGTCAAAGAAGGAATCAAAGAGGGGATCAATGTCAGAATCACATTGAACAGAAAGCACTATGAGGATATGATGCAGAACAGTAAAAAGTACATGGAGAAGCCCTATAAGCTGCTTAAGTTTTTCCCGGTTTTTTTGAGGTCTGTTGCAATTGATAACACAGCCCTGGCAGAGAATGCACTTACAGGAAGCAAAGTAACCTTGAGGCCCGGGTCAGACAGTGACATATATTATTTGTTAAGGTGGTATAATGACATTGAGTTGAACAGGCTTGCAGGCTGGAGCAATTCCAAGGTAACTCCGGACAAGTTGAGGTACAATATAACAAGAAGCTTTGGGTATGATCCCATGAATCTTATGATTGATAACGAAGAGGGAACGCCTATAGGGACAATACAGCTCTATGATTTCAATGAACAGGATAAAAGCTGTAAGCTTGGCATAAGAATCGGGGACAGAGATTATTGGGGCAAAGGATATGGGGAGGATGCAGTTAAGACGATTCTCAGATATGCATTCTTTAATATTGATATATTCAGAGTTACTTTGAAGGTATATGAGTACAATGAGAGGGCAGTCAAATGCTATCTGAAATGCGGCTTCCGCTGCGAGGGCAGAACAAGGCAGTCGGCATGCATTGACGGAAAGTACTATGATGAGATTATAATGGGAGTACTGAAAAGCGATTTTATCCGGCTGCCGGATAAATAAATGAGACGCGGGCGAAACGTCCCCGCGCCTTATCATTTGTTTCCCATGTCTTTCATATCCTGCACCATGTCTGATACTCTGAAATATGCATTTCTCGCTGAACGTGAAACCTTTTTGCGCGTTTTTGAACTTAATGCAGGGATTAAAACCAATCCTGCCATTGCACCTAATGCTCCCCAAGTCATCATGCTTCTGGAGGCTCTTCGCATAACGATAGCACTTCCTTTCGGTTTTTATGTAAGCCTTTGAATGTATTGTATTAATAGGTTGCTTTTTTTTGTATATATTAAACCATGAAAATAATAGTATTTTCATATTCCCGAAAAATCGAATTCAGGAGTATAGCTGCTGTGTGCAGATTCCAAGCCCTGCATAAATCCGTTTTCCAGGCCTGCTTCAAAGAAATAGCCAAGCACCTCATCATATTCGGACAAGCTTATTCTCCTGTTGATATCCTTGTATTGAGAGGCTTTGTGCATTGGAGTATATTGGCACATGATGCTCATGTATGCGTATTTTCCTATATTTGCACGTACCCATTGGAAAATCCTTCTTGAATCCAATCCTAAACCGGGGAGAACCAGGTGCCTGATAATCAGTCCCTTCTGAATCATTCCGTCTTTGTCAAACTCAGGATATCCTGCCTGATTATGCATTGCCATTACAGCCTTTGAGGCGTACTTAAAGTAACTGCCGGTACTTGAATATTTTAGCGAGTATAAGTCATCATAATATTTGATGTCGGGAAGGTAGACATCAACAGTCCCCTTAAGGGCTTCGATGGTTTCTTCAAGTTCATAACCGTTGGTGTTGTATATGATCGGCACATGCAGGCCTTTCTCTTTTGCCTTTCTTACAGCCTCGATGATATGCAGTGCATATGGAGTGGGAGATACAAGGTTGATATTATGGGCACCCTGCTCCTGAAGCTGAAGGAATATCTCCGCCAATCTTTCAGTCGAAATTTTTTTGCCGATTAATGCACCGGAGGATTTTTGACTGATATCATGATTCTGGCAGAACACGCATTTCATGTTGCAGCCGCTGAAAAATACTGTGCCGGATCCTCTGCTGCCGCTGACGCAGGGTTCCTCCCACTGATGAAGGCAGGCCTTTGCAGCCAGCACTTCTGATCCGGCACCGCATAAGCCTTTGCCTTCATACCTGTTGGCCCCGCATTTTTGGGGGCAGATTCTGCAATTTTTCAAAATATCGTACATGGTGATTCCCTTTCTGTTCACTGTTTATCAGAAAGCCTCAAACCTTCCGACAGAAATATTAAATCATATGGAACAGCAAATTTGAAGGATTTATTTATTCTCGTATAGAATACTATACTGAAAAATAGAAGGAAAAATGTAAAATTAAGCAAAATTAACGGTGCAAGGGTGAGTTTTATGGCTGAACAGGAATTGCTATTCTCTTTGGATATAGGTACCAGAACCGTAGTCGGCATAGTGGGATTCCACGACGGTCAGAAGTACATAATCAAGGACTTTGAAGTGGAAGAGCACAAGGAAAGGGTTATGTATGACGGACAGGTTCATGATATTGAGCTTGTTGCAAAAGCAGTGGAGAAAGTTAAGGTAAGGCTTGAAGAAAAGACAGGCCTTAAGCTTAAAAGAGTATCCGTCGCTGCCGCGGGAAGGACCCTGAAGACTTGCAAAGCCCTTGTGGAGCAGGATGCGGATCCATCAGTGGGAGTTGACAGGGAGCTTATAAGCAATCTTGAAATTGAAGCAATTCAAAAAGCTCAGAAAAGCATGGAGGAGCAGACAGAAGAGGGGGATCAGGCATTTTTCTGCGTAGGGTATGCTGTGGTGCACTATTTCCTTAACGGAAGTATAATCAGCAATCTTGAAGGGCATAAAGCAAAACGCATAGGAGTGGAAGTACTGGCTACTTTCCTTCCCAGACTGGTGGTGGAAAGCCTGTATGCAGTAGTTGCAAGGGCAGGACTGGAGATTGCGAGCATCACACTGGAACCTATTGCGGCAATGAATGTGGCGATTTCCAGCAGCTTGAGGCTGTTAAACCTTGCTCTTGTGGACATTGGAGCAGGAACTTCAGATATTGCACTGACAAAGGATGGAACTGTGTTTGCTTTTGCAATGGCTTCCATTGCGGGAGATGAAATTACCGAAAAGGTAGCCGAAGTCCTGCTGCTTGATTTTGACGAGGCAGAAAAAGCTAAAATCAGCCTGAATAAAGAAACTGTCAAATATACCGATATAATGGGACTGGTTCATGAAAAGAACTCATCGGAGGTTTTGAATGAAATAGATGAATCAATCAGGATGCTGGCTGAAGAAATCAGTAACAAAATACTTGAATTCAACGGGAAAGCACCAAGTGCGGTATTCCTTGTGGGGGGAGGAAGCCAGATACCAAGGCTTACCGGATATATTGCCGAATACCTCCGGATACCTTCGGAAAGAGTAGGGGTAAGAAGCACCGATATCATTAAGAATGTGGGGATAGAGAGCGAAGGGCTTTCGGGACCGGAATTCATAACACCTATCGGAATCGCTGTTACTTCTTATTTTAACAGGCAAAGGGATTTTGTTTACGTAACCGTGAATGGTGAAAGCGTAAAGCTGTTTAATTCAAAAGCTCTTACCATAGCTGACAGTCTCATAATGATGAACTACAATCCCCGCAACCTTATAGGCAGGAGGGGAAATCCGTTAATATTCAAGGTCAACGGAAAAGAGGTAATTGCCAGGGGAGAACCGGGGGTGCCTGCAACCATATATCTTAATAATAGTATTGCAGGACTTGACAGGCCCATTACAAGCGGAGATGTAATAACTGTGGAGCCTGCCGAAGAAGGTAAACCGGCAGAGGCTGCTGTAAGGGATTATCTGGGCGACTATATTGAAAAAACTGTTTATCTGAATGAAAGTCCTTTTATTATAAGGCCAATAATAACCGTGAACGGCTTTGAATGTGATATGGATGCTCCTATAAAAAACGGCGATGAATTGAATATAAAAAACATTGATACAGTATACGGGCTTTTGAAATTCCTGGATTTGAATTATAATGATATAGAAGTTGATATCAACGGCAGGAAGGCAGAGCTAGACGATGTAATAAATGATGGTGACCATATCAGCTATAAGGTATCTGAAAGAACAATAACGGAGAGCTTTCCGGGAAATGATGAAAAATCCGCCTGCGTAAACGTGACTATAAACGGAGAACCGAAAATTCTGATGACAAATAAAACCCAATGCTTGTTCGTGGATGTATTTAATAATATTGATATAGATTTCGACAACATTAAGGGAGTAAGTGCTATGCTTTTAAACGGGAATAAAGCTAATTTCACCGATGTGATAAATGACGGGGATGAAATTGAGCTTTATTGGAAAGAAAAATAGCTGGAATTTTAGTTGATATATCATTACTGGACAAGTGAAATGTATATAATATATCAGTACAAGTAGTGATGCAGTTGTAAACGCAGAAAAGTGGGGGAATGCATATGAACAGGAATATAAAAATAGGTGTCGGCGTAATTATTGTTTTATTGATTGCAGCTGCAGCGCTGAGCGCAGCAATGGTAAGCGGAGATAAAATCCATTCCAATATTTCAATTAACGGAATCGATGTAGGCGGTTTTGTTCCTTCACAGGCGGAGAGCTTGCTGAAGGAAAAAATGGAACCTGTTATTGACAATTTGGGTATTGTCTTAAAATTTGAAGAAAAAGAATGGCAGTTGAAATATAGGGATATTGATTTTAAATATGAGTATGAAGATGCAGTGACAAAAGCTTATGATATAGGGCATAAGGGAAGTTTCTTCAAGAGAATCAGGGATGTGGTTGCAACTCAGCTGAATGGAGAGAATATCGAGCTTAATTGTTCCTATGATTTGCAGTACTTGAAAAACAAGCTGGGAGACATTTCAAAAGAATTGGATCAGGAAGCCAGGGATGCATCAATAGTATTAAAGGAGCAAGGCTTTGTGATTACTGATGAAGTAGAGGGCAGGAAGCTTGATGTCAATAAATCCTGCGATATTATTAAGGCTTTTTTGGATAAAGCCTCAGAAGGAGAGGCGGAATTGGCTGTTGATGTTACAGAACCGGAAATTAAAAGATCCGACCTTGAAAACATTAAGGATAACCTTGGAGAGTATTCAACAAAGTTCAACGCAGCTGATGTTGACAGGACTCATAATATAAAAATTGCCACCAGCAGTGCATCACACATATTGGTTAAGCCGGGCGAGGTCTTTTCCCTGA
>Ga0208695_1002770_pt1 | contig 12400 bp, 8 predicted proteins | sample AD_UKC111_MetaG_FD_184449 | JGI IMG/M metagenome (GOLD analysis project Ga0208695, IMG submission 184449) | Active sludge microbial communities of municipal wastewater-treating anaerobic digesters from Hong Kong - AD_UKC111_MetaG (SPAdes)... | ecosystem: Engineered > Bioreactor > Anaerobic >... | reverse complement strand
GAGGTAAGGCGAAATGCCGTTTTTGTACTCTTCAAAGCAAATCGTTGCGTTGCGAAACTGAGCCAGTTTGCGGCTAAAACCTTTTGGGCTGCTGGCACTGCCCAACGAAATGGGGTCTTGCGGTTGCCCGAACAGCGAAAGTAGGGCATCCCGAAATGTGGATTTGCCGGTGCCTTTCATCCCGAACAGGAACAGCAGCGGGAAAAAGTTGGTATGGGCCACAATCAGGTCGCGGAACAGGGCAGCGCAGGCAAAAACGACCCCGATTCGACCATTTTGGTTTTCACTAAAGGCGTCGTTGAACAGTTTGGCCCACTGCTCAAAAGAAACCGCACTGGCCGGGTTGTGTACAAAATGCCGTTCGTGCGCAAACACCGTCTGGTTGTCGGCGTAAATGCTACTGAACACGGGAATGAAGTACCGTTGCTCGCCTAACTCCACAATCCCGAACTCGTTGACAGGGTGAAACGCCTGGCCGTCAAAAATGCCATTGGCCCACGCGTAAAAATGGGTACCAGGCACCTGCCCCAATGTGCTGACCTCAATGGCCGTTTTTTCGGCACTAAACCAGCCCTCTTTGATGGTTGCAAACTGCTGACTGTTCCACCTGGCCACAAAATTGCCCTGCCCTTCCACTACGGCTTTGAATGACTCGCAGCCCGCCAACTCTTTGACCGGCGCACACAACACTTTGCGTTTGCCTTCCGTGTTGTTCACCGCAAACACCCGTTTGGGCACGTCGGGGTGTTGCAAATGGTAGAGCGGCTCTACCAGAAAATTGGAAATAAAAGCCGTCTTGCCATTGTCTGAAACCCACTTGTAGCGCCCCTCTTCTTCCAACAAATTGGTAAGGGTTTGGGGCGTCTTGTTCGCTGTTTTTACGCTGTTTTCGAGGGGTTGGCCGTACCCCTGCAAACACAGGGTTTTGGCAGCGGCTTTGGCGTCGCCCTGGTGTTCTTCAATCAGGTACATGCCAAAGGCGGAGTAGCATTTGTTGGCCTCGTAGTTGCTCGACGTGGTAAAGGGGTAAAACCGTTGCTCGCCCTTGCGGGTGGTGACAATGGTGGCATCTACCCCGGCGGCATTTTTCGCACCTGGTCGGTTGAGGTAGGTAATGTCCCCTGCACTGCGTAGCACTTTCCAGCCTGCCTTTTCGGCCATTTCCAACACGGTGTGGCGTTGGTTGAAGACGTACCAAGGTGTTTCTCCCGTGTCGTTTTGGGTGTGCTGTTCCAGGCGGGGCACGGCAGCGTCGGAGCGGTCATTAAGTACCCGGCAAATGCTAATCAAAGCGGTGCGCTCTTCGTCGGTGAGCCGCTGAATGTTGGTGTAATCCCCTTGCTCCAATTGGTAGCCAGGTGAAGGCGCAACGAATAGCAGGCCACCAACACCCCGTGTTTCAATCATTGCCTCCTTTTGACCGGCCCGGATGGCTAATTTTTGGTTAGGCTCGACGTTTTCGGCCCGGTAAAGCACATGCCAGCCGCCCGATTTGGTGCGCACCAGGACGCATTTTTGAAGCGCATAGGTGGCAATTTCGTCTTGCCGTACGAGGTCGAAAAAATCGGTGGCTACCTTACCAGTCGGGTCGTGTTTGGTGTCAATGTCTACCACCTCAATGCCGTCTACCCCCGTCAAAATTGCCAGGCGTGAGCACGGAGAGGCAAACAGTTTTTGCACGTCTGCTGCCGTCTGTCCCGCTCTGTACTTTTTCCATTGTGGAAACTGCTTTGCAGGGTCGGGGTTTTCCCGGTAGGGAATGACACGCAGGCCAGCGGCGTGAAGGGTGAGCGCAGCGGCAAGAAAATCTTGCGGCTCATTTGCGGGTAATGAACTAAATTTGTCCATCTTTAACAGGATAGTTTTGCCCGTTTAGCCCTTCCACGGCGACGGGCATTTTTATTTAAAAATCAGTGCTTCTTAGCCAGGGAGAGCACCTTTTCCCGGTCAAAGCGCACGGCTTTGCCCACGTAGTGGCGTTTGAGTTTGCCCGCACGGGCGGCGTTGTCAATGGTGGACGTGCAAACCCCAATCAGGCGGGCAGCCTCTCGTTTGGAGACAAAGGGAGGCGCTGCCGCGTCGGGGGCGGTGTTGTGGTTTTGGGGTGCGTACCGTTCAAATGCTGCCTGAAGTCGCCGGTCTACGATTGTTTCAAGTTCTTCAGGTGTGATAACTACCATTCGTACCATGTCTACTGATTTTCAGCAAAAGTGGTAGGTGGTGGTAGGTGGCACACAGGGAAAACCGGTTCCCGTTTTTCACGGTCTCATCATTGCTTCTAACCTCTTATGAAGCGCCTGCAACTCTTCCTCAAAATCTCCAATTCTGCTTTTTAAATCAATCGAGTTTTTGCCAAATTTGATACCAAATTGAGCGCCCAAAGCATTAACCACTTTGTAAACAGGCGCACCTGCTTTTGCAAGGCCACACTTTACTGCTGCCCTCCAAAAAATGGAGATTACTTTAGTTTTAGGCAACCCAACGGCAGCCCATTTGCCATTACTCAAAATCTCAGTTTCGGTGGCTGCCCTTAGTGCCAAATCCAGACTTGGTTGGTCTTTAAAGTATTTGAGTAGAGGCATTTCAGGCCCATTTAGTGCCTGTTGGGTTTCTTTGAGAAATAGCTCCATTTTGTATTCGTGAAACTCCCGAAAATCAGACTCTTTCACTTTCGCCATTTCGCCAAACAGGCTACCAATTGGTTCATCCCCATGCTTTTCAACAAAAAACCACCAGGCAAACTCTTCGTAATCAAAGGGAATAATGTAGCCTTCTTTAATCAGGAAATGAATCAAGGACTCTCGTTGCTTTTCATAAGTTTCCTCATTGTCTCTTTTCATTTTCTCCCACTGCTCCCCCATCCACTTAAAGTATGCCGCGTTTTTTTTGAGCGGCTCCAATGCTGTTTGCCAACCTTGTAGCGTGGCAGCAAAGGCATTCTGAATAGGTTCAAGGTTCACTTGCTCCATTGCTCGTTGAATACCTTGGAAGTGAACAGGCTCTCTCAAAGCGGAAACTATTTTTCTAAACTCTTCGCTTTGTACAAATGGCCTAAACTGATCTGAGCGAATTACACTATTCTGAAGTGGCCCTAATGAGACACGCAATTGCTCCATTGCTCGTTGTATGCTTTGCCCATAATCGGGCAATTTTAGAGATGCAGCCATTCGCTTAAACTCTTCACTTTGAAAGTACGGTGCTAACTGATTAGATTGAATTGTGCTCAATCGCTCCCGCAAATGATCTCTGTACGCCTCAAGAATTTGCAAGAGCACGTACTTGTCAAAGTCGCTTTCGCTTAACGCTGAGGCCCCCCACTGTGAATTGGCAAGTTTGCGTTTCAGTTTAGCCAGGTCATTGCCGCCTTTTCTCTGCTCAGTAAGTGCGCCCCCGGCTAAAATTGTGTACTCCCGTCCTGTCTGCGTGTTAAGCAAAGGGAAAGCAAAGGCAGGGTACATGTCCTCATTGACCATGTGCCCTCTGATTTTTTCCAACTCCGCTCTAATCATTTGTTCCTGGTCAGCAGCGGCCACCGAGTTTAAACTTGCCTCCAATTGTTCGACCAGTCGAGGCAAACAGTAGTCAATGTTTTGGCGGATTATTTTCTCTTTTTCAGGTGCCATAAAATCAGTTTTTTGAAAGCGAAGCCAGGCAAAAAAATCCCCTGGCTTCGCACTCTGTTATTTTAAATCATTTACGGGATTTCACGGGATTATTACGGGATTTCCACGCCTCGCAGAGCCCCGGCGGTGGTAACTGTTAGGGTCGAATCTGCTGCCGTGCTTCGCTTCGTGAAAAGCCATTTTGCACCCCTCTGAGCAGAACTTTTGCCAGCCCACTTTGGCGGTAAAATCCTGCCCGCACTGCACACAGATTTTGGCAAACCCCGACTGCTTAACGGTTGCGTTAGTAACTGAGCCTTGCGTCTCACTCCGTCGGCGGGCCAGCGCCTTGCCACACTCCCGGCGGGCCAGTTCCAGTGTACTGCCGTTTAACTTGCTTACACTGTCGAAGGGCGTTTTGCCGTCGGGGTTTTTAACAGCAGTGTGAAAGCAGCCAGGCGTTACCTCTGTTATTTGGCAGGTATAGCCGTCGGCAGTGGTTCCGGCCCAAATGTTCTTTTTCCCGTCGGTGTCGGCTTGTTGTGTTTGTGTCCACTCAAAGCCGTCTGATTCAGTAGCAGGGGCTGCCGTTAGGTTGTCAGCAGACGGCGCGTAAGCGTAGCGCGGCCCGGCGGTAGTCAGATTGGCAACACTGCCCCCCCGGTAGCGAATCGAGGTAGCAGGCGCTCCCGTCGGGGCGTCAGGGGCAGGGCTGAATGTCAGCGGGGGAGGTGGGGTAGTGGCCAGATTGAGGCGGTGCGGTCGCCAATCTCCCAACTCGTACAAGGGGTGCAGGTCGGCGGGTTTCGGCGGGGCGGGTGTGGTGTCGGCCCAACGTTGGATGAACGTGCGGGCGGTGTAGTTCCACTTGTCGCTGGCCGTGTTCCAGAACTTCGCCCAAATGCTTTCGCTGAAATGGTACTGGTTGGGTGCGGCCACTAACTCAATGCCGCTGCCTTTGCGGTGCATTTCGGTAATGACTAACGACAACACCAACACCAGGTGAAACACCACGGTGAGCCACCCTAAGCCGCCCCCGTACTGAGCCACCTTTACCCGGCTTTCCATTTGGGCGGTGTTGTTGTGGTTGGTCACGGTTTGCCGGGTGGCTGTTGCCGCGTCGAGGGCTGCCAATTGGCGGCTTTTGGCGGCTTGTAATTCGGTGGACATTGCCGCGTCCAGGTCGGCCAGTTTGGCCGCACATTCAGCATTCAAAGCCGCTATTTTGGCATCTCTGACAGATTCGTACCTTTGGCGCGTTCTTTTTTCGCGTTCAATGTGTGCATTTTGTGCATTTTTGGTGGAGGTGGCCAGCCCTTTGTAACGGTTGGTAATTTCGTTTACCTCTGCCTGGTAGTTGATTTCGGCGGTCTGGTTGGCAGTTTGTAAAGTGCGGTCGGCCTCTGTCTCGTTGAGTAGTGCAGGCGGTGGAGCGGTAGCCGCTACCAAATCCCGGCTCCCGGCAAACGAGAGGTACAAGGAAGCCCCGAACAGGCACACCGTGACGGCGAAAATGAAAAGAGACATCCACAAATCCAGGCCAGCAAAACGGCGGTGTAACACGGCACGGGCAGCGAAGGGTAAAAACGTCCTTTGCCCCATTTCGAGAATGAACACCCCGAACGCGGCGCAAGCAATGGCCCAAAGGCCAGCGTAAGCACCAAAAAACGCTGAAATGTGCGCCAATACCAGGGCGTGAATGATACCAAACTCGGTTAGCCCGTTAATGAATTGGGCAAACACACCGAGTTTTGAAAGAACAGGTACCAACGTAGCGTACCTCTGAAAAAAGCCCTCGTTTCGAGGCAAAGAGAATGCAGTTTGCATTACCAAAAATGTTTAGAGATGAACATTTCCCCGTCCCGGTGTCCAATCGTAGGCGGGGTTTTTTATTTCTTGTTTGTTGGCTAATGAGGTAGGGGCGCGGGTGGTGCTCGTAAAGGTTTACTCACTGTTTTATCTGTGTTAACTGCTTTTAGAATGTCACGTTGGGCGGGTCATTTGGCCTTTAGCCTTTCGTCTCCCTTTACCAGTTCGGCCAGGCGGTCGGCGTTTCGTTGGCTGCCAATTACCACGTAATCCAAAAACTGTTTCTCGGTGGTGTGGCCGGTAATCTGCATTAGCACAAAAGCAGGTACTTTCAAATCGTAGTAGAAGTTGGAAGCAAAAGACCGGCGGGCAACGTGCGACGAAATTTTGTCGCACTTGCGCACAGTGGTTTCAGTCACCTGCCCCCCTTTGCTTTCAATCCAGTTAATGCGCTCGGTCAAACCCACCATTTCGCCCACCTCCTTAATGTAGTCGTTTAGTTTTTGGTCTGAAATCTGAGGTGAAGCGAACTTGTATTTTTCCAACAACTGCGACGGAATGGGCAAAAGCGGAATGCTAACCGGTGTCGTTGTCTTCTTTGTGAAAATTTCCAGGTAGTCCAGTTCGTCGCCTCTTTTAATGTGTTCGGGGCGGATGCGCTTAAAATCCGAAATACGCAAACCCGTGTAGCAGCCGATTAGAAACAGGTCGCGCACCCGTTCCAGGCGTGGTTGGGCTGACAAGTCCAAAGCGTACATCCGCTCTAACTCTTCAAAAGTCAGGGCCAGTTTGGACACTTTCACCGTTTTGGCTGAAAAGGATTTAAACGCGCTGTTGGTGTGGTAGCCGCGTTCGGTAGCCACCCGCAAAAACTCTTTCAGCACCTTAGCCATTCGAGCAAAAAAGTTAATGCCGTGGCTACGCGGTGGCTCAAAACACCACCGTTGAAAGTCTGCGAAAAATGCCGCGTCCAGGTCGGCGTAATCCAACACCCCGTTTGGGCGGTTGGCGGCTGCGTAGTTTTTGAGGTGTGTAAACACGGTGCCTAACACAGGGCGCTTTTTGCCCACTGCTTCTTTCTCCGCAATGTAGAGGGGGATAAACTCAAAGAGGTTTGGCACCGTCTCCAATTGGACGGGGGGGCGAGGTTGCCACAACATTCTGTACTCCAACTCTTCAGCAAACCTTTGCGAAGTCAGAGGGGCACCAATCGTTTCCCGGTAGATTTGGGAAACGTGGTTGCTCATTTCCTCAATGGTCTCGTTTACCCGAATGTGCAAGTTGGGATTACGGCGGTCGTACTTCATCCGCTGCACTCGCTTGTCAAAGTAGGCGGGGTCTACTACCACTCCCGGTACAATTTTTTTGAGGCGCAACCGCTCCCCGTTGTTCCAGTAGTGGAACAGCAAAAAAATTTGGGCGCGGTCAGGCGCTTTGACCATTAGGTTGAACCGTGGTACCGGTGTTACTACTTTCATTTGTTACCCCCGCTTTAGTGCGGTAGCGCGACAAATGTACACGTAGAGGTAACTTGGAGGTAACTATTTTTCATTCTCGGTAGCAGGCAGTAACAGGTTTTAGCCCATTTACAGCCATAAATGAGGGGTTTTAGCCACATTTAAGAGGCCCTAATACCTAAGGTTCAGATTCCAGCGGGATCACGACATCTTAACGCAAATCATTGTTAATCAATGGTTTGCGTTTTTTATTTTACCTCAAAAGGTAACTTGGAGGTAACAAATAACCGAGCGGTAGGACGGTTTTGGCTGCCAAATGTCAGATTTTGGCACTTGGCGTATTGGCCCTCTGCCGCGCTGCCCCTCCCGTAAGAAGAGGGGAGGGGCGGCCAAATCTCTACTAATTCTCGCCCGACACCGCCGCCGCTCCCGCACACACACTTTGGTAACTTTCTGTCACCCCCGTTTAGCACGGGAGGGGGTGGTAAATCCCTTGCTCGGTTTCAAACCAACACCCCTAAGCCCCAAAAATGTGCGCGTGTCCAAAAATCAGGGGGGGTAGTGATAGAGAACTCTATTTAACAGCACATTGGAAAGCCCGATTTAGCAAAGCGAGACAGAAGGGAGGGGGGGGGTAAAATCTCTGGGTAAGTTGGCCCAACATCGCCGCCGCTACCGGCGCGTTTATGTTGTCAAAACTCTGGACGTTTTCCCCGGGCTTGCTACTGAATGCCCTAACTCGGCCTTTTAGCCCCTTTTTCGCCAATTCTTGCCCTAAAATGGGTGAGCCAGCCAATTAAAGCCCTATAAAAAAGGTACAAAACCGTTTAAAAACGAGGCTTTTTCCACTTAAAAATCTCGTTTTTAGTAGCGTTTTGCTCCAATTTTTAATCTTTTAAGGGCTCCCAAATGTCTGCCGGAAAGCCACTTTTGTAGCCAACGTGTACAGTGAGCAAATCTTGCCAGCGGGTGGTGTAGGCAGGGGAGAGGCGGCTTTGATGTGTGAGGCGGGCTGTTGCGTCCAATGTTTGCGCGGCACTGCGCAAGGTGTTGCGGCCAAAGCGAGCGTTCACCTGGTCGAGCGTTGCCATTAAACGTTGGTGCTTTTCGTGGTCGGTGGTGTCGAACAAAGATGTTTGCCCCTGCCCCGTTGGGGTTAGGCCGCTGAGTAGCACCCCGGCGCGTTTGTAGCGGTAGCCCTCGTGGAAAATCTTTTCCAAAGCCAGTTTCGCCCCTTTCACCAATTGTAAGGTGCTGTCGGTCGGTGTGCCGAAAGTCACTGTCAACGAGCGGGCGTACTGTGGCTCATTAGCGGCCAGGTGGTTGGTTTGTACAAATGCGGTGAGACTGGCCGCGCTGCTGCGTTGACTGCGTAGTTTTTCCCCACAACGGGCTGCGAAGTCGGCCAGGGCTTCCGCCAATTCGCTGGCCTTCGTCAGCGGCTCCCGAAAACTACGCGACGTGCCAATGTTCTTTTTGTTCGGCACGTCGGTTTCCAACTCAATGCACGGCAAGCCCTCCAATTCCTTTTTAATGCGCAACCCCGTGACGGTGAGGTGTCGGCGTACCCAGGCTTCGTTGGCTTGTGTGAGGTCGTAGGCAGTGCGGATGCCGTAGCGTTGCAGCAGGGCCGCCGACTGTCGGCCAATGCCCCACACGTCGCCGACCTCGACGGCTTGCAACTCGTTGCACCAATTCCCTCTCAGCAGGCGCACCCCCTGGCCGTGGGCATCTTTTTTTGCCAGGCGGTTGGCCAGTTTAGCCAACACTTTGGTGGGTGCTACCCCGACCGAAACCGGCACCCCTACCCACCGCAACACCGTGCGGCGAATGCTGAGGGCGTGGGTGTGCAGGTCGAAACGTTCCATGCCGTGCAGGTCGAGAAAAGATTCGTCTACACTGTACACTTCCAGGGCGGGCGTGAATTGGCGTAGGGTATTCATTACCCGTGCTGAAAGGTCACCGTAGAGGGCGTAATTGGAAGAAAACACGTGTACCCGGTGTTGGCGGATGAGGTCGCGGATTTCAAACACGGGCTGGCCCATTTGAATGTGCAGGGCTTTTGCCTCATTGGAGCGAGCCACCACGCAGCCGTCGTTGTTGGACAGCACCACCACGGGCTGCCCGCACAAAGCAGGGCAAAACAGCCGTTCGCAGGACACGTAGAAGTTGTTGACATCAACCAGGGCGACCATGCGTTAGGGCTTTTTAATAACGTAAGTCACCACCCCCCACACAGTGAGTTCGTCGCCCTCTTGTACCTCAATGGGCTGAAATGCCGGGTTAGCCGGTAACAGCCGCACCGTGCGCCCTTTGATTTCCAGGCGTTTAACGGTAAAGCCTTCGTTGAGGTAGCAGACCACCACGGCCCCGTGTTGGGGCGGCAAGGAGCGGTCAACAATCAGGTAATCGCCGTTTTCGATGCCGTCTTCCGTCATTGAGTCCCCTTGTACGCGCACCACGAAGGTGGCGTCGGGGTTGCGGATGAGTTCAGCGTTGAGGTTGATTTGGCTTTCTAAGTAATCGTCGGCGGGCGAGGTAAAACCGGCGCAAACAGCGCCGTCTGAGTGGATTATGAAGATTTCATCGGTGAGTGAAACCGCGAACAGTTTCAGGGGCGGGGAATCTTTTTTCCTCGCAACAATCATAGTGTTAGAATCGGTTGAGGGGGCGAAGGAATCTGGTTTTGTTTTTTAAACAGTTGATTTTAAAACAAATTTAGGTATTTGTTTTTTACTAATGCGCAGGTGTTTGAAAGCGAATCTGGAACGCATTCAAAAACTTAATTAAGTCTACACGGAATGTTAGAAAAGAGAAGCGGCCTTCAACCATCTTTCTGGTTAAAGGCCGCTTCTACTTTTAGAAACCAAGCGTGAGTTAGTTATGCTGGTTGAAGTTCAAAAGGATTGGAAATGGTACGTCGCCCAAACTGTTTAAGTAAAGCAGCTTTTAAAGTAGCTTCACTTTCCCCCTGATCTTTTTTGATTTTTTTGATGTAGTCTTCGACATAAGGTTGAGAAGCCCCAGGCAACCGACTTTCAAAAAAAGGAGGCAGATCGAAGGAAAAGTACTGGCGAGTCACGTCAGGGAAGTTAGCAAAAGGTTTAATGACTTTCTGAGATTTAAACCACTCAGAGTACGAATAAACCCATTGGTCACTGCTAAACTCTAAAGTACCAATTTCGTGATTTTTGTAAAGTAAGAGAAAAATTACCTGTGTTGGTGGAGCAATCACAGGCTCTTCTTGTGTTTTGGCGTTCTCGGAATCCGAGCCGCCAAACCATGAAAAAATACCCATAACTGAAGAATTTATTTGGTTAAAGTAAATTGGAGATTCGTTGGAAGCGCAAATTAAGACAATCCTTAATCAAAGAGTAACGTCGAGGTGAAAACATTTTTTCAAACTCCACTTCCAAAACGCTTAACATTTTGGCTTGGTTCTCGGACGTAATAATGCTTTCAAATACAGAACGAAATTCAGGGTAGTTTTGATTTATCAAACGCATCAAATCAAAATGATTTACATTTTCTTGACCTTCCCAGCCAGTATGAGGTCTTGACCCGTCAAGGTATTTCTCAAGTTTAGCCATGCCTAATTGTCCTTGAAAACTAAGCAATTTGTCCTCATGCTCATTCCAAAATAGACCTCTGGCAGAGTCAAAAACAGGTGAAAATCGAGGCATCCTTTTCCCGTTCAAGTCACAAATTACCCCCCAGTTATATGTGTGCCGGTCATTATTACCCGTCACAGCATCAAAACACAACATTTTCACAAAGTCCTCCAAAATCTTTTGTCCCTCCACTCCATGCCCAAAACGGTGCTTTAGTGCGTCAATGACAAATTGAAAGGTAAAATAATTTTGGGCTGTATTTCGGCCTTTTTCGATTACGTCAACCAATTGACCGTTTGACAAATACCCGGCAAAGATTTCTGCCCCGTGCTCCAGGTTCTCCGATTTTCGTAAAAAGTATTCACTAAGAAACCGCAATTGCCCGAGTTCTTCGTCAACAACAAGCTTTGAATTAGCAACGGTAATGCCTAATGCGTCACCCAATCTGTTTAACAGATGCTCTGTAATACTTTCATTAGGATACCATTTTCGAGCACCTTTTGCAATGTAGGGAATCCAGGCTCGGGGGTTACTTTTACGAGTTGTACGCCCAAATTCGTAGACGCGAATAAAATCCTTCGGAGCCTCACCTGAAATGGCCTGATCTAAGATTAAAGTATGCCTTTTAGGCAAAACAGGGATTAAGCCTTTGAACGCTGGCTCAAACCCAGAGTGATTTTCGTAAATGATGTTCTTGAGAGAGTTAGACATTAGGCAGGTTTGAAAGTTGCAGTTTTAAGTCTGATTTAAGGCAGTTTTAACGCAGTTATTTCCCAGTCACACGCCCTAACTGCCCCTCCAAATCCCCCGGATGCGTAGAAAGCACCTCGTACCAGGTGCCCCACGTTCCCAACGAGTTAACGGCCTTTACCCACCCCTGCAAAGCCTTGCGTTTGGTTTGGGCGGTCTTGTCGTTTTGGCCTTTGGTTTCGACCACTACGTGGGCTCCGTTGGTGAGGCGCACGACAAAGTCGGGGTAGTAGCGGCGCGGTGTGCCGTCTTCAAAATACCACACCACAAAGCCTAAATGGTCATTCTTAACCCAGGAATCCACCACCGCCATTTTGTCGAGCGCAAACGAGCCGCTTAACTCCCAACTACTGTCGGCAGCAATGTTGTTGAGGTGGCACTTTTCAGTGGGCCAAACGGGTTTACTGGTTAGCCACATGGGCATGTCAGCAGTGGAAATAATGGGGCGCTCTTTGTCCAAAATCACTTCGATTTTTTCGGCGTTCTGCTCCCGTACGTGGGCCAAAATGTGCCCTACCACTTCGTTCATTGCCAGCATTAAAACAATGTTCCGCCGTTGTTCGTCTTCGCTGAAGAGGTTTTGCACCAGGCGAACTTTGCCCGACGCCAAAAAGTCCTGGACAATTTTTAAGAACTGCACAAAAAGGAAAGACTCCCGGCCTTTCCAGTTTTGCTTTTGGTATTCCTGCTCGAAAAGGCGCTGGCTCACTGCAAAAACCACGCTTTGCAAACGGGTCTCGGTATTGGCCTTCAGGCTAATGTTGGCAATGTCCTTTGCCGCTCCCTTACCTTCAACTACGGCCCCCAATTCGGCTTCAGTAATGAAGCGCAGCGGGTCAATTTCTAATGGTGTCACGTTGTCGGTGTCAACGCTCAAAATTGGGCGGAGCACATTCTCAATGCGCAGCACATTGGGGATTTCGATTTGGTGGGCCACTTTGCTGCTCACTACCTTAATTTCATGTTTGAGCAGTGCTGACTGAGAAGAAGGAGTCTCGTTGCCCTCTTGTGGCAGGATGCTGAAAGGCACCCCGAAAATGTTGACGTATTCGGGACTGAGCAAATTACCCGGGTCGAGTGGGTTAGCCTCGTTTTCAAAATCGTAAGAGACCCGGCGCAGCCCTCGCCCAATTACTTGCTCACAAAGCAACTGCGACGAAAAGGCGCGAAG
>Ga0208695_1002766_pt1 | contig 12403 bp, 13 predicted proteins | sample AD_UKC111_MetaG_FD_184449 | JGI IMG/M metagenome (GOLD analysis project Ga0208695, IMG submission 184449) | Active sludge microbial communities of municipal wastewater-treating anaerobic digesters from Hong Kong - AD_UKC111_MetaG (SPAdes)... | ecosystem: Engineered > Bioreactor > Anaerobic >... | reverse complement strand
GTACAAAAGGCATTAGATGAACTGTCGAGATTATTAGGAGGAGAAATTACTTTTGATTTGCTTCTGGATACGACCAATGCAATTAGAAATCTATTTAGCACTTTTAGTGCTTGTAATATTGGATTCATACGCGTAAAGTTAAACCATTAAATGTAAAGTAAAAGGGATAAAGTTCCATTGAGAATAGGCAAAAAATTTGAGACGCTCAAAATAAAAACTGTGAGGTCCCAAATGAAAAATCCTAATCTCAGTATAGCTGTAATATTAAAGATAATCAAGCTGTTTACATCTTGGCAAATAGAGGAAGTTGCTAAAGAAGTGGGCTTTACCCAACGGAAAAGGGGGCTTACAGCAAACACATTTTTTAAAGTATTTACGGTAGGCGCTTGGAGCCTTCATGAAATAACATTAGAGACGCTTGCATCAAAATGCTGTGAAATACAGCATGGTCTGCAACTTACAAGGCAGGCACTATTTCAAAGGCTTAAAACAGGGTCTGTCCTGTTAAAGGAGATGCTGGCATGGACGGTAGCCTATGCGGCAAAGCATTCTGTAACAACTGAAACCATTGAGGTTTTAAAGCAGTTTAAGCATGTTTATATATGTGATAGTACCTTGTTATCGCTGCCTGACAAACTTCAGGCGATATTTAAAGGGCTTGGAGGTACAAATGCAAAAGCTGCAGTAAAAATACAATTGATGTTCAGCTTGATGGAAAGAAGGGATGGAAGAGTTATTTTGATATTGATAAAATGGGAAATGTGGGAGAGAAATATTTTGAGTGCTTGATATATGGCAAGCTTGTTGTAATTACATTAATGACAGCCCTGTTTTCAACAGTATTTGCAATCATGTTTCGAAAGCAGCGAAGGCTTTTGAGTATGCTGAAGTTTTTTAAAAACCTTCGGGAGAAATCTGAGATATTGTTGACAAGCCTTCAGAATATTGGGGAAAATGCAGTAAAGCTGTATGACGCTTTTGTTGATGTAATTGGGCGAAGCCTAAACGAAAAACGTAAAAGGAAAACTACCCAACAGGTACTCATGGAACATGATTTACCTGAGGTAGTTTTACAAATGTTGGCTTAAATTGACGCGTATGAATCCTCAGTCACAAAACGCAACACTTGACGGTACTGGTAGCAAAATAGGCAATCTTACTGAAATGGGTTTTTTTTCACCTGAGAAACAAAAGTATTTGTGGGGTGATCCCGTAAAGAATATTGTTGACCTCGGTATACAACAGATTTCCAGTTTTTCAAAGAGTGATTTTGATATTATTGCAAGTCCCAAAGAAGTTAACTCTATCCGTTTATATCAGGTTGATCCTGATTACAGCAACTTAACATCGAATGTTTATGCTGTGATTTATCCCGTGATACAATTGTTTTAGATGCTTTGGACCTAGTTCCAAAAGTAAAGCATTGGGTTGAAACAACTTCGCAGACAATGGGTAACTGGACTTCAAGAGAAACTGTCTTGCAGGATTTGGAATTTATAAAAAAAGAAGAAGTTTTTGTTTATGAAAAAGTTCCATTTGAAAGTATAAATAAAGTATTACAAAAATACACCAGAATAACTATGGTTGGATTTGATGTCTTACAAGTGCCTAGGTATAAAATTGTATACAAGCTTGATATCAATCATAACTAAAGCAATTTAATAATAAAACCTTTTATTATACAGATCGTAGACAAAAAGGTGCTTCACACAAACAGTTGAGCACCTTTTTGATTCTTCATATGAAAAAAGTATAAATATAATTAAATGAATGAGTAATCGGATTTAATCAACCTTCTGGATATCCAATTGACTTTGTGCTTTCATGGTTAAACAAATAGATCTTGCTGTAATCAGGAGCAAAGTAAACCGTTTCTCCTTTCACAGGTACGTTTTCATCACAGACAGAAATGAATTCTGTTCCATTAACTTCAAAATACACCCCAAACTTATTGCCATAGTCCTCTATATATTTTACAATACCCGTAAAAGCATTTTCTGTGTAGTTTGTTGTTATTCTCGTGTATTCCGGGCGTATTCCGAAATAAAGCTTGTCACAGTTGTTTTCCTTCACCTTTTTCAGCCATCCCTCAGGAAGAGACACATTTTGTCCGGAAATTATGAGCTTCCCTTCATTAACAATTGCTTCTGCAATATTTGTTGGTGGAGAACCGATAAATTTTGCGGTAAATACATTTGCCGGTCTATTGTAAACATTAGAAGGAGTATCTATCATTTGAAGCACCCCTTGATACATAAGGGCAATCCTATTTCCTACAGTCATTGCCTCTACCTGATCATGAGTTACATAAACCAGCGTCTGATGATACATCTCATGGATTTTAACAAGTTCCTTTCTGGCATGCAATCTCAGCTGGGCATCCAAATTTGAAAGCGGCTCATCAAGGAGGAAATAGGGCGACCTTTTCACTACTGCCCTGGCCAGGGCTACCCTTTGCCTTTGACCTCCCGAAAGTTCCTTTGGTTTTCTATTTTCAAGTCCTTTTAAATCAAGCATATCAATAGCATGATCAGTTCTTTTCCTGATCTCCGCCGGATCTAATTTATGTACTTTTAATCCGTAGGAGATATTATCTTCGACAGTCATATGCGGAAACAGTGCATAGTTTTGAAACACCATGGCTACATTCCTTTCTCCGCTTGAAACATTATTTACGACTCTGCCCCCCATATAAAGCTTTCCCTCCGTAATTTCCTCCAAACCAGCTATCATTCTTAACGTCGTCGTTTTCCCACAGCCTGATGGACCTAAAAGAACCAGTCGTTCACTTTCTTTAATATCCAGATTCAAGTTGTTAATTACAACATTTTTCCCATAAGCCTTCATTACATTTTGAAATTTAATATCGTACAATTTGATAACCTCCTTCAACCTTTGAGACCCGACAAAGTAAAGGTATCTATAATATATTTTTGGAAAATAAAATAAAGGATAAGAGGAGGCAGCATTGCCATGACAGAAACCGCCATGACAACTGTGAATTCAGTTCCGCTTTCCTGACTTACATATGTTTGCAACGCAAGAGAAAGAGTATAATGATCCTGGGACTTTAAAATGAGGACCGGCCATACGTATTCATTCCAAGAGTTAATAAAAAAGATGATTCCCGTCGAGATGACAGCTGGCCTTGCAAGTGGCAGGATGATATCCTTCATGATCCTGATATGGCTGACATTTTCTAAATAAACGGCTTCGACAAGCGAACGCGGAATGCTTCTCATGGATTGCCTTAAAAGAAAAATTCCAATTGCATCGCTTAATTGCGGAAGTATGACACCCAAAAGACTATCACTTAAACCCAGAGAAGATATTGTCAAGTAATTTGGAATCATGGTTACCGTAAAAGGAATGAAGATTGTGCTGATAAGAATAAAGTATATAATATTCTTCCCTTTGAAGACAAAATACACAAAGGCATAAGCGGCAAGAAAGCTCGTAACGGTTTTAAAAACGGTTACTGCCGCTGAAATTAAAAATGTATTCAGTGTAATACGCCAAAAGGGAAGTTGGCTGAATACCTGAAGATAATTGTTGAGAGTAGGGTTGCTGGGGATGATATTTAAAATATTACTATAAGCATCTGATAAGGTTTTAAAAGAATTTGATATGGCAAAAATGATTGGTATAATCAGTATAAGAGCAATTGCGGTCAGCATAAGATGCCACTTTATTTCGCTTAACTTAGTTCTCATAATAAACTCCTTTTTCCACAAACTTAAACTCCAAAACCAGCAATATTGTAAATAGCACCATAGTAACAATTGAAAAAGCAGAAGAGCTGCCCGTTCTAAAATAAGTAAATGCTTCTTGATAAGAGTTATAAATCATATTTGAACTGGCAAAATTCGGGCCGCCCTGAGTAATGACCTTGATCGGTGTAAAAACATATTGGAGTCCCTGGACAATGGTGATAATAAAAACATAAATCCCGGTGGCGGAACTCATGGGAAAGACAATATCCATAAATATTCTCCACATCGGCACATTATCAAGCCTTGCAGCCTCAACAGCCTCCTTCGAGACTCCTGATACTCCCGCAAGAGTAACAATAAAATTATAGCCGAATACTTTCCATGATGTGATAAGGCTCAGTACCACGAGAACAAGTCCTTCGCTTTTTGACCACACCGGAAGTGTTTGGCCCAACATTTTTGCAATAACAGCGATGGGTCCTGAAACGGGATTTAAGATCCATAAATAAAGCATTGATCCCACAACAAGAGATATTACACTGGGCAGAAAAAAAATTCTTTTGTAAATATTGTGCCCTTTTTTTATAATGATTGAAAGAACAAATGATAAGACATAGGGAGCAATAAAATTTAAAACCAGCAAAATCAGAATATATACCATCGTGTTTCCCATGATTTTATAAGTTTGCGGGTTTTGAAACATTTCAACATAATTTGCAAACCCCACGAACTTTTTATATGGTTTAATCATATTCCATTCAAAAAAACTTAAATATATCGTCCTGAGAAGGGGCCAAAACATAAACACTGCAAAGGCTAAAAAGGAAGGAAGTATCAAAAGATATCCGAGCAATCCATTCCTTTTATTTCTTTCCTGCTTTTTTGTAATCAACATATTTTTCTCCTCCCTGCCTGAGCATATTTTCAGTGAACAACCCTTAAACCATACGGAATACGGTAAAAAGAACTATAAACTTAATTCTCCATCTCGAATAAGTCCATCAAGGTTTTGATAATTTTGTCCGGCTTTATCAGACTTTTCTCAATCTCCTCCTTTTGAGTTACTCCTGTCATCACTAAAAACGACGGTATATTGCAATTCTTTCCAAACGCAATGTCGGTAAGCACATTATCTCCGACAATACAGTAATTATTTTGCCTTGTCGGAGCTCTTTTCTGCACTTCTTTGAAAAAGTAGAGAGAAGGCTTTCCTATGATATGCGGCTTTTTTTTCGTAACACTAGTAATAACAGAGTTAATCAAGCCTGTGTGAGGGAAATACTGTTTTTCTCCTGGAATATAAAAATCATCATTTGTAGAAATAAAATTTGCCCCTTCAACGATGAACCTGATACATTTTTCAACATCATTAAAGCTGATGTTCTTGTCGTAACTTACAACAACAGCTTCGGGCTTATTTTCCGAAAGTAGAAGTCCGCTTTCCTTAAAAAACTTTTTAAGCCATTCAGCTCCCACAACAAAAATTTCTTTCCCAATATAGTTATCTAAAAGATAATTATTCATAATTTCTGCAGTAGTTATAATATTTCTTTTATTAACCCTGATGTCTATGCTTTCTAATTTTTTTAATATCTGCTCCGGAGTTAGAGCAGTGCCGTTGGTAACAATATAAAAATCACGTCCGTTTTCGTTCAGAAATCTAATAAATTCAGGAGCATATGGGACGGGCCTGTCCTCAATGACCAATGTTCCATCAAGATCAAATAAATATATAGGATTATTGGTGTTGTTTTCTTCCATTTAATATCTCCTTTCATTGATAATATTTGTATTTTCTTTGATTCTCTCCAGCGTTTCATCATATTTAAGCATACCCAGACAAGCACAGATGGCATCAAGTAGAACAATATGTGCCAAGCGCGATGATACCGCTTCACGAAAGATTTGCTGTTCGTCGGAACAGATGACCAGACTAATGTCTGCGACTTCCACAATAGGACTTTTCATAGTGCTCGTTATGGCAATAGTATCCGCGCCGGATGCTTTTGCTCTTTTCAAAATATCAACGGTGTCCTTTGTTCTTCCGGTATGTGATATTCCTAGTGCTACATTTCCTTTGCCCAGCATGCTTGCAGAGATCTTGGCTTCGTAGGGGTCGGTAAGAGCATAGACGGGATATCCTATCCTATGAAGTCTGGTATAGGCATCCTGACAAATAACAGAAGAAGTATAAACTCCATAAATTTCAATTTTCCCAGCCCGATACATTCGTTCAATGGTCTTATTGAAATTATCAATATTGATAAATTTTCTAGTATTTTCCAAAACCTGTATGCTGGATGCAAAAACTTTATTAAGAACCATTTCAATGGAATCTGTTCTGGCAACTTCACCATAAATCAGTTCCCTATCAGGAATAATATTCTGGGCAAGGTTGATCTTCAGTTGCGAAAAACCTTTAATATCAAGCATCTGGCAAAAGCGAACAATACTCGACTCTGCCGAGTTTACTTGCGCAGCAAACTGTGCAATCGTCATATTGGTAACGTCCTCGGGATTGGCAAGAATAAAATCTGCGATTTTCTTTTCAACCTTATGCAGTGTGGGATATAAATGGCTGATCATCAGCCTGCAGTCCTGCGTTTGTTTCATGATTCATTTTCCTTTCCATATTAAAGTCATTTCTGTAGAATCGCTTTCAACACATCTATCGGCATGTCCTTTATAATTTTTGTTTTTGGCCTAAAATTTTCGTGATGAACAACAATTTTTTCGTCGTCAATAGAACACAACTGATAACTGCATCGATCCGAAAAAAATACAGTTTCGTCATCGTAATCAAAACCAAATGCCAAAGACTCCGCAGTAGACTGAACATGATTTTTTAAAACAATCGTGCGGTTTAAATGTGTGTGCCCACAGAATATTCCTCGAATGTCCGAAGCATGTATAATTGTTGAAAGCCTCTCAGCGTTCTCTACTGTCGCGAACGACTGATCCCAATATAGCGGATGATGCATAATCATGATGCTTCCTTTTTCGGATTGGCTGCTGAGAAGGCTTTCAAGCCAGTCCAGTTGCTCCCGGTTAACATAGCCTCCAATGTGACCCGGCACCGCGCTGTCAAGGACAATTACCCTCAGCCCCCTTACATTGCATGAATAATAAAACTGACCGCATGATTTCTCATGAAAGAAAGCTTCCCTGAATTTATCCTTGGAATCATGGTTTCCAAGTGCGAGAAACAAAGGGATTTTGAGCCCGCTCTCCTCCAAAATTCCTTTGAAACATTCGTAATCTGCCTTCCCTCCTTCATGAACCAAGTCTCCGCTTATTACAATAAAATCCAGTTCAGACTCTTTTAACTTGCATAGAACATCGCGCAGATTGTCATTGGGATTTTGTAAATTTCCAAAGACATCTTTAAAATCACTTTGCAGGTGGTCAACTCTTACATGTGTGTCAGATAAATGGGCAAACCGTATTTCTTTCATTCTTTCATACCCTCCTGATCATCATTTATAAATTCTGGAAAGGCAGAAGGAAACTCCTGCCTTTCCATTCATTATTAAAGTCATTTCTGTAGAATCGCTTTCACCACATCTATCGGCATGTCCTTTATAATTTTTGTTTTTGGCCTAAAATTTTCGTGATGAACAACAATTTTTTCGTCGTCAATAGAACACAACTGATAACTGCATCGATCCGAAAAAAATACAGTTTCGTCATCGTAATCAAAACCAAATGCCAAAGACTCCGCAGTAGACTGAACATGATTTTTTAAAACAATCGTGCGGTTTAAATGTGTGTGCCCACAGAATATTCCTCGAATGTCCGAAGCATGTATAATTGTTGAAAGCCTCTCAGCGTTCTCTACTGTCGCGAACGACTGATCCCAATATAGCGGATGATGCATAATCATGATGCTTCCTTTTTCGGATTGGCTGCTGAGAAGGCTTTCAAGCCAGTCCAGTTGCTCCCGGTTAACATAGCCTCCAATGTGACCCGGCACCGCGCTGTCAAGGACAATTACCCTCAGCCCCCTTACATTGCATGAATAATAAAACTGACCGCATGATTTCTCATGAAAGAAAGCTTCCCTGAATTTATCCTTGGAATCATGGTTTCCAAGTGCGAGAAACAAAGGGATTTTGAGCCCGCTCTCCTCCAAAATTCCTTTGAAACATTCGTAATCTGCCTTCCCTCCTTCATGAACCAAGTCTCCGCTTATTACAATAAAATCCAGTTCAGACTCTTTTAACTTGCATAGAACATCGCGCAGATTGTCATTGGGATTTTGTAAATTTCCAAAGACATCTTTAAAATCACTTTGCAGGTGGTCAACTCTTACATGTGTGTCAGATAAATGGGCAAACCGTATTTCTTTCATTCTTTCATACCCTCCTGTTCATCATTTATAAATTCTGGAAAGGTAGAAGGAAACTCCTGCCTTTCCATTCATTGTTACTTTAAAAGCTCATTAATCTCATTTTGAGTTGTTGTGAGACCTTCCCTGACCCCTACAGATCCACTCAAAATACGGTCCCGCATGTCGATCATCATCTGCTCTGCTTGAAAACCGGCATCACCGGGAAAAGAAGCAGTTGAAACGACTCCGTCCATCTGAGAAGCGGCGGCATTAAACATTTTATGTGTTTGAGTAAAAGATTTCAAACCATTTTCGGCATCAATAACATCTTTTCGTGGAGGAATATACCCTGTGCCCTGAGTCCATTTTGCCATTGACTCTATACTGTAAAGGTATTTTTCAAATTCCCATGCGGCTTTTCGCGTTTCTTCATCCTTCGCGGTTATCGCAAGCAAACAACCTCCGGCAGGAACAACTCTTTTCTTTCCGTCCCAGACAGGAGAACTTACCGCCCTTACATCAAATTTTGCGTTTTTTTCAATATTTGTCATATAAGCGATGGTTGTATGGAGCATAGCGACATTACCGTTTAAAAATGCCTGATAGCCTTCATCCCACGAGGCATGAATTGCTGATTTATCTTTTAAAACCATATCCGCATATGCCTCAAAGGCTTTGATCCCTTCTTCGGAAGCGAAAGAAGCTTTTGTTTTTCCACCTTCCTTGGTGATCATCTTTCCGCCATTGCTTTCAATAAGCGCCTGCTGTGTCCAGCTGTCCGGCCCCTCTCTGGTATAAAACCCATATTTTCCCGTTTTATCCTTAATCTTCTTTGCACTTTTAATAACCTCTTCCCATGTTTTAGGGCCTTCTTCCGAAAGCCCGGCTTCCTTAAACAAATCCGCATTATAAAAAAGCACGGGCGTACTTAACGAATAAGGGATTCCCACCTGCTTTCCTTCATCATTGACAGCAAGATTTAAAATATTGGGAAGAAAATGGCTGCTAAGAAAATCTTTATCCTCTGGAAAATACTTGTTTATAATTTCCTGCGGAGGCGTATAGGCAAAATTGTTTGAAAAATAATTCAAATAATTAACTCCAACCTGGACAATAGCAGGAGCCTTGCCGGCCGCCACCTCCGCCTGTAGATTTTGCATTAACCCCCTGTATTGTTCAGGATTATACCTTGCCACCACTTCAATATGATCGTTTGATGCATTAAAGGTTTCAACTAATTCTTTTACTGTAGCACCCCCAGCGCTTTCAGGATTAATATGCCAATATTCAATTACAGTTTTTGCTGCTGACGCATTTTTGCCTGTTGTCGAAACATTACTGCCGGAAGAGGAGCATCCTGCAAAAAACATTGACAGCGCTAAAACCAGCGATATGATTTTAATAAGATTTTTTACCATTTTTTTCACTCCTAACATTGATATTTAGACTTCCTTGTGATCTAAAGATATTCAACTTGCTCTTTCTGATATACCGGTGCGAAATTTTCCAATTTATTCCATGGTTAGTCTTCCTGTTTTTTGACCTATTTAATATGTCCTCAAACTGCTTCCTGGTAACCATAACAGCATCCGACTATGTTATCAAAATCCCCCCTTGCATCAAAATAGAATTTAATTTCATAATTTCGCAATATCTACAGAACTAAATTCGATATTTTCATTCTATTTCATCTGTGCATATTTTTCTATCAATATAGCGTTAAATCATCATTAAAATCTTGTTAATTCCTTTGAGGAACGGCGCAGATGAGTCAGTGGTCAACAGAAACAGTGATGCTACAAAAGCAGGGGAGCTTCTTATTTCTCGAAGTTCCCCTGCCTGCACTAAATTTATGACTTTAAATTTTTTTCAAATTCTTGAACCGCTTGGTAAGTTGCTTGCTTTCGGGGGCTCCCGATAAACACAGTTACTTTTTTCAATCGGATATATATTTCTTATCCATCAACAATTCAATGTTTGCTGTAGTTATAATGTCATACATAAAATGATGATTTATATGCTATACTTTAAACCTGCTTACCATTTGCATCAGTTTTTCTGAGCTTTCCTTGGTTAAAGAAGCCAGCTTGACTACAGTGCTTGCTTCTTCAGAAACATTGGTCGTCTTTTGAGCTATATTTTGAGTACCGCTCGCAGCCTCATTATTTGCAGTGGATATTTCATTAATAGCTTTTATCATATTCTGAATGGATGCCGCAAGTTCTTCTGCGGTTGCACTGAAGTCCGTTACAAGGGAATTTACATACTCCGCATCTTTATAATATTGTTCTCCTGTTGCAACCATTGAGTCATAGTCCTTAATTACCTGGGTTTGAATGAAGTCCAATACCTGTTCAGAGCTTTGTGCCAGGTTTTCAACCGAAGATACGACCTGCCTCGTAATGTCTTGAATCTGAGTAACAGTATTCTTGGAGTCTTCAGCAAGCTTTCTTATTTCATCTGCGACTACTGCAAATCCTCTTCCTGCCTCACCGGCTCTTGCAGCCTCTATTGCAGCATTTAGCGCCAACAGATTTGTTTGTGAGGTTATTTGCAATATTGAATCGGACAGTACATTTATCTGCTCTATTGCTTTCGACTGGGCAATAGCATTTCTCAATTTCTCATCCACACTGGAATGCGTGGAATGGGCAACCTTCTGAGAATTGATGGCATTTTCTTTCAAATGTTCGGCCCGCTTGCTGATTTCTAAAGCAGTATCAGCGCCCTCCTGGGCTTTCTCAGCAATTGATTCCACTGCATGTTCAATTTCTGAAGAGGTAGCGTTCATTTCTTGAGTCGATGCTGCCGTCTCCTCCATACCGGCTGACAATTCTTCTGTTGTTGCAGATACAGCCTCTATTTCAGAGCTTAAATCTACAATATTCCTTTGTGTATGGGTAGCAGATTCATCAACCGTTTTAGCTTCATTAATTACACCATGAATAACATCACTTATTGATTTTTGCATAGTCTGAATTGCCCTGGCCAGATCCCCAACCTCGTCCTGTGACTTCAAAAATTTAATTGGTACCTTTAAAATCCGAATCCGCCATCTGTGTTAAAATTTGGGAAATATAAACAATAGGATTGACGGCTTTTGATATCAGGAAATATTTAATAGCGATAGTCACCACCAGCATAATCAATCCAATAATAATCATTAATTTGAGCAGGAAATTGTATTGCGCCAGAATACTACTAAGAGGTATAACACTTACATAAGTCCAATACTGTTCGCTTCCCTCCATGTGGACCGGGCTGAATACTCTAAGGACTTTTTGTCCTGTTGTTGTAGATGTTCCGAACTCAGAAAACTCCTCGCCCTTCGAAGTCCTTTCAAGCAGTTTCTTCCATTCGTCCTGCTTGGAGGCATCTTCCTTAACCTTTTTTGCATCACCACCATTTGCCACGTAAACGCCTTTTGCCGACAGAAGCTCTGTAAAGCCACCCATTGGTTTTACTTTTTCCAGCTCAGCCTGCATATAATCAAGCTCGGTATCAATGCTTACTACTCCAACAAATTGATTATCTCTCATAATTGGGACAACAACCGATGACATTGTAACATCTTTCCCTTGTACCGGATATGTTGTAGGTTCTGTCAAGAAAGGTTTTCCGGTTTTTTTTGGAATGTTGTACCAAAGCATCTGCTCTTCAGTGTACTCATCATATATTCCAATATCCATGACCAAGTTATTCCCATTCCGGATAACATAAGGCATAAATCTTCCATCTTTTCCGTGCCCTTCTTTCCCTGCATAATTAACATCATTATCGTCCAGTTGGCCGGATTCGTATGTAATAGTTATGCCATAAATGTCCTTATAAGTATTTAATGTGTTTTTAATAGAGGCTATTACAACTTCTCTGGATACTTTTCCTTCACTTCTCATACTCTCTACCTGATTGGATAAATCCTGAGCAATTATTTTCAAACTGTTTAAACGCTCCTCAATCAAGTGCCCATAATAATCTGAATTTAACTCAGCTAATATTTTTGCCTGTCCCTGACTGCTGATAAAAATTCGATTCAAAACGATGATAATTAATAACGCAAATCCTATAAGAACAACTCCGCCAGTATAAAGGCTTAATTTATGACCTAATCCAAATTTTTTTAACACTAAAATATACCCCCATAAAACTATAATTTCTCACTCCAGCATTCGACATTGCTTGTTATTATATATTATTATTCGACATTATTATATGCCAGCAGCGTTAAATCAAGATTAGACCCACATGCCACTGAAATGTCATCATCAAATTGATGAAAACAAGCAGCCATTAAGGTATACTATAAATACGGTGAAGAAGGTCGAACTTCCTTGGTGCGTGAGAGCCCGTGGATTAGACT
>Ga0208695_1002764_pt1 | contig 12406 bp, 8 predicted proteins | sample AD_UKC111_MetaG_FD_184449 | JGI IMG/M metagenome (GOLD analysis project Ga0208695, IMG submission 184449) | Active sludge microbial communities of municipal wastewater-treating anaerobic digesters from Hong Kong - AD_UKC111_MetaG (SPAdes)... | ecosystem: Engineered > Bioreactor > Anaerobic >... | reverse complement strand
TAACCCTTATTGCCATTGCTTCCATTTCTTTAATTGTAGGGGGAATAGGACTTTTCAGCACTCTGCTGATTAGCATTCAGGAAAGAATGACCGAAATTGGTATTCGTAAAAGTATTGGTGCCACCGAACAGGATATCTTTTTCTATTTTATTTTTGAAGCGCTGGCTTTGGCTTTTATTGGAGCAATTTTAGGTGTAGTTCTTGCCTGGATTTTGATTGTTTTGATAGCTAAAGGCATTAATTTCCCCCTGTATCTTCCAGTGCAGGGAGTTGCTGTTGGAATTGGTTTTTCTCTATTAGTTGGCTTTCTTTCCGGAATCTATCCTGCCTGGAAAGCTACCGGAATTGATCCTATTCAGGCAATTTACTACCACGAATGAAAACACCGGAAGAACGATTTCCTCGTTATTGCTAACTTTGCTTCTATAAATAATGCGTTAAAAAATAACAAAGAAAGGGAGTAGCTCCAGTGAAAAAAAACGATAAAATAGCCGAGTTTCTGGCAAAAAAACGCTTGCTTTTCACACGCATCCTGTGTATTGCTGTTACTTTGGAATTCGTCATCAATTATAAGGTTCGGATTCAGCATCTGCTAACTAATCCCTCAGGTATTATCATCAGTATTATTCTAATTGCTTTAGGTGCTTTTATCAGGTCCTGGTCTGCCGGAATTATTCAAAAAGGTAATCGCCTGGTGCAGGAAGGACCTTATTGCTTAAATCGTAATCCGTTATACACTGGTAGCGCTTTAATTTTAATCGGATTTGTTTTCTTTTTGAATGATATTTGGGCTTGGATAGTAGCAATTCTCTTGATTCTGGTAATTTTCCCTTTCACCATTAGCAGAGAAGAAAAAGGTCTGCGCAATAAATTTCCTGAGGAGTGGATTAACTATTCCAAAACAACCGGAAGGTATTTCCCCCGGAAAATTTCCTGGGAAAAAATGAAATATCCCTGGTCTTTCCATTTATGGCTTAAAAACAGGGAATACCAAACCTTTTTCCTATTTCTCCTTCTCCTGATAATAATTATCATAGTTGGGTTGGTTTAGAGGGTTGAGAAGGTTTAGAGGGTTGAGAAGGTTTAGAGGGTTTAGAGGGTTTAGATGGTTGAAAGCCCCAGATACAACGATAGCGATGGGTGCGTAAGCCCCTCGTAAAAAAAGAAAAATACAACCCCTTTTCAGCTTTTTTCCCCTATTACATTGATTTTGAAGAAAATAGCAATTCAGCCCTAAGAGCATTGCTGAAGCATTGCTTACCCAATACTAATGCCATCCGTAATGGGTAAGCAATGGGTAAGCAATGCTATTAAGAAAGAGTAAGATATGGCTAGTAAAGGGTATAAGTACCCCCCTACCAGAAATGATAAAAGCCACCAAGCAAAAAACAGTAAAAATAAAAACCTATATAAATGGAAGTTATTGAGATAGGTAGAGAAAATGCAACCGTTATGAATACCTATATTGAAAACAAAAAAATTCTTAGTAGTCAAGAAGTCAAGACCTATCGTCTGCAGATGGTTCAAGATGCCCTAAAATACGGAATTAACCCTTGCGCCAAATACTAGCAAACAACGGTTAAAATAGTGCGCAAATGGGTAAAGCGATACCAGCAAAATAAGGAGGATGGTTTGAAAGATCTACCCCGTAAAAAAACACACTCCCTAATCTCCATTTGGGATAGATACATTAAAAAGTCCCTGCTGGACGACATATTTTTTACTACGGGTTTCAACCCGGCGATATGAACTCAAAAGAAAAAGATAAAAGTTCCATAAGAACGGCAGGCAAAGAGAATAAAGATAGATAATCTTATAGAGAAAAGTAGTATGAAGCATCAGACAAGAAACTTAGAAGTTATACGAAGAAGGCAATATCTGTCGTGCCTAACGGAACTTTTTTATGATCAGCATCTGCATTTTTGCACCGGGTTAAAAACCCGTCGTTATTTTCCTATCATTCCTACGGAATATTTTCTGTTATTTATGCGTTATGAAAATGGATAGAATATAGCTTATATTTGTGTTTGTCATTCCGTACTTGATACGGAATTCATTTTGAATATTATTATAGTATGGATTCCTCCTTGCGCAGGAATGACAAGGATCTGATCATTCAAAAAATGGTATTATTTGCGGAGGAACGGCGTCCTCCGGCTACACAAAAAAACGGAGGAACGGTGTCCTCCGTTTGTAAAAATAGTTTTGAGAGTTAACCTTTGCGTAATCTGAATTTGAATTCGTAATCAAATTCTTCATTTATAGGGAAGCTCCAGGATTCGCAAAGTTGTTCCAGTTCGGTTAAAAAACCATTAGGCATATTGCCTTCAGGGGTGATTATGGCATCCTGCACTTTTCCGGAGGCGTTAATTAACAGACGAATTTTTACGCTTCCCGAAAAAGGAATAGTGGCATTCCATTTCATATACAGAGATTGTATCTGTCCTTTACGAATCTCCACAGCTCTTCTAACTTCATCAATAATTGTTTGGCGTTCTGCAGGTGCTTGAGAAATGGTTTCTTCAGTAACTTGAGTTACTTGTTTGCTTTTAAACTTTGCAAGGGTTTGTTCTGTGACAGCTGTCTTCCCAAAAGCAACTCCACTGGGCATCAATTTACTTTGATCTCCTGAAGCTTTAACAATAGCTACCCCTTCGGGACGGATTTCAGAACCCCTAACTGTGGGCGCTTTGGTTGCTACAGAGCCAATATCACTGGTAAAACTTCTAGTGGCATTGGGGTCAAAAGTTGTTCCACCAACACCTCCACCAGGTCCTGCTCCTCCAACACCAGGTCCTGCACCTCCACCACCTCCACCTCCGGGACGAGAAGTAACAAATCCTTCCATAAGAGTGAGTGCCTGAACAGGTCTTGCGGCTGAAGTGGCACTCGGATCAAAAGTACCAAAGCCACTACCAAAAATTGCTCCTGCTGATTTAGCGGTTCCCTTGCCTCCGGTAACTCCACCCGGTTGTCCTTTTTCAGCAGTTTCTTCAGGAACTTCGGCATATTCACCTGCTTCTTCAAAAGTGCTGGGTTTCGCTAATGCCTCTGCTTGAATGCGTTCTGCTTTCTGAATTGTTTGAAGTTTCTGTTCCAAAGTTGTATCGTAGGAGACCTGTTTTTTTAGAAAAAGATCAAAGATAATCACAAAAATAACGGTTAGAATGACGAACAATAGGATCATATTACGGCTGAATTTTTCCTCGGCAGTAGGTTGAGGACGACAGGCATATTGAGCGGCAATTTGTTGCTGTTCCGGAGTAAGAACAGAAACATAAGGTTCTTTAAATTCGTAAGAAATTTCCCAATTAGGTGCGATGGCAAGAGTTCCTGTCATATCGGGACGAAGTAAAAGTTTATTACCCTGCAGAATGAAACTTTTTGTCAGATAAGATTCATCTACCGGTTCTCCATCTTTAGCACAACTTACTTTCGCACCAGGAGGCAACTGCAGGTAAAGCTGATCACCTTTTTTAGTGACAAACAGGTGCTTTTCTGGAAATGACTCATCCAGGATTTGCCAGAAGAGGTATTTATCCGAACCGATAAAGAACTTGTTCTTAAAATCGCGTCCATAACGCACCTGATCCAGTTTTTTGCCTTTATAGTGCAGAGTTAAGTTTAATAATTTGGACATTTTCCCTCCTTTTTATTCAGCCAAACTAACACTATACTTTTTAAGCCAATCGGCATCCTCAAGCGTGGCAAAATATATGTATGAGTAACCTGCTGCTGTAGCAGCACGGACAATTTCCGTTATATATTCACAGGGAATGGAATAGTCGGCTTGAACCAGAAGACAGGTCTCTGCCTTTTGATGCTGAATAATGTCCTCGGCTTCCTTTTTTAGATAAGTTAAAAGGTCATTGCGTTTTTGGGCGTTTGTTAGCAAATCTGCCGGCGAACCGTATTCCAGGGCTTCAGTTCCAACAACAACACGATCTGGGAATATTTTAATCGGAGTTGTTCCCGCTTTTTCTAAAAGCTTATCATTGGTGATGGTATGAGGATAGGTAATATTGGGTTCTGCAGAAATTTTTATTACTTCTGTAGAGATATTTTTAACCAGGAAAACCAAAATAATGGTTAGCACATCCATCAATGAAGTAATGGACAACCCTTTTGCTTCCTCAAATTTTTTACGGACGCGACGTTCACTTTTATTAGAAGATTTTAGTTTGTCCAGAATTTGCATAAGTCACTCCTTTAATAATACTCCACTTTAGTGGCAGTATAATGAACCTGGGTAAATCCATTGACTTTACAGATGTCTATCGTTTTCATCAGGTCTCCATAAAGGACATCCGGATGAACGAGGACAGTAATATCGCTAAGAGTTCCTTTTCGGCTTCTAATTTCTTGCAGAGTTTTATTCAGGGTTACATAATCATAATATCCATTGATGGCAGAGATAGTCATCGGCTTAAAGCCCGGTTCGCGGATTTCCATACCTAAAGTAGTATTATTCTCTTGGGCATATTGTTCACCCAAAATATGGATTTCCACTTTTTCAGTTTTAGCACCTCCGCCTCCGCCACCTTGTCCATAACTTACACCGCTTTCCCCTTGCGAGAAATTTAGCGCCAAAAGAGCAATCTGCGAAATAACCACCATCATTAGCAACATTGGAATAATGGCTAAAAACAGATTCATAATCGGCACCAGGTTCGGTTCCTGGGGCACCGTTTGGGATTTTTGCTGGCGCATTGCGGATGGTCTGTATTGTCTCATAGTTTTTAATCCTTAATGGCATTGTTAATAGTATTGATCAATTTAACACTAAACTCGTCAATATTACTGATAATTTTGTTTGCCCGGGTTAGCAACCAACCTTTAATTAGGGTTAAAGGAATAGCGGTCATCAAACCCAGAGCGGTTGTTCCAATTGCTTTTTTAATACCATCAGTTAAAGCAGTTTGTTGTGCTGCACCAGTTAAACCAGCTAAACCTGCAAATGCTCCTAACAAACCCCAAATGGTTCCTAAAAGTCCAAGATAAGTAGCTACTTGAGCCAAAGTATCAAACCAGAATAAACCGCTATCCAGTTTATACACTGTTTGCAGAACAGCTTCTTCCAGAGAATTTTGGACAGAATTTCTCAAATCAGAACCCGTTAGACCACTTTTTCTAGAATCTTTGAAAACCATCAAAGCGCTCCAGAAGATAAAGCCCATAGTAGTTCCCTTATAGCTTTCAGCAATTTTAGTTGCTTCATCCAGCTGGTCATTGCGGATATAATTGCGAAGTTTTAAATAAAATCCAGCGGCATCAATCTTCTCTTTGGGATATAACTGATACCAACGCACAAAAGCATAAACAAGACCAATAACAAGAACCAACAGGATAGCATAAGCCCAATTACCGCTATCTTTAAATACTTGAATTAAGCTATAACCCTGTTTAGCTGGTGCAGCTGGAGCTGCTGTTTCTGTTGCTGGCTGAGCAAACAGGCCAACAAACATAAAGAGTGAGATGATCATAAGGACGATATTTTTTGTTTTCATTTTGACTCCTTCAGCCATTTATTTAGTAATGTATCGCTTTGTTTATGAATATCTTCAATTGTAAAGGAGAACTTATATTCCCCTGCCTTCCGATAGGTATCGGATTTATCTTGAAAAATATCGGTAGATGGGATAAGAGCTTTTATTTCAATAACCAACTCTTTTTCTTCCACATATCTGCGGACACCTTCAAAACCCTTTACCGGTTGCTGTTGAGTGGTTGTTGTTGCTGCTTGGGCATAGATAATGCTTGTAAAAAAGAGCAACACCGCTAATAGGATAAAAACTTTTTTCATCGTATATCCCCCTTTCCTGCTTTAATAATTTTAACTGTTGCAATAAAGCCACGGTAGTTTGAATTGTTAGTTACTACAAAACGCAAGGTATTCTTGCCAGCAGTTACTTTTGCTGGGTCTATCGTAACCTGGGATGTATAAACCCTAAACGGTTCAGGATCATAATCCAGATGAAGATTAGCAGCTAATTCCTGTCCATTTAGATAAACCGAAGCTACTTCCGGTGCTACAAAGTTGATTAAACCGTCCCGGAACTCGGTATCCAAGTAAAAATCAACTTCAAAAATAGCACTGCTTACAGGTGCTGTTTCGGGGAACCAAATAGGTTTGGCAAAAGTTTCTTCCAGTCCTACAATGTTATCCAGGGTGATACCAAAATTGCCTGTAATAGTTGCAGCAGAAGCTGTTTCCACTCCCGTTTCAGGATTAACGGTTATAATTCTCCAGGTAGGATCAGTATAAAGCATCACTGTTTCCGGAGGTATGGAAGCGGCTAATTTGTTGCGGTCTATAAAGACCTGCAAATTCATATATAAACTTTGCTGTTCAGGACTATCATTAGGAACAGTCAATTCTATTATGTTTTGTCCTTCAACCCAGGCGCTGGAAGGTAGTAAATATGCTAAACGGGTTGTAGTTATCGGCTTATTAACATCTAAGGTATCGGTAGGAACAACACCGGGTTTCAGATCAGTGCCATTCAGCTGAATTTTAATATCATAAGGATAAACTAAGTGCAATAAAGCAAATTCGGGTTGGATTTTAGCATTAACAGTGCGATTTAGAATAAGTTCTTTATTGGAAGGTATTTGAACACAACTCAAGCGCACACCTTTAGGCGAAGTTATGTTCTGAACCGGTAAATTTACATTTGTCCCATCCATTTTTTCAGTCCAGCCGGAACCAAGAGGATATTCCTCCATTTTATAATCGGGCAACAAATTCCATTCCTGCAGTTTGGCATAACTTTGCTGCGTATAATAGTCGGTATAACCAGCCAGCTGATAAAAGTTATAGATATTTAAATGAGTAGTGTATGCCAAACTAAAGAGGTCATTGCTATAATCGGCAGCCAGAGTTGCAATAAAAGCATCTAAAACATCTTTATACTCTTGACGGACACCTTCTACTTCACTGGCAGTTCGCACATAAACTCCAATTTGGGTGTTAATAACATTAACTCCCTTTTCATAAATGCGGGCAATTAAGTTCAACGCGCGCAGACGGCGATAATTTTCCAATTCAATATTCTGTTTATCAGCATCGGCAAGAAGCTTGTTTACCTTGGCTACTTCTGCTTTAACAGATGCCTTGAAATTGGGAATACGACGATAGGAACCTCCAATTAAGTGATTCTGCCAGGTAGTGCTGGCATTAACTTTGATTAGAGCTGCTGGAGATGATGTCAGCAAAGTTCCCTTTTCAATAGCGGTAAGCTGGTTGTCAAAATTTTTCAGGAAAGCGATTCGTTTCTGGAGATCGTTATATTCTTTTTCCACTGCGGCAAAGTATTCATAATTCTTGGTAGAGCTAAAGTCCTTCGTTTCAAAATTTAGTCCTTCTTTTTTATAAACTGCTTCCAACCTTTTATATTCATCACGAAACTTAAAGGCATCGGTATAATTCTTATTCTTATAGGCATTATCAAAATTATAAACCAGTTTACTCAGCTTTAAAGTAGCAATCCATTGATAGCGGTCACCCTTAGTTTTGTCTTTTTGGTAAATTTCTTTAGCTAGTTGCTCAAACTTAAGAGTATCCCCTTTAGCTAAATAATAATCAGCACTTTCCTGCATAAAGGGTATCACATTTTCACTGTTTGGATATAAGGTTATGAACCGGTTATAGGTTTCAACTGCTTTATCCTTGTTTTCAGCTTCGCTGTAAAGTATGGCTGCTTTTGCTAATAATGCGTCAGGAGTAATATTTCCGGTATTAATAGTTTTGTTTCTGGCTTCTTCATAAAGAGCAAGATAAGCATCTGCAGCAGCATTCTTCTGAGCAGGATTTTTTTCCATTTCCTGAATCATTGCCATACGTAGCTTGAATGCTTGATTGCTACTGGGATATTTAGCAATAAAGCTTTCACGAATGCTTTTGGCAAGTTGGGGATTGTTCATTGCAGTATCGGCTTCGGCAATTTCTGCTGCACGGAAATAATAATAGTAAATTTCACCAATATCCGTTCGCGTTCCAGCAAGTTCTAATAGAATATCTATTGCCTTCTGATATTCTTTTGCTTTAATATATGCCTCTTGAGCTCCCATTTTATAACCGGTAACACGTTGTGCATCCTTAGAACCAAGTTCTTCTGCCAAACGCAATCGTTCACTTGCTGCCAGAGAATAATTTCCAGCACTCTCGGCTGCTTCAAAGCTATTTTGAATTTGATAGCAAATGTTATTAATTATAGCTTCCCGTTCATCCGGAGTAGCCGCATAAGGTAATGCTTTACGGTAATATGTTTCTGCCTGGGCATAATTTTGCTCATTTTCCGCTATTGACGCAAGCTTTCCGTAAACGGTAAATTTTGTTCTATCGGGAATCAAAGTTTCATTTTCCAAAGCAGAGAGATATAACTCTTTAGCGTCAGGCAATTTTCCACGATCATATTGAATATCTGCTAAACTAAGTAAAATATTAACTGCCTGAATTTCACGCTCAGGATTTTTATAGGCATCACTGCGCAGAACACTAATAAATCGCTGAGAATTTGACTGTAATAAAGCAAACAGCTCATCCGCATTAGCGGGTAAACCTGGCTCAGGTTGAAATCCTTCCCCATAAAGGTCTTTCATCAGGTTGTAAATATTAAAGGAATAAGTATAGATCAAACCTTCATTCAGGAAGAAATCCTCATCTTGGGGATATTTTGCATTAAATTCCTGCAGGTTTCTTATCGCTGTTAAATAGTGTTTGGGTAAATTGGAACGCTCGGTAAGAGTATTGCCAAGTAGTAGTTTGGTTTTATCTGCTTGGGCTTTCCAGGCAACATAATTTTCACCCTGCAGCTCCGGAAAAGCAGCATATTGATCTATGTGCTGATAATAAGCAAGCAATTTGGTTTCATTGGCAGGATCGGCAAGAAATTCGTTTTGCAGGCGAATAGCTCTCTTTTCATAAGCATTTTTGATCACTGCCAGCTGAGCTGAAATGTTGCTGTTATTCATATTTGCTTGATACCAGGCAGTGTTTTTGCCATAGTTGGTTATAATATTCTGATACAAATCTTGAGCTATTTGATCGAAATTCTGACCTTCCCGCAGTTCATACTGAGCGCTGGCATACAATTGTAAAATGGAATCCACTAAAGTGGGATTTTCCAGGGCAAGAGGATTTATATCTATTTTCAGCCAGATAAAGTCAATTGCTTGAATAGTAGATAAATTCAACTTATTTGCAGCAGCTTTATCTATAATGCTGCTTATAATTTCAGGATTCTTGTAACTGGCAGCAATATTTTGCAATTCTGCTACACCCTTGGCTGGTGAATAGAAATCGCTTCCATCCAAAGCAATCAGGCAGAAAGCAATATTATCTATAGCATCTTCACGGTACCCTTTAGCGATCATAGGATCAGAAATCTTGCCACTGTCAACAGCATTCAACAAAGTTAGAAAATCGTTCAGAGCCAGCATAAAATCCTGTTCCTGAAAAGAATTTAAGCGTAACCATCCACGCTGATAAATGGCATCGTATTTATATTTACTATCCGGTTTGTTAATAATTTCATCAAAGCAGTTTGTGGCTAAAGCATAGTAACGCTGCGGCTGATCAGCATCGGTAGCAATATAATAATACAAAATTCCCAGACGGTATAGGGACTCGTCATAATAAGGAGAGGTCTTATAGTTATCTATAATTCTTTGATAGGAACTGATCGCCTCGGCAAAATCTGACTCCTTATATCTGCTTGCATCATCAAGAGCTACGGCAGTCCTGTTTATTTCATAAAACCTTGCTTTATTATCGCCTATCCTTTGATGGCTAAGCTGACTACTGATAAAACCAATATTATATAGGGCTGCATCTATATTCACATTGTTGGGATCAAGCTGAACAACTTTTCTATAACTTTCCAAGGCAATAGTAGGGGTCTCCAGATAAACAGCATATTGAAGCTCAGCCAGATTATAATAGAGATCAGCATTACTGATAAGAAAGGTTCCATTTGGCTGTTCAACTGCCTTAAAATTGGGATTATTGTTAATAAAATTTTGAATACGGGTAATTAAATCACGCTTTTCCGCCAAGATTTCTGCCTGCCGCTCAGTCAGCTGTTGTTCCGTCCAATTTTCTATTTGCGCGATTCGTGCTTGTTCCTTAATATGCAGGTTGCGATAATCCAGTTGCAATTTAACAAATTCCACATTAGCAACTAAATCTTGGGCATTTTTACGAATGGGCTCATTGCGCACACCACTATCAGCAGTTACGGCTATTTGAGTAGCAATACGGTTTTTGATTTTATTTCGTTGTTCTTCTGTGAAAATATTTTTTGATTCTTCTTGCATAAATTGTTCAATCTCAGCCAGCTGAACATCTATATCTTTTTTATCCTGAGAGAGAGAGTAATATTCCTGCAAAAGAGCGTTAAAGATTTGTTCTTCCACATCGCTAATATGTTTACGAGTTTGCAACAGGTCATTTTTCCTGATCAATAAACTGGTTCGTTTTTCGGAATAATCTGCTCTGGTCCTTTTCAACTGCTCCTGAATATTAGCTAAATCAGGATCCGCAATATCTTTATCCAGTTCAGCAATAAGATTATTATAGAGCTGAATGTTCTTTTCAATATCAAATAATCGTTTCAGTTCCATATCACTAAAATTTTGACCTTGAACACTGGGATCATTAGTCAGAAAGCGCTCATACTGCTTTTCCAGAATTTTATCCATTATCTCAAGCTGTTTTTGGTAGTTGGAAGATAATTGTTTTACTTGCTGAAATAACAAATTACCCCTTGCCATTGTTTCCTCAGCCTGAACTTTTTGATCTATATAATCAAGAATAACCATCTTTAGTGAATCCAGCATAGCCATTTCTTCTGAATGCAGATTAACGATGGAATCCAGATAAAAAATCCCTTTCAAAGAAATTAATTCGTTATAATTGCGGGTTAAATCAGCTTTTATACCATCTATTTGGGAAGCTAACCTTTTATATTCAGCAGGGCTGGGATTAGCATAATAGGGCTCTAAATTTAAGTTCTGCACTCTTGCCAGGATTGCCATTTTTTCGGGAAGCAAACGATTCATTATTATATCCCGGTTTTCAATGTAACTATTAAGCGTATTTATAACACTTTCATATTCACCATCATCAGCAGCCATATCAGCCCATATATATAGATAAGTAGGATAATATCTATCAATATTGTAATTCTCAAATACTATAGCGCTTAAGAAATCCTTTGCCGTTTTTCGGTTACCCTGCTCCAAATAATGCACCATTTGCTGGAATAAAACCAAGTTCAGCATTTTTCGGGCGTCTTCATTCAAATGAGTGTTGAGCAAGGAAGTAAAATGACTGATAGCCTTGGCATTTTCTCCTACACGAACATAGAAATGACCAAGTAAATAAATAAATTCATTTTGATCCATACTGGAAAAAACATCTTTATATTTTACCAGTGCCTGTTCAGCCAGTGTCGGATCTTCCTTCACCAATTCTGGCAGTGCATCAACTAAAAACATCTTGGCTAATTCTCTGATCAGCTGTTTTTCCTGGGATATTTGCTCCTGGATTTGTTCTTTGGTATATTGAGATCTATCTTGAGCATAAACCACTGCCAAGAATGACACTGCAACAACAATTAGGAATATAATTTTAAGATTGTGTTTCATAATCCCGCTCACTTATATTCTCTTTATTTTCCCTATGATGATAAGGTTCAGGATTTTTTCACTTAACAAATGCATCCTGAACCTTCTTCATCAGTATTTAGGGGAAACATGATTCCTCAACCTACACATTTTAGATGAGTAGTTTAAGATTAATTATTGCTTTTGCTTCAATTCTTCTATCCATTTGCGCAGCTCTTCCATTGCTTGTTGAGCTTTTTGCCTCTCTTCTTTCAGCATTTGAAGTTCTCTAAGCAAATCTTGAACTTCAGGAGAAAGCTGTTGATAACCTGCAGTTCCAGGTGTAACTAAACCAGGGGTCTGTAACTGGGTTCCAGGACCAACTACAACTTCTCCTCCAGTAGGAGGTTTGGCTGCTGTTCCTGTAGGTGGAACAACAACAATTTCTCCAGTGGGACTTACAGTAGTACCTGTTGGAGGAACAACTACACCTGTTTCAATAGGTGTTTCTCCAACCTCAACTACTTCTCCGCCAGCAGATGGCTTTTTCCCATAACTGGCATAAAGACCAAGATCGGGACGGCGTTTAGCTTCAGCATATTTGTCAAACAAATAGGAAATCCCTAAAGCAACACGGATATTATTCTTATAATCGCTATCCTTGAACCGGTCTTCAATAGCACTGGCTCCCAGCTTAAAACCAAAGTTTTTATAGGCATAATTTATCCCTATATTGATGTCTTCACCATCAAATTCTCCCTGCAAAGTCAAATCTCTGACCGGTGACATCTCCACAGAG
>Ga0208695_1002758_pt1 | contig 12416 bp, 13 predicted proteins | sample AD_UKC111_MetaG_FD_184449 | JGI IMG/M metagenome (GOLD analysis project Ga0208695, IMG submission 184449) | Active sludge microbial communities of municipal wastewater-treating anaerobic digesters from Hong Kong - AD_UKC111_MetaG (SPAdes)... | ecosystem: Engineered > Bioreactor > Anaerobic >... | reverse complement strand
AAAATGGAGTAAAATTGTAGCAGGGAGTCTGTTCCTCCCGTCGTTCAATTTCCATTCAACCCAAAGGAGACCGTGAAATGAGTAGCTGGAAGATTCTGTTGACAGATGGCCTGGAAAACGAAGGCCGGGCGATTTTGAGCCCTGCGGCTGAAGTTGTGGACCGCACGGGGATTGGCGCAGAAGATCTGTTGAAAGAGATTGGTGAGTACGATGCTTTGATTGTGCGCGGGCGCACCAAGGTTACGGCTGCGGTTCTGGCGGCGGCAACGAACCTCAAAGTAGCGGGCCGGGCCGGTGTTGGTGTGGATAACATTGATTTGAATGCGGCGCGTGAGCGTGGCGTTGTGGTGGTCAATTCTCCACTGGCGACGACGGTTGCGGTTGCTGAGCTGACAATGGGGCTGATGCTGGCGACGTGCCGTGAGATTGCGCGGGCGGACGCGACGATGAAGGCCGGTAAGTGGATCAAGAAGGAGTTGGAAGGCGGCGAGCTGTATAACAAGACGCTGGGCGTGATTGGCTTTGGTCGGATTGGCGCCGGTGTGGCACAGCGTGCCCATGCGTTTGGGATGAACATCATTGGCTATGATCCATTGATTTCGGCGGAAGAAATTAGCCGACGTGGTGGCCGGCCTGTGACGTTGGATGCCTTGTTGGCTGAGGCGGATGTGATTACGCTGCATATTCCATTGACGCCAGAGAGCCGCAATTTGCTGAACGCAGAAGCGTTTGCGAAGATGAAAGATGGTGTGCGGATTGTGTGCGCGGCGCGCGGCGGTGTGTTGGATGAGGAAGCGCTGTTGGCGGCATTGGAATCTGGAAAAGTGGCGGCGGCTGGTTTGGATGTGTTTGCAACCGAGCCGCCGGGTGCGACTGCTTTGGTGACGCATCCGCGGGTGATTTGTACGCCGCATATTGGTGCACAGACGGTGGAAGCGCAACAGCGCGCGGCAGTGGATATTGCCAGTGAGGTGTTGGCGGCTTTGCGCGGGGACGCCTTGCGCTGGCGGGTTGCTTAAGCTTTGTTGTTAGTTGAGAGGAGTTTTGATGCCGACGATTGAAGAAAAACTTGCCGCGTTCAAGGAACGCATGAGAGAAGTTCAGGCTTTGCAGCAGGCAGCTGCGCTTTTGGGATGGGATCAACAGACGTATATGCCACCGGGTGGTGCCGAGGAGCGCGGCTTTCAGTTGGCAACGCTGGCACGTTTGACGCATGAGCGTTATACCTCCGCGGAGGTTGGTGCTTTGCTGGAGGATTTGGTGCCATATGCACAGCAATTGGACCCGGATTCGGATGATGCCTGTTTGATTCGCGCGGTGGCGCGTGAGTATCGCAAAGCAACGCGCGTGCCAACTGAAAAGGTGGCTGAATTTGCACAGGTAACTGCAATGGCACAGGAAAGCTGGGCCAAGGCGCGGGCGACCAATGATTTTGCAACTTTCCGTCCAGATTTGGAGCGGATTGTGGAACTGCGCCGGACGTATGCGGGTTACTTTGCGCCATACGATCATGTGTATGATCCGTTGTTGGATGACTTTGAGCCTGGTTTGAAGACAGCTGAGGTACGCGCTATTTTTGATGCTTTGCGACCGCAGCAGGTGGAGCTGATTCAGGCCATTGCTCAACGTCCACAGGTGGATAATTCGTTTTTGCGTTTACGCTATGCTGAAAAGAAGCAGTGGCAATTTGGCGTTGAGGTGATTACCCGCTTTGGCTATGATTGGCAGCGCGGTCGTCAAGATAAGTCGGTGCATCCGTTCACGACCAATTTTGGGCGTGGGGATGTGCGCATTACCACACGCATTGATCCGCGACAGGGTGCTTCGGCTTTGTTTAGCACGATGCATGAGGCTGGTCATGCGATGTATGAGCAGGGCGTTGGTGAGAACCTGACTGGTTTGCCAATTGCCAGTGGTGCTTCAATGGCGGTGCATGAGTCCCAGTCGCGCCTGTGGGAAAATTTGGTTGGCCGATCCTATCCTTTCTGGAAGTTCTTTTTCCCACGTTTGCAGCAGCTTTTCCCGCGGCAATTGGGGAATTTGACGCTTGACCAATTCTATCGTGGCATCAATCGGGTGCAGCCATCGTTGATTCGGGTGGAGGCAGATGAGGCAACTTATAATTTGCATATTATGTTGCGGCTTGAGCTGGAGATTGCCTTGATGGAAGGCAGCCTGGCTGTAAAAGATTTGCCAGAAGCCTGGAATAGCCGAATGCGTGATTACCTGGGCCTGACGCCGCCCAATGATACCCTGGGTGTGTTGCAGGATGTGCATTGGTCTGGCGGAATGATTGGGTATTTCCCAACCTATGCACTGGGGAACCTGATTTCGGCACAGCTTTGGGAAGCATTGTTGCGCGACTTGCCCAATTTGGAAGAGCAAATCGAACGCGGTGAATTTGCAGATTTGTTGGGTTGGTTGCGTGAGAAGGTGCATCGGCATGGCGCCAAATATGAGCCGCAGGTCTTGGTGAAACGGGTCACCGGTTCGACGATTGACCCACAAGCCTATGTGCGTTATTTGAATAAAAAATACCGTGCCATTTACGAGCTATAACGAATCGTTGGTTTGAGGGTTGTCTGGCGTTGCCTGTTGGTTTGCGCCAGACAACCCAATTTGCAAGGAGAGCCGGATGGCGTTTGTTCTGTTTGTGGATGATGATAGTTTGACTTTGCAATTGATGACGCGCATGGTGCAAATGTTGGGTCATGAAGTGGTGTGTGATCCGTCGCCGCGTCGGGCTTTGCAATGGGCAGCGCAAAATCAGCCGGGGCTTATTTTGGTGGATTTGAATATGATGGAAATGAGTGGCGTTGAGTTTGTGCGGGCGTTGCGCCAAAAACGAGAGACGAGCGCTTTGCCGGTGTTTATTTTTTCGGCTTCGCGAGATGCGGAAGATTTGGAAATGGCGTTGCAAGCAGGGGCAAATGGCTATCTGTTCAAGCCGCTGAATTTTGATGATTTGAGCAAGGCGATTCGGCAGTATCTTCCATGAGAGAGCGTGTGGCTTTGTGCTTGCGTGTGCTGGCATTGTTGGCCAGTATTGCTGTGTTGGCGGGTTGTCAGGCACGCGGGATTCCGGCCTCGTCGTTGCTCACACCTGTGGCATTACGAACGCAGCCAACCGAGACTTTGACGGCGACGCAAACCGGCACGGCAACTATGACCTTGACCGCAACGTTGACGGAAACGCCTTTGCCGGATACGGCAACCATCAGTCCAACGCCAACAGAGACGGGAACGCCAACAGAGACACCAACACCGACGATCAGTCCAACGGTGACGCTGACGCCGCGCTTTCCACCGACCTATACGCGCACGGTGACCCGAACGCCTTGGCCCACGCGCACGCCCTGGCCAACGCGTACACCTGTGCCGACCAGCACGCCGACATTTACACCGACGCCGACGCCACAAGAAGCATATTTTCGGATTATGCGGCCTGGATTTTTCTCGCGGGTTATCTCGCCAATTCAGATGGATGCCAGCGCAGTGATTGGCGATAATGGGTTGTTGAATTTGATCTTGATCGGTGAGGATTCGCGCGAAATTGTTCGCCAAGCACTGGATTTTCGAGTGTATGCTGGGCAAAGGATTTCATTTTCACAACAGATTCCGTTCGACATTAAGGGCGCTGGTGAGACTGCCCGATTGGTGATTAGCTCAAATGATCGCTTTGGACGATTGATTGGGGTGGCTTCGGTTGATTTGGTGTTGCTGAAATTGGGGCAGGAACAGATTTATGCGCCTTTGGTGGATTTGGAGCCCTATGTGGTGACTTTCCCTAAGCCGGGTGCAACGGTCAAGGGTGGGATGGTACAGGTGATTGGCCTGGCGCGCCCGGTGAATACGACGCCAATTATCATTGAATTGATTGATGAAACTGGCAAAGTGGTTGGCAGTGGGCAAGTTGTCGTTGGCACACCAAGCGGCGGACATACCCATACGCCTTATGAAGTGCTGATTCCTTATGAGGTGCAGGGGCCGACGCCGGTGCGGTTGACGCTGCGTCAGGAGAGTAACACGCGCATTCCGGGGACGGTGGCGCTATCCAGCTTGTTGATTTTGCTCGAACCCTGACGGGCGGTGCATCCAATCTCGACGAAGGTCAAAATGAGCTGCGTTTGCAAAGAGCAAGCGCAGTTCTTGGATGGCGTTCCAGGCTTGCTGTTGCTGTTGTGGGGAGAGTTGCAGTTGAGCAAATTCATCTTCATCCAACAAAACTTGTTCGCTATTGGGGTAGATGAATAAATCGAGTGCCAGGTCTACATATTCGATTGTTTGGGGGGTGAAGATGGCCGGCAGGGTAACGTTGCAATACCAGGCTTTGAGTTGATCCGTTTGGTGGTGGTGAATTTCAAAGATGTTGTACCAGCGATCGGTGTAATAGGCTTCTAGAAACCGGTCGCCCTGGCAGAGGGTGATTTTTTGAAAGGGCATATCGGGACGATTGAAGAAGGCTTCGATCAACAGGCCATTGGAAGATTGGGCAAGGAGTTGCCCTTCGTATCGCCGGGTTTCAATGCCAGCAAGGTTGCGCTTTAAGATGGCAAGGGTGGTTAAACCAAACATTGGATTCCTTCAGAGGAAAGATGGAATGGAAACGGTTGACCTGGAGCAGGGATGGTGGTGTTGCTTGAAAAATCAAAAGACAGCTCCAGGTCAGGGGCGTTCAGCGGGGATAGGAGGACGCGTTGGATGCTGCCGCGCCGCAGTACATCGCGGATGGTAGCGGTGAAGGTGTTGAATGGGCCGGGGCCAGGGGATGCTGCATCGCTGCGCAGTAAAACAGTGATTGGCTTGTTGGTGGCGAGGGTGCAGGATGTGGTTTGGAGTGGGCCAAGCTGGGTTTGTACAAGCACAGGGTTTTGTTGGATGATTTGGCCGGGGAGAAGGTTGGTTTGGCCGAGGAAGGCGGCAACCCAGGCGCTAGCAGGATGGTTATAGATTTCGGCGGGGTCGCCTTGTTGCTCAATACGCCCTTCGTGAAGCAGAATGAAGTGATCGGCAATGGAAAATGCTTCATCTTGGTCATGGGTGACGTAGATGGCGGGGATTTGGGTTTCGTGCAGAATGTGACGCAACAGGTTGGCAAGCTGTTCACGCAAGGCGCGATCGAGGGCACCCAGTGGTTCATCAAACATCAGCAGGCGCGGACGAGGGGCCAGGGCACGTGCCAGGGCGACGCGTTGTTGTTCGCCGCCAGAGAGATCGGTCACGTGGCGGTTGGCAAAGTTGCTCAGGTTTACCTGGGCAAGTGCTTCGCCTGTGCGGCGGGTGATTTCGGCTTTGGGCAGACCTTGCATGCGCAGGCCAAAGGCGACGTTTTCGGCAACGGTGCGATGGGGAAAGAGGGCATAGTCCTGGAACATGAGGCCGAAGTTGCGCTGATGGACGGGGGTGTTGGCAAGATCCATGCCATTCCAGTAGATTTGGCCGGAGTCTGGTAGTTCCAGCCCGGCAATGATGCGCAGCAGGGTGCTTTTTCCACTGCCGGAGCGCCCCAACAGGCAGACGGTTTGGCCGGTGTGGACTTCAAAGGAGATGCCGCGCAGCAATGGCTGCTGTTCATACGTCTTGTGGATATCTTGAAGCGTGAGGGTGTTGGGCATGATTAAGGCAGAATCGGTAGTCCTTTGCAGATGGGGCTGATTTCGGTTTCGTCATCGAAGCTTACACTGCTGACCCATCCCCGCTGCTCGTCTGTTGCAAACCAAGTTAGAAAAGGATTGGTTTGTAGGACGACGCGATACATGCGGTTGCCGTTGATGGGAGCATCTGTGTGTCCCTCGATGCGCAGGATTGTTTTGGAAGTTAATAAGATGGTTGGGGGATATCCATTGAGCATTGCTTTGAGTGCTTGCCGATTGGCTTGCTCTGGATCTTCTTGATTTTTGGCGTTTACCAGATAGGCTTTATCTTGAGATTTGTCCAGATTCTTATAAACTGTGACGATTGTTTGGTTGGGAGCAATCTTGAAGTTGCACATTAATGCGTTGTTAGAAAAATCTTCCCACCAACTATAGGCGCTAATGCTAAGAAATAGAACGATAAAAAGAACGGTTACATTTTTAAAATCCAAAACCAAACTTGGAGCTAAATCTAGCTTTTTCAACAATGCTTTTATGAATACAAATAGAGTAAGAACAAGACTGATCCCTAAGATGATTACAAAATACCAATATCGGATCCAAATGACACGTTCGGGAATGATTTGGTTGAATCCGCTGGCATAGACCCAAAGCAGAACAGTTGTATTGATTGCGAAGACGTAGACAAAGATTTGTGTTTTGGAGTGCAATGTGCCAATCAAATTACGGACGGTTTCAATGAATTTTTCCTCCATCTGGACCTCCTGAAAAAGGAATGATGAATTTTACCTGGTTTAAGCTGAAAAAGGAAGTTCTGAATGGAGATGCGGATGTGGAAACTACGATATACTTGTTGTAAATTTTTATTTTAGAGAGCAAGCATGTCAGCAATTACGGTGCGCAGATTAAGTAAGACGTTTCAGTCCAAACGCAAGTCAGCTGGCTTGGGGGGCAGTTGGCGATCGTTGTTTCGACCGGAGTATGTATCTGTTGAGGCGGTGCGAGAAATTTCATTTGAGATGGAAAACGGGGAACTGTTGGGGTTTATTGGTCCGAATGGGGCAGGAAAATCTACAACGATTAAGATGCTCACTGGTATTTTGCATCCGAGCGGGGGCGAGGCGGATGTTTTGGGCTATTGTCCATGGCGAGAGCGACAGAAGTTGGCGTATTATATTGGAACCGTGTTTGGGCAACGTCCGCAGTTGTGGTATCACTTGCCGGCAATTGATACGTTTACGCTGTTTGGCAAGATTTATGAACTTGAAGATGCTGAGGTAAAGCGTCGGATTCAATTTTTGGCAGAGGCGTTTGAAATTAAGGATTTGTTGGAGACGCCGGTGCGTAAATTGTCGTTGGGGCAGCGTATGCGTTGTGAGGTGGCGGCTTCGTTGTTGCACCGGCCCAGGTTGTTGTTATTGGATGAGCCTTCGATTGGCCTGGATGTGGTGGCAAAGCAACATATTCGCGATGCCATTCGCACGATGAGCCGTGAAGAAGGGGTGGGGGTGTTGTTGACCTCGCATGATGCGGGAGATTTGGAGGCGCTGTGTCATCGCGTGATGATTGTTCATCATGGACAAATTGTGTATCAAGACAAGGTTTCAAATCTGAAGCGCAAGTTTTTGACGCGTAAGACGGTGGAAGTTCGTTATGCTGAGGAGGTAAGCCAGGATTTTCATTTGGAGGGGATGGAGACGCTGAAAACGGGCCGTTATGGGGTGAAGCTGGCTTTCAATACACAGCAGGTGTCGGCGGACGAGGTGCTGACACGGCTTTCGGCAGCGGGGACGTTGGTGGACATTACCATTTCAGATCCGCCGTTGGAAGAGGTGATTGCTCGGATTTACGAAACTGCATCTGTGAATGAGACGGTTGGCCTATGAAAAAATATTGGGCTATTTTCAAGCTGCAATTGGCAAATGGATTTGCCTATCCGGGGGAATTTTTGGGGCGCAGTTTGATGATTTTGCCGTTCATGTGGGTTTTTTATCAGTTGTGGCGGGTTACTTTTGCTGCCTCGGGTAGTGAGGTGATCAATGGTCTGACGCTGCGCAGCACGTTGTGGTATTTGGTGATTGCGGAGGTGATTGAGCTGAGCCGTCCGCGGGTGGGCAACACAATTTCGGATGCGGTCAAAGATGGGTCAATTGCTTATATTCTGAATAAACCGTATCACTTCTTGGGGTATCACTATAGTGTTTCGATGGCTGATACGGTGTTTCGCGCGTTAATTAATTTTGTGCTGGGAGGGGCAATGGCTTGGTTGTTGGTCGGGCCGCCGCCTAGTTTTTGGGGATTGTTGGTTGTGTTGCCGGCTTTGCTGGCATCTTGGGCGCTTCATTACTGCGTTGCAGCGTTGATAGGGCTGTTGGCGTTTTGGGTGGAGGATGTTTCGGCGTTTCAGTGGATTTATCAGAAGCTAGCCTTCATTTTGGGTGGGCTATTGATTCCGCTTGATTTTTACCCGACCTGGCTGCGCACGATTGCGAATGCTTTGCCGTTTTCGTCTATGACCTATGTGCCGGCGCGTTTGTTTGTTGAGCCAAGTTTGATGGCGTTTTTGACGTCGTTGGCCCTACAGGCGATTTGGCTGTTGGTATTTGTTGGCGGGTTGAGTTTGCTTTATCGGCGCGGTGAATCTGCACTGACGGTGAATGGGGGGTGAGGATGCTGAGTCATATCAAGTTTTTGTTAGCGCTGTGGAAGGCAAATTTGCAATCGGCGATGGAATATCGGATTTCGTTTTTGTTGCAGGTGTTTGGCATGATTGCCAATAATGCGATGTATTTTTTGATTTGGGTAATTTTCTTTGACCGGTTTAAGGATGTGCGCGGCTGGGGGTTGGGGGATATGTATGTGACGTTTGGGGTGGCAGCGAGTGCATTTGGATTGGTTTCAATTTTGTTTGGCAACGCTTTTTTGTTGGGGGATATGATCACTCGTGGACGATTGGATTATTACCTTTCTTTGCCACGGCCCGTATTGTTGCACGCACTTGCGAGTCGGATGGTGGCAAGTGGCATGGGGGATTTTTTGTATGGGTTTTTGAGCTTTGCCGTGTCGGGGTCTTTTTCGTGGGGCGGGTTGCTGCGGTTTGTGTTGGCTGTGGTTTTGGCGGCAATGGTGTTCGGGGCGTTTTTGGTGTTGGTGCAAAGCCTGACGTTTTGGATTGGCAGCAGTAGCAATTTGTTACAGCTGGCGGTGAATGCGATGATTACATTTGCCATTTACCCGATTACTTTGTTTGATCGGGCGGCGAAGTTGATCTTATTCACGGTCATTCCCGCAGCGTTGATGGGGACAGTGCCAGCGGAATTTGCACGACAATTTACCTGGCAAACATTGGCAGAGATGTTGCTTGGGGCGGTTGTTTTTGTTGGGTTGGCGGTTGGTTTGTTTCAACTGGGTCTGAGGCGCTACGAGAGTGGTAGTGCGATTCAGACCGAGGTGTGAGGTTTTTATTTTTAAAATCAAAGGCGTCCCTGGGCAGACTCGAACTGCCGCTTCTGGCTCCGGAGGCCAGCGCTCTATCCACTGAGCTACAGGGACGGATAAGCTGATTTTACCACAAGAGGGTAAAAATGGAGAGGGTGTTAGCAGATGCGCGGCAGCATTTCGCCGGCCAGCATATCCAGAACGCGTGTGCCGCCGATGGTTGTGCGCAACAGGGTGCGTCCGGGTGGGTCGCGACGCACTTCGCCGATCCGTTCGGCCAATTGACCGTAAGAGTGGGCGCGCAGGGTGGTTAGGGCTGCATCGGCTTCGTCGGCTGGGACGATGAGAATTACTTTGCCTTCATTGGCAATGTAAAGTGGGTCAAAGCCGAGCATTTCGGCGGCAGCGCGCACTGTTGGACGAATGGGAATGCGGTCTTCGTCTAGCCAAATGCCGACCTGGCTTTGAAGAGCAATTTCGCACAGCGTGGTTGCCAATCCGCCACGGGTTGGGTCGCGCAATACGTGAATGTGGGGGGCAGCTTGCAGGGCAGCAGCAATAAGGTGATTGAGTGGCGCAACATCTGATTCGACTTCGGCTTCAAAGCCCAATTCGCCGCGCGCCGCCAGGACAGCGATGCCGTGATCGCCAATTGGGCCGGAAAGCAGAATGACATCACCGGGTTGGGCATGCTCTCCGCCGATGGTGCGTCCTTCGGGAATCCAACCGAAACCAGTGGTATTGATGAACAATCCATCGGCTTTGCCGTGTTCGACGACTTTGGTGTCACCAGCGACAAATTGAACGCCGGCTTGAGCAGCTGCGGTTTGCATGGAGAGCAGGACGCGCTGCAAGGTTTGGATGGGTAAGCCTTCCTCTAGGATGAAACCAGCTGTCAGATAAAGTGGTTGAGCGCCAGACATGCTGATATCGTTGACTGTGCCGCAGACGGCTAGACGGCCAATATCTCCGCCGGGGAAGAAAAGTGGGGTGACAATGTGCGAGTCGGTGGAAATGGCCAGGCGACCCGGCGTTGTGGGGAGAGCCAAGCTGGCTGAGTCGTTGCCATTGGGTAGACATGAACGGCCAAGCGTTGCCAGAAACACTTTTTGAATTAAGTCGTGTGTCATTTGTCCGCCACTGCCGTGACCAAGCACAATTGTTTCGTCGTGGCGGAGGGGCAAAGGACAAAGGGGGCCTTCAATCGGAGGAATGGGAGGGTTTTGGTTCATGGTTGGGAAGTGGAATTCAAGGAAATGGTGCGACCATAACGGTAGTAGGCTGCGCAAGCGCCTTCAGAGGAAACCATGGGCGCGCCAAGCGGTTTTTGCGGGGTGCATTGTTTGCCAAAGGCGGGGCAATCTGCTGGTTTTTTGAGCCCTTGAAGCACCTGACCGGCAATGCATAGGGGCGACTCTTGCGGTTGGATGTGGGCAACCTGAAAGCGTTGCTCGGCATCAAACTCGGCAAACTCGGGGCGAAGGTTTAGGCCGCTTTGTGGAATAAGTCCAATGCCGCGCCAGTTGCGATCGCAGACGGTGAAGACTTGTTCAATCATGGCCTGTGCGGGGCGATTGCCCTCATAGGTGACGGCTCGGGTGTAGGCGTTTTTTACTTCGCAACTGTCTTGTTCCAACATGCGCACGGTTGTGAGAATACCCTGGGCGAGATCGAGCGGTTCAAAACCGGTGACGGTCATGGGAACGTGATATTGTTCAGCAATTGGCGGGTATTGCCAGTAGCCCATCACGGCGCAGACGTGGCCGGCAGCCAGGAAGCCCTGGACGCGACGGGCTGGGGAGCTGAGGATGGCGTGCATGGCAGGTGGAACCAAGACCTGTGAGGTGAGGATGGAATAATTCTTGAGGTGAAGCGCTTGGGCCTGTAGAACGCTGGCAGCATTGGCGGGGGCGGTGGTCTCAAAGCCAATGGCGAAGAAGACAACTTGCCGGTCTGGGTTTTGTTGGGCAATGCGGACGGCATCGAGCGGGGAGTAGACGGTGCGTACTTGGGCTCCGGCGGCGCGAATGGAAAATAAATCGTGTTGTGAGCCGGGGACGCGTAGCATGTCGCCAAAGGAGCAGAAGATGACGTTGGGTTGGCGGGCAATTTCCAGGGCGCGGTCTATTTGCTCCAGTGGGGTGACACAAACGGGGCAGCCTGGACCGTGGATCAGTTCAATTTCGGGTGGAAGGAGCTGATCAAGTCCGTATTGTAAGATGGCATGGGTTTGTCCACCGCAGATTTCCATCAATACCCAAGGACGGGTGACGATGCGGCGTAGTTCATTCAGCGTGTTGCGAACAAGCTGTGCGTTGCGGAATTCTTGAACGTAGCGCATGGCGGTTTAACCTAATGACAGGCCAAGTTCCTGATCGAGATCGTTGATTTCGCGCAGGGCATCAAGGGTGGCTTGTGCTTCTTCCTCACTGAGCAGGCTGATGGCAAAACCAGCGTGGACAATGGCATAATCACCAAGTTGCGCCTGTGGCACAGCGGCCAGGCAGGCTTCGCGGGTGATGCCACCAAAATCAATTTTGCCCATTAGCAGGCCGTTTTGTTCTTTGATTTCGATGATTTTTCCAGGGACGCCAAGACACATGGGGGTTCTCCTCAAGATCGGGATTGGGCGGCGGCAATCATTGCCTGACCAAGAGCCAGACCGCCGTCGTTGGTGGGAACGCGCCGATGGATGAGTGTGGTGAAGCCGTTTTGTTCTAGCAGCGCAAAGGTTTTTTGCAGTAATAACATATTTTGCCAGACTCCGCCGCTGAGTGCAATAACAGAAATGCTGGTTTGTTGACGAAGGTTTTGACAAGCCTCAAACAACATTTGGGCAATGCTGTTGTGAAAGCGGGCGGCAAGGGTGGGGGTGGGGGTGCCGATTTGCCAGTCGGCGAGCATGGATAGCAAGATGGGCAGAGGGTTGAGTGTGCTGGTCTGAACCTCAAAGGGATAGTAGCCGGTTTCGTGTGGGTCGGCGATTGCTTCCAGTTCGATGGCGGCCTGACCTTCGTAGGTTGCGCGGGTGCGAAGTCCGATCAGTGCAGCGGCAGCATCGAAGAGACGACCCATGCTGGTTGTAAGCGGGGTGTTGATGTGCCGCTCCAACTGACTGCGTAAGATGGTGCGTTCTTCATAGCACAAAGCCTGGACGGGTGGTAGATGGGCTTCCCAGGGGATTGCCGCAGTCCATAGGTAGGACAACGCCATGCGAGCGGGGCTGCGAACAGCCAGGTCGCCGCCGGGTAAGGGTGTTTCGATGAGGTGGAAGGCACGTTCAAAGGTGGCATAGCCGCCAACCAAGATTTCGCCGCCCCAGATCACGCCATCAGTGCCCATGCCAGTGCCGTCAAGGGTCAGTCCAATGACGGGTTCGGCAGA
>Ga0208695_1002757_pt1 | contig 12418 bp, 8 predicted proteins | sample AD_UKC111_MetaG_FD_184449 | JGI IMG/M metagenome (GOLD analysis project Ga0208695, IMG submission 184449) | Active sludge microbial communities of municipal wastewater-treating anaerobic digesters from Hong Kong - AD_UKC111_MetaG (SPAdes)... | ecosystem: Engineered > Bioreactor > Anaerobic >... | reverse complement strand
CTGCGGCTTTAGGAACTTTATCAAAACTAAATCCAACCTTGGCAGTTGAAAAAGCAAAAGCACTAGAAAGTACTGATGATGAAGAAATTATATTGCAAATTTGCCAGCTTTATCATGCTAATCAACCAGATATAAAGAATTTGCCATTTATTGAAAGTAAAATGAAAACTATTGATGGTCCGAATGTAGTGCCGATTGCAATGAGTTTTGCAAAAGTGATTCAAGTAGGCGATGAAAATGTGTTGCAAAAAGGCATTACGGAGCTGAAGCGTTTGGCTATGAATAGCAATGCATCTTTGCCCTCTAGAGTTGCAGGAATGTTTGGATTGAATCAATTATTAGTGGATTACAAATTAGACAAAGAGCAAGAAAAAGATGAGGCAAAAAAGAAAAATTTTGACACTAAAATAGAACAGGTTTCCAAAATAATTAGCGAAGTAAAAGCAAACGAAAAGAGTGAAGAGTTAAAACAATTATATCAATCTCAGGGTATCTAATGTTTTGATAATAAACATATTGATAAAAGATCTTTTTTATGAAATAATATCAATTATATTGAATAAAAATTATGATTTTAAAAGACAAAATTAAAAATTGGCTACCAGTCATAATTTTTATTACTATTGCAATCTGGTTTAGGCTATATAGAAATTCAGTAGATAATTATTATTTATTGGCTGGGTCTGATGGTCCTTACCTGCCAGTACAGGTAAAAAGCCTATTTGAGCATTACAGACTTGCCTTCCCTGATATGCCATTATTGTTCATATTATGCACATTGATTGCAAAGGTTTTATTTTTTTTGAAATTAGGTGCTGCAAACGAATGTATATTAATGGCAATAAGAGTGGTGGACACATTTTTGCCACCTCTTGCTGCTATTCCTGTTTTCTTTATTTCTAAAGAATTATCTTCAGATCAATTAAAATCTAAATTATCAAATTACTTTCTGATTGCGTTTTCAATATTAAACATAACACCATTATTTATCTTTTCATTCCAATTACAAAAAAACAGCTTAGCTACTATTTTAATTTTTTCTTATATCTATTATGTAGTAAAAATATTAAAATACAATCATAGAGAAGATTTTATTAAAATTGCTATTACCTTTTTTATTTGTTTAATTACTCATTTTGGTAGTTCTGGTTTTTTAATTTTTATCACCTCAATCATTTTGCTTTTTTGGTTTTTGTTTCAGAAAAAAAGAACAGTTTCTATAAAATTTTTAATTGTTATTGTTGCATTTTTAACGATTACAGCATCTATAATTGCCTTACTTGACTACTCAAGATTTATCAGAATAATAAACGTTCCCTTAAAAATATTTGAAGCCCCAGTTTTGCTATTTGCTATTTATGGTCAAAATTTTATATTAAAAGGTTATAACCTGTTGGTAATCATATCAATGAATTTTCTTGCTATTGTTGGATTTATTTTTTTAATAAAGCAAAGAAAGCAATTAGAAACTTATAAACTTATATTAGGGCTGGCATTAGGAACTTCTATTATTTTTTTATCAAATCCAATGTTGGGATTGGAATGGGCTAGTAGGTTATATATGCTAGCTTATATTCCTACAACTATTTTATACTTAATCCTTTACAATAGCACCTCAAATAAGTGGTTTAAAATATCTACTATAATAGTGTTTGCTTGGCTTTTGATTGAATCTTTTGGTGTATCAGCCTTCGAAAAAGTATATACGACGTTAGATGATGCTTCTTTTTTAGAACTCCAACATATAAAAGAAAAGAAAATATTTTCAGCAAATGATGTAATAGTTGCACGACAAAGTTTAAGGATTCTTTCAAATTGGGTAATCGAATCAAAAGGCATTGACCGATATTTACTCACAAAAGATGAGTTTAATAAATACCCCAACTGTTATTTATTGAAGCAAATAAAAGGGAAAAATCCACTCTCAAGAGGAAGCGAACCTAATGTTGGCGATAGCATTTTGCAAGTATATAAAGGCGAACATTTTGAAGTTTATAAATTGACAAGCAATATACAATTACCAGACAATGCAGAAAAAATATTCAAAGGAATCAGAGGTACAATACATTCTATTTCAGGCAATAATCTATATGTAATTGATAACAAAACAAATAAAATAAGACATGTTATTTACGACCCATTCAATGCTTTATTTCCAAAACTTTCTGTTGGAATGAAAGTAGAAATTAATGGTGAATGGACGCCATTTAGTTTGACCATAAAGGCTGAAACTATAAAACAAATTGATAATTTTGAAGATAAATAATTTAATCCCACATTCACTTATTTGCATATTTTTTATGATGTATCTATTTTGTCAGAAAAATATAAATTATGAAAGTCGTCATCCAAAGAGTTTCTGAAGCTGCGGTGAAAATTGATGGAAAAATAAATGGTTCCATTGGTTTGGGACTAATGATATTATTGGGCATTGAAAATGATGATAATGAGGAAGATATCAATTGGTTGTGTCAAAAAATTGTTCAGTTGAGAATATTCGATGACAAAGAAGGCATCATGAATCTTTCGCTTTTAGATGTAAATGGCGAAATTCTACTCATAAGCCAATTCACACTTCATGCCAGCACCAAGAAAGGTAACCGACCATCGTATATCAAAGCAGCAAAACCAGATGTTGCAATACCTATTTACAAAAAGGTCATCGCAAAACTTGAAGAATTGTCCAATAAAAGCATCCAAACAGGTATCTTTGGAGCAGATATGAAAGTATCGTTAATTAACGATGGTCCTGTTACAATATTAATTGATTCAAAAAATAAAGAATAAGAAATGAAAGTTCATAATTTTAGTTCTGGTCCTGCAATTTTGCCAGAAGAAGTGTTGGTAGAAGCTGCTCAAGCCGTGATTGATTATAAAAATAGCGGTTTGTCGATATTGACCATGTCGCATCGCAACAAATTATTTGTTGATATCATCGAAGAAGCCCAACAGTTAGTAAAAGAATTATTAGGATTATCGAAAGATCATCATGTTTTATTTTTGAGTGGTGGAGCAAGCAGCCAATTCTTTATGATTCCTATGAATTTCTTAGCTTCAGACCAATTTGCTAGCTATTCCGACACTGGCACTTGGGCAAATAAAGCGATAAAAGAAGCTAAAAATTTTGGCGAAGTGAAGGTTTTAGCATCTTCAAAGGAGGAAAATTATGCTTTTATCCCCAAAAATATCGACATACCAAAAGATAGCCAATATTTACATTTGACGAGTAATAATACCATCTATGGCACTCAATATCAGGTATTTCCCGACACTTCTGTTCCAATTGTTTGCGATATGTCTTCTGATATTTTTAGTCGCGAAATCCCAACTGATAAATTTGGAATTATCTATGCAGGGGCTCAAAAAAATATGGGACCAGCTGGTACTACTTTAGTTGTTATAAGTCCCGAGTTTGCTGAAAAAAGAGCAAATCGTACAATTCCAACCATGCTGAATTATCAAACTCATATAGCCGAAGGATCGATGTTTAATACACCTCCAACTTTTCCAATATTTGTGAGTTTATTGACAATGAAATGGGTGAAAGCACAAGGCGGATTGAAAGCTATGGAGCAAAGAAATAACCATAAAGCCAATGTTTTATACAATGAGATTGACCGCAATCCATTATTTAAAGGAACAGTAGCAGTGGATGATAGATCCAAAATGAACGTTTGTTTTGTTCCGAATAATCCCGATCATGAAAAACCATTTTTTGACCTTTGCACTCAAAATGGCATGATAGATTTCAAAGGACACAGATCTGTTGGCGGTTTTAGAGCATCTATTTATAATGCAATGCCATTGAGTTCGATAGAACTAATGGTAGAATTAATGCAAGAATTTGAAAAAACAAATGGATAATGAATGAAGAATTAATTGAACAACTTAAATATCCAATAGGAAAATTTGTTCCAAAAGAAAACTATAATCCCCAAATATTGCAACAATTGATAGACGATATTGCTAATTTCCCATCATTGCTTTATAAAATAACAGAAAACATATCAGATAATCAGCTTGATACTCCCTATCGACCAGAGGGTTGGACCATTCGTCAGTTAATTCATCATTGTTCGGATAGTCATATCAATGCCTATGTTCGTCTGAAATTAGCTTTGACTGAGGAAAACCCAAATATAAAACCCTACTTTGAAGATAGATGGGCGGATTTAATAGATTCAAAACTTCCAATTGAATCCTCACTTAAAATTTTGGAATCAATTCATTATAAATGGGTAGTTTTATTTCAAAATATGCAATCCTTAGATTGGGAAAAATCTTATCATAATCCTGAAAGTAAAAAAACATTCAAATTAAACCAATATTTAGATCTATATGCTTGGCATTGTCGCCATCATTATATGCACATTCAAAATGGTTTAAAACAGAGGTGACAAATTGTCACAAATTTTACCATGGCATGAGGTTTGATTTTTGAGGGTAAATCAAAATAGTAAATATTATGGTAAAAGGACAAATATCAGTTCAAACGGAAAATATATTTCCGATAATCAAGCAATTTTTATATTCTGACCAAGAAATATTTTTAAGAGAATTAGTTTCAAATGCTGTGGATGCAACGACTAAAGTGAAGGCTTTAGCATCGAGAGGTGACCTTAAAGGAGAACTCGGAGATACCACCATCGACATTTTATTGGATAAAGAAGCCAAAACACTCACAATTCGTGACCGTGGAATCGGAATGAATGAAGAAGAAGTGAATAAATATCTGAACCAAGTGGCATTTTCGAGTGCAACAGAGTTTTTAGAAAAATTCAAAGGAGAACCTATTATCGGACATTTTGGCTTAGGATTCTATTCCGCTTTTATGGTAGCTTCCAAAGTGAATGTGGATACCAAATCCTATAAAGAAGAGTTCGAGCCAGTTTCTTGGGAATGCGATGGCAATCCTGAATATCTGATTGGAAAAGGCGAAAGAAACTTTAGAGGAACCGATATCATTCTTCATATTAGCGATGATTGTGAGGAATATTTGGAAAAAGATAAAATAGAAGGATTACTCAAAAAATATTGTAGTTTCCTACCCGTTCCAATCCGTTTTGGCACAAAAAAAGAAACTACTTGGGAAGGAGAAGGCGAAGATCGAAAATCTATAGAAACAGAAGTTGATAATATCATCAATAACACTCATCCGCTTTGGAAAAAAGCCCCTAAAGATTTGACGGATGAAGATTATAAAAACTTCTATAATGAGCTATACCCATATAGCCAACCTCCAATCTTTTGGATTCATCTTAATATCGATTATCCTTTCAATCTGACAGGAATTTTGTATTTACCAAAGATTGGAAATTCAATAGAATTGCAGAAAAACAAAATACAATTATATAGCAATCAAGTATTTGTGGCAGACGACGTAAAAGAGATTGTCCCAGACTTTTTGATGTTGCTTCATGGTGTAATTGATTCTCCAGATATTCCATTGAATGTTTCGAGAAGTTATCTTCAAAGCGATAGAAATGTAAAGAAAATAAGTAGCTATATCACCAAAAAAGTTGCTGAAAAACTTTTAGAAATCTATAGAAATCAGAAAGAAGAATACGAAAGCAAATGGAAAGATATTAGCACCTTTGTAAAATATGGAGTAATATCTGATGAAGCTTTTGCTGAGAAAGCAATGAAGTTTGCCTTGTTGCAAAATGTAGATAACCAATCTTTTACAATAGAGGATTACAAGGAAAAAGTGAAAGCGAACCAAACAGACAAACACAATAAAGTGGTGATGCTTTACACGAATAATGTGATAGCACAAGATGGTTTGATAGCAGCTTGCAAACAAAAAGGTTATGATGTGATAGATATGTCTGAGGCAATAGATAATCACTTCATGCAGCATCTTGAATATAAATTAGGTGATATCGTTTTTGTGAGGATCGACTCTGAAACGATCAATAATTTGATTCAAAAAGATGAGAAAGTTGAATCTGTTTTGAGCGAAAAAGAGCAAGAAAAGGTAAAATCGATTTTCGAAAGTGTTGCAGTAGAATCCAAAGGAGCTACAGTTCAGCTTCAAGCTATGGGCGTTGATGATGCTCCAGTGGTAATCACCAAACCTGAATTCATGAGAAGGATGAAAGAAATGCAACAATTGCAAGGAATGAATTTTGGCGATTTCCCAGATATGTATCAAGTGGTGGTGAATACCAATCACCCTTTGGTGGCGAGCAAATTATTAACGAACAAAGATGAAGCTGCACAAAAAGAATTAGCAACCTATCTTTATCAGTTGGCTCAGCTCAATCAAGGTATGTTGAAAGGTAGTGAATTATCTGCTTTTGTATCGAATAGCTTGAAATTCTTGAATTAATAAGTTTAGATATTGATAAAAAAGGAGCAAGTCATGGTTGACTTTGCTCCTTTTTTTGTATCATTTTTAAAACTCTAGAAGTGTGTAGGTTGTCGAAATACTGTTTGACGGAGGAGTTTATTACGCCTAGACTTTTTTGCTTACTTTTTTTGGCGATGAAAAAAAGTAAGAGCTCCCGATTATTCGGGAACTAAATACTTTTTGTTCCATAAAAAAGTAAAAAAAAATCACTATTATTCTATCACCACTAACTTCTCCGTTGCCAACACTCTTTCTCCAGACTTTTGCGGTTGCCTAAGCTGCACCCCATATACTCCACTTGGGAGCTTGGAAATGTCTAGTGTAGCCAAATAAGCAAAGTCGGGCATCACATACCGCATCACAATTGCCCCACTAACATCTACCACAACCACTTCCGTTTTTATAGTAGGGTCGTATTGAGGGATGGAAATATCTATTTTGATTATTGTAGATGATGGGTTTGGGAAGAGCTTGATACCATAATCTTCTGGCTTTATATCTTTGGTGGCAACACTAACCGTATCGCAAGGGCTTCCTTTGAGGGGTCCGAGGCGGTAGTTGGGGAAATTGGGTGCTGTAAAAGAATTTACTTTATTCAAATTGATTGAATGTTGCTTTACATTACAGGCTTTTCCTTTTAAATCTGGATTTTCAATGACATGAAGATAGTTTGTGCTGCATGTTGCAGTACAAATATAAATTTTACCATCTGGTCCTAACCATGATTGAAAAAATTTAGTTTGACAACCATTAATTGGTGAAAAAAAACCATCATAAATGGCAACTGTATCAACAGATGCTAATAAATCAGGTGCTTCTAAATCAAATTGTAGTATTTTTTCAAACAATACAATATATAGGAATCTTGAATTGGAAGATATTGAAGAAAAACTTGATAACAGAACTTCATTAACAGGTATTCTATATTGTTTTGTATTGGATAATACTCCACTACACCTATCAAAATCGGCAATATTAATTACAGTTGGGTTTCCATCATCAATTCTTATAAATTTTTTCCCATCATTACTATACATTGAAGTACTGCTAAATCCCATTTCTTTTATTCGAAAGCTATCTAATTTTTGCTTACCAATATAAACAACTCCAGTATCATTTAGCAAATATTGTTTATAAGTATTTGTTCTCCATTTATTTACATTGATCCACCAATCCCTTCCATTTCCATGTTGACAAGATGTTAATGAACCGGGGTCTAATGTATCATTTGTAATCAGTTTATTGAGTTCTATTACTTCACCAAGTCCATTATTTTTGGTCATATCTATTTTTTGATAATAGAACTCAGGTGATACTACCCATCCTATAAGAGGATTATAAGTATGTACTACATTTATATCTGTATTAAATATGAAATACTTATTATCATCATTTGGAGATGGAATAGACAAAACTCCTTGATTTAATGGCAATCCTCCAACATCATATTGTGTCCAACCTCCATCATCTAAATACTTTCCTGGGTTGATTCTATTTCCATTTTTTAGGGTAGAATGCTTTTTATTATTGATAGAGATGCCATTTGTATAGAACTGTAAATTCCCATTTTTATCAGCCATAATTGAACTACTAACGTTAAATGACATTGTTCTTTCATTTGTAACCCAAGTGGTATCTTCTTCTACAGTTAAGGTTGCATTTCCATATTTGTATGTCCCAAACATACAGTATTTATCGAATTTTCCCAAATTTGACATTTGAGAATAAGATTGGAAATGAACAAAAAGAAGAAATAGAAAATATAAGTATTTCATAAACCCATGTTTTTTATTGTGATATCATATTATTTTGGAAACACCTTAGAAAGTTAAATCTTTTGGTTCTTATATAATACAACGAATTTAGTACAGAACAAATTTAGTATATTACAATTGCAAAAGCAATTAATTCTTCTTAATCTTTATTTTCTTAAAAAATAGAATTTTTGTATTCAATTAAATTATTAATTGACCACCTTCAAACAATATTCTTGCACCGTAAAGTATAATTGGAGCGTTGGCGACTAATATTTTCCTATTGGCAGATATAGTTGGAGCGTTGGCGACTAATATATTCCTATTGGCAGATATAATTGAATGGATGGCGGTTAATATTTTCCTATTGGCAGATATAGTTGAAGCGTTGGCGGATAATAATTTCCTGTTGGTAGGTATAAATGGAGCGACGGCGGATAATATACTTGCACCGACAGGTATAATTGTAACGGCTGCGGATAATATTCTTATACCGACAAGTATAGTTGGAGCGGCTGCGATTTCAAATGACAAGCCTGAAATTATATTGTTTGTTAAGTCCTCTACTATATTGCATATTAATTTGTTATGAATACGATTCTCCTTTAAATTGGGAAGCCCCCCCCTTACATTTAAGAGAGAGGCCATCCCAAAAACCTTCTTTAGGAGTTTCCTCCTTTATATCTTTATTGCCTAAGCAAATTAATTTCTATATCTTTTCTTCCTTTCAAATTTGTTCTCCTTCTTTGCAAATTCGAACCCAACAGTGATTTCATGCGATCCACCATTGTAATTTTGGAATGTCTGGAATGAATAATCGTAAGTATAAGCCAAAAATAATCCATTCATTTTTGCACCCAACATCAGACTAAGTGCTTTCCAAAGTCCTGCATGATAGGTCAACCCAACCGTTGCAGCTTCGTTTGCAAAGGATGTTCTTAGGTTAATATCTGCAATAAATGGCACTGTTTTAGATTTCCCTACCAAAATAGATGGCACTACCATGATGTCATTCACATCAAATTTGTACCCCACTGTAGCCAAACCAGCATTCAGAAAAGCACTCTTTTGACCAGAATTCAAATTAACAGATCCCAACCTAGCACTAATCAAATTTGGTGCCGAAAGACCAAAGATTAGTTTGTCCTGATAATTTCCAGAAAAACCTACTCCTGCTTCAAATCTTCTAGATCCAGCCAAATAATCTTTGTAGGTATCATCATTTTGATCAAATAAAGGATTGGAAACCTGACTATTAATACTCATTTGCTTAAATTCAGTAGAAATACCAATTGCCATTTTCACATCGCTTATTTGGTATCGAAAAGCATACGAAAGTTGCCCCCTAAGTTGTTGAAGTTGAGCCAAACTTTCTTTGCCTACCATCAAGCCAAGCCCTAAAGTATTCCCAATAGGTGCATTGAAGGACAATAGATAAGTCCTTGGAGCATCCGTAAACCCTTGCCAAGCCCATCTTGAGTTTAAAAATAACTGATATTTATCCGAAAACCCTGTGAAACCAGGATTTATACTCGTCGGGTTAATGAGATAATGTGTAGAAGCTGCTTCATTCTGAGCAGTTGCGAACATCGATATTAAGCAAAAAATGCTAACAAATAATTTTTTCATGACGATTAAATTTGTAAAGCCTCTGGGAAATTTTTTAATAATATTCATTCTAGTTTCCGAATAGAACTAACAATATAGCTCTATTCGGAAATAATTTATTTTATCTAATTAATGTTATCGAACCTTTAAAGGATTCAGTTTTACCTTGTCGGACCACTTCTAACACATAAAAATACCCTCCATCTGGTGCTTCATCTCCACTATCTTTTTTACCATCCCAAGCATTCACAGCTGGGAAATTTCTTGTTTCATGCACTTTCTGACCCCATCTATCAAAAATTTGTAAATATGTAGATTCAAAATCGCATAAGTTGAACTGTAAGGTTTCGTTTACTCCATCGTTATTCGGAGTGAAAACGCCCATTGAGTTGAAACAAATGGTTTCTGTACAATCATCACCTACAACAGCTAATCCAGTAATACTACAGCCATTATTATCTGTAATCGTCAAGGAATAATTGCCTTTAACTATGTTCGATATTGAACTCTTATTATTTGTTCCTGCAATATTCCATAGGTAGTTATACGGTGCAGTACCACCAGAAACGATTGCTTCTGCTGAGCCAATTGCAGCACCATCACATCCAGCCTTAGTAGTATTAAAGCTAACGGTCATGGATGTTGAACCTGGAATTATTGCCGACAAAACAACTGTAGAGCCATTCGCATCAGAAACAGTAACACTATGAGAACCAGCAGATAATGTTGAGTTTGTCGCTGTTGTTACATTATTGTCCCACTTGAATGTGTATGGAATCACACAACCAACTACATTGCCAACGGTAGCTTGACCATCATTACTATTGCCACAGCTCACTCCTTTATCAACTGATATGGAAGCTGTTAATACACATTTGGTTGTAAATGACATCACAACTGAACAATAATTATCTGAGATCGTCACACTATAATTTGTTTCTGGTGTAAGACCTGTAGCAGTTGGGCTAGTGGATGTTATTGGGCTACTCCATTTATAGGTAATATTTCCTGATGCACCAGTTGCTGTCACTGTTGCAGTAGTGGTAGTTACACTCACTGTTGCTGATAGATTCGAAGATGCTTTTACAGTAATATTCGATAATTCAATTTTATTGATTGGAATAGAACTATCATAAATAGTTACACTATATGTTCCTGCTGGCAAGTTTTGAACCACTTCATTTCCAGAAATAAGATTTCCATTGCTATCTTTCCATTGGAAAGTATAAGGTTTAATACCGCCATTTACAGTAAGTTCTATTTTACCATTATTATCATTCTTACATCCCAAATCTGTAGTTTTGAAACTTGCAGCCAAAGGAGTTGCAATAGAGTTTCCAACAGTGAACGTCGTATCTACAACAATACATCCATATTTATTTTTGATTTGTAAGGTATAATTACCAGCACAAAGACCTGTTCTATCTTTTGTAGTTATAGCTGCATTATCTGTCCAGCAATAGGTATAAGTTGCTGCTGGGGAAACTTTATCAATAGTTATTTTACCATTGCAGCCACTATTTGGAATTGTATTATTTGTAATAGTTACTCCAGAAATAGTTGTTCCGACAGACAGTGTATTGATATTCAGATTGATAATTAATGGATTCACATCACTACTAGAGGTTAAGGTAATTGAATAAGCTCCAGCTGCCAAATCATTGATTTGAATATTATTATTTGGAGAATTGACAATCATTTGAGTTGCATCATTACCCCATTTTAAGTTATAAGGAGGGCAGCCATAAATGAGCATTGCTATTTTCCCATCTTTATCACCCAAACATTTCACATCTGTTATTTTCAGATCAGAATATCCGGTTTTTACATTACTTCCAACAGCTATTTTATCCAATACTGCAGTACATTGGTTAGCATCTGTCACTACTACTTTGTAATAGCCAATTGGAATATCTATTCTGTCTTCAGTTGTTAATGATCCTGGTCCGATATTCCATTGATAAGTATATTGACCTACTCCGCCAGATGCTGTAATATAAATCTGTCCATCAGAAGAAGAACATCCAGTAGTTTTAATAGCAGTGTCAAGTTTAACTGTTAATGCTGACGTAGGTCCAGTAATGGTAAATGATTTAACGTATGTTGGTTGTGTAAATCCATTTTCAGTGATAGAAACTGTATAAGTTCCAGCTGACAAACCAGTTGCTGAATTGGTTGTACTAATGTTAGGGTTCCAAACATAAGTGTAAGGCTGGATACCACCAGTCACGTCTAGCACAATCGAACCATTATTATCGCCAAAACATTTAACATGACTAATATTTTCTTTTACTGACAATGGAACTCCAACAATATTAAATGGACCTGCCACTTTCTTACAATTAGAAGCATCTGTTACGGTTACGTAGTAATCCCCACCACATTTCAAAGCAGATAAATCTTTTTGAGCCGATGTGAAACTGCATGGACCACTCCAATTATAAGAATATCCACCAGCACCTCCAGAAACAGTCAATGCTATAGCTCCATTTGGTGCTACTCCAGATGTTGTGCCTGATACTAAAATTTCTGTAGCTTGATCTACTACATAAGATGAAAATGTTTTTGTACAGTTGTTTGCATCTGTGATGGTAACTGTATATGTACCTGCTGTCAAATTTGTTGGGTTATTAGTTGTGTTGCTAGTACCCGTCCAAGCATATTTGTAGGGTGGTTTTCCACCAGTAACAACTATTTTGATAGC
>Ga0208695_1002756_pt1 | contig 12418 bp, 9 predicted proteins | sample AD_UKC111_MetaG_FD_184449 | JGI IMG/M metagenome (GOLD analysis project Ga0208695, IMG submission 184449) | Active sludge microbial communities of municipal wastewater-treating anaerobic digesters from Hong Kong - AD_UKC111_MetaG (SPAdes)... | ecosystem: Engineered > Bioreactor > Anaerobic >... | reverse complement strand
GGAGGAGGGGCAGGTCACCGTCGACGGCCGCACCTACTCGCTCGCGACGCCGTTCATCGTCGTCGCCACCCAGAACCCCATCGAGATGGAGGGCACCTACCCACTGCCCGAAGCGCAGCGCGACAGGTTCATGGCGCGCATCAGCATGGGGTACCCGGATGCCACGGCAGAACTTGAGATGTTGAAGACCCGTGAGACGTCCAGCCCGTTGACCGCGCTCGAGCCGGTCGTCTCCGGTGTCGACCTGCAGCGGATGATCGGCTCAACCCGCGCGGTGTTCACGAGCCGCGCGATCGAGCAGTATGCGGTCGCGATCTGCCAGGCCACCCGCTCCGACCGGGAGCTCAGGTTGGGCGCGAGTCCGCGCGCGACGCTGCAGTTGGTGCGGGCGGCGAAGGCCCGCGCGGCTCTCGACGGCCGCGAGTTCGTGTTGCCTGACGACATCGACGCCCTCGCGATCCCGGTGCTCGGTCACCGCCTGATCGCGGCCAGACGTGCCGGGGGTGGTACGAGTGCGCTGTCGGGCGGAAGTGTCGCCGATATCATCTCGCGCATCGTCGCGCAGACTCCCGTTCCGCTGAGCGCGTCCTGACTCGCGCCATGGCGGCTCCGGCGAAGGGTGTGGGCGTGCGCCTGACCCGGCGCGGCTGGTGGTTTCTGGCCGCCGGCGTTGTCGCGTTCGTCGCCGCCTATGCGGGTGGTCGGCTGCAGCTGCTCTACGTGGCGTGCCTGTTGCTCGCGCTGCCGCTGATCGCTCTCGCGGTGGTGGCCCTCCGTCGGCCCCGGCTTGCGGCGCGGCGCGAGTTCGCGCCGCGGGTGGTGCAGGCGGGGTCGGTGACGACGGTGTCGGTGGTGGCGAGCAACACGGCGCCCGGGAGGAGTCTGCCCGCGGTGTGGTGGGACAGGCTGCCGTGGCATCCGTGGTCGACACCGCCGGGGGCGCTGCGCGCGTTGGAGGCCCGGGGTCCCCGTTTCGCGCGCAACAACGCGACGACTGTGCTCTACGACTTGGCTCCGCCGCGGCGGGGCATCGTGCCGGTCGGTCCGCTGACGGTGGAGGTGGGAGACCCGTTCGGGATGGCCACCTGCCGAGCGATCGTGGGCGAGTCCGAACTGCTCACCGTGACGCCCGAGGTGGTGCCGCTGGCCGACTCGGGGCTGTCGGTGCCGGCGGGTGACGGCGAGTCCCGGCTGGTGCAGCGGCGAGCGACCGGTGACGAGGATGACGCGATGACCCGCGAGTACCGGCACGGCGACGCGATGCGGCGCGTGCACTGGCGGGCGTCGGCGCGGTCGGGTGACCTGATGGTGCGGCAGGAGGAGCAGCGCAGTTTTCCGGAGGCGCGCATCCTCGTGGACACGACTCGTGCGGGCTACCGTGACGCCGAGGGCCCGTTCGACGCGGCCGAGAGTGACGGGTTCGAGTGGGTGGTGCGCATGCTCGCCTCGGTGGCGGTCCACCTGCGGCGAACAGGCTTCCTGGTGACGATCGAGGAGACGGGGCCGTCCCAGCTCGACGATGTCGGTCGGGGTCGGCGCCGCACCTGGGGTGACGAGGAGTTCCTCAGCCGCCTTGCCTCCGTGCACCTGACCGAGGCTCCCGCCCTCACGCCGGGAACCCACACGGCCGCCGGGCCCGTGTTCGCGATCCTCGGCACGGCCGAGCCGGAGACGATCGAGTGGATGCTCACCCATCGCCGCCCGGGCGAGCTGGCGGTCGCGTTCGTGGTGCGCACGTCGTCGGCGATCGATCAGATCGATCGGAGTTTCGGCGTGCCGTCGGGCGCGAGCCGCCTCGACGAGGAGCTCGCCGATGCCGGATGGCTCGTGGTGCCGGTGCGGGCCGACGAGGATCACGCCGCCGCCTGGCAGGCCGTGGTCGCGGAGTTGGGGCGTTCCCGTGGCAGCGCGTAGATCTCAGGCGCACTGGCTGCTCAGCGCTCTGATCCTGGTGGCGATCGGCATCGCCGCGGCAGGGCTGTCGAGCGTGCTCAGCGACGTGGCGTGGTGGTTCATGTTCATGCTGGTGACGCTGGTCGTGCTGCTGGCCGCGGCGATCGTGCGCTCCACGGCTCGGCACCGGGTGTGGGCGAGCGTTGCCGGGTTGGGGGCTGCCGTGGCATCCATCACCCTGCTGTTTGCGCCGGGCACGGCTCTGCTCGGCATCATCCCGACGTTCGCGACGTTCGACGCATTCCACCAGCTGGAGCTTGAGGGCACGACGTCGATCGCCGCCCAGTCTCTGCCAGCGGATGCCGACAAGGGCATCGTCTACCTCATCTGTCTTGGGGCGGCCGCGATCGCTCTCGCCGCCGATACTGTGGCGCACCAGTTCCGCACGCCCGCGCTGGTGGGGGTGCCGCTGCTGGCGCTGCTGCTGGTTCCGAGTCTGGTGCGTGCGGAGTTGAGCAACGCGCTCGTGTTCATGCTGACGGCCGTTGCATGGCTGGCGATCATGCTTGTCGGTTCGCGGCCGCGGCGGTTCGCGCTCGGCACGGCTGCGGCGGCGCTTGCTGCCTCTCTGGTGCTACCGCTGGTGCTGCCGGCGGTGGAGCCGAGCAATGCGGGCGGTGCGGGCTCGGGTCTGACGACGGGCCTGAATCCGATCATCACTCTCGGCAACGACCTGCGCAGGGCCGATTCCACGCTGGCGTTGACCTACACGACGTCGGTGCCGGGCGGGCAGTACCTGAGGCTGACGGCGCTCGACAACTTCACGGGCGAGTCGTGGGAGCCGACCGCCACCGATCGGGTGCCCGGCAACGGTGTCGACGCCATCGGACCGGTGCCGGGTCTCGGCGCGGACGTGCCCCGCTCGACGACGATCACCGACGTGACAGTGGCGAGCACCCTGAGCCGTTGGCTGCCGGTGCCCTACGCGCCGGAGTCGATCACGGGGCTCGACGGTGACTGGTGGTGGGAGCCCGACGGGCTGTCGATCCGCACCGAGAGTTCGAACGCCCGCAACCAGGAATACGAGGTGCAGAGCGTCGACATCGCGCCGTCCATCGAGCAACTCGTCGCGGCCGGCTCGACGGTCGAGCCGGGGTTGGAGCGCTACCTGGTGATCCCGGAGGACCTGCCGGCGATCGTCGCGAAGACGGCGCGCGAGGTGGTCGGTGCGGCCGAGAGCAACTACGACAAGGCCATCGCCATGCAGGCCTACTTCCGCGGCGGCGATTTCACCTACTCGCAGGATGCCCCGGTGGAGCAGGGCTTCGACGGGTCGGGCGCTGCGGTGCTGGGCGCGTTCCTCGAGGCGAAGTCGGGGTACTGCGTGCACTTCTCGTCGGCGATGGCGGCGATGGCGCGCACGCTGGGCATCCCCGCGCGAGTGGTCGTCGGCTTCACTCAGGGCGTTCCTGACGTGCCGGAGGGCACGGCCCAGGGCGTGCCCGATCAGGCGCTTCCGGATGACGCGCCCGCAAGCGAGACGCTGTACCGGGTGTCGACCGACAACCTGCACGCCTGGCCGGAGCTCTACTTCGCGGGCATCGGATGGGTGCGGTTCGAGCCGACGCCGGGCCGCGGCAGCGAGCCCGCGTTCGCGCCCCTCAGCCAGGACGACCCGTCGACTCCCGACGTCGACGAGTCGGTTCCGCCGAAGCCGACCTCGGTGCCCACGTCGGCACCAACGGTCGCGCCGTCGCTTCCCCCCGAGGATCCGACGAACACCGACCCCGACACCGCAGCCCCGGATGCCACGGCAGCCCCCATCTCGCCGCTGCCCTTCGTGCTCGTTCTGCTGGTGGCCGTGCTCGCGACCCCGTGGGCTCTGCGTCTGGCGGCCGGCCGCCGCCGTGTGGCTGCCGCTCGCGCCGGCTCGACCCGCGCCGCCTGGCAGGAACTGTCTGCCGTGGTCACCGACCTGGGCATCCCGTTGTCGTCGTCTCTGACGCCTCGCCAGGCGGCCGCAGAACTGGGCGGACTCCTCGATCCCGGCGAGCGTGACGCACTCAACCACCTCACGGCGGCCCTCGAGGCGGAGGCTTTCGCCGGAGCGTCCCGCACCCCCGTTCCGGTCGATGAGCTGCGGATCGTGCTGCGCGGCCTCCGTCGCGGCGCAGGTGTGGGCGCACGGCTCGTGGCGGCGGTGCTGCCGCGCTCGCTGGTGGCGGCGTGGTTGCCGCAGCGCGCCGCCTCGCCGGTTGAGTAGCCGCGTAGCTCCCGCTGGTTGAGTAGCCGCGAAGCGGCGTATCGAAACCCGGCCGACTGAGCTGGGTAGGAGAGGATGGGCGCGTGGACTATGGCGACGAGACCGAGGTGCTCGGGGCATCCATTTCGCTATCTATGTACTTCGACAGTGAGCTGGATGCGGTTCCAGAGTGTCTGGCCAACACGCGGGGAACAAACAAGAAGGTCGTGAGCTACGGGTTCACGCGCCATATCCACGGGGATCGGGACGTGAGTTCCGACGTGTGTACCTTCCTGGCTGAACACATCGCGGTTCTTGAGGGAAACGGCATCAGCGCGAGTTGGATCCGAGACCGCGGTGGGCGAATCCGGGCCTATCTTTCGCTTCACCCCGGTGACAGCGTGGGCGGTCTTCGAATCGAGGCGGATGTCGTGGCTGGCCTCGCGCGACTCGGAGCGGCACTGGACGTGGACGTCATCTGAGCGGCTCGCCACCTACCCCAACGGCGACAACGCAATCACCGGCCGCCCCGTGACCGGGTTGTGCAGCACGACCGCCTCGACCCCGTACACGTCGCGGATGAGGTCGGGCGTCAGCGTGTCGACTGTGGCTCCGGCGGCGACGACGCGGCCGCCGCGCAGCACGATCACGTTGTCGGCGTAGGTGGCGGCGAGGCCGAGGTCGTGCAGGGCGGCGACCACGGTCATCCCGTCGCCGGCGAGCTTGCGCAGTAGGCCCAGCACGGCGAGTTGGGCGCCGATGTCGAGGTGGTTGGTGGGTTCGTCGAGCAGCAGCAGGCGCGGCTGCTGGGCGAGCGCGCGAGCGAGCATGACGCGCTGGCGTTCGCCGCCGGAGAGGGTGCCGAAGTCGCGGTCGGCGAAGTCGGTCATGCCGACCGTGTCGAGCGCGCCAGCGACGACGGTATCGCCCGGGTCCGCGGCCCAGAGTGACTGGTGGGGGAGGCGGCCCAGCTCCACGACCGAGGCGACGGGCATGGCGAGGTCGGTGGCGGCATCCTGTTCGACGAGGGCGGCGAGGCGGGCGCGCTGGCGCCGCGGCATCCCGAGCAGGTCGTCGCCGTCGAAGGTCACCGAGCCCTCGCGGGGCCGCTGCACCGCCGCGAGCGCCCGCAGCAGGGTGGACTTGCCAGCGCCGTTGGGCCCGACGAGTGCGGTGAGAGTGCCGTCGGGTGCCTCGACGGAGACGCCGTCGATGAGCAGCGCTCCGCCGGCGCTGACCGTGATGCGCGAACCCACGAGCCCACTCATGTGAGCCCCCGGCGCCGGGCGAGCAGCACGGCGAAGACTGGCGCGCCGATGAGGGCGGTCACGATTCCGACCGGCAGTTCGCGCGGGTCGAAGACGGTGCGCGCGAGGGTGTCCGCCCACACGAGGAAGATGCCGCCGACCAGCGCCGACAACGGCAGGAGCGCTCGATGCCCGCTGCCGACGAGCAGGCGCACGGCGTGCGGGAGCACGAGCCCCACGAATCCGATCGACCCCGAGACCGACACCATCGCCCCGGTCAGCAGCGCGGATGCCCCGAGCAGCCCCCACCGCGTCGCGCTCACGTTGACCCCCAGCGACGCCGCCGACACGTCGCCGAACGCGAAGGCGTCGAGCAGCTTGCCGGTGAGCATGATGGGCACGCCGGCGATGAGGATGGCGCCGAACGAGATCGCGACGGCGGGCCAGCGGGCGCCGGCGAGGGAGCCGAGCAGCCAGCCGAGGATCTCGCGGTAGGAGTCGCCGGTCACCGCCCAGAAGATCACGAGGCTCGTGATCGCGGAGGCGAGCGCCGACACGGCGAGCCCGGCGAGCACGGTGCGGGTCGGGGTGATGCGCCCGAGCGAACTGGCGAGCAGCAGGGTCAGTCCGAGGGCGAGCATCGACCCGAGGAACGCGGCGAGCGGCAGGAGCACGGCGAGTCCGAGCAGGAGCACCGACACCGCGCCGAGTGACGCGCCGCTCGACAGGCCGAGCAGGTAGGGGTCGGCGAGCGGGTTGCGGGTGATGGCCTGCATGACCGCACCGCTCAGGGCGAGTCCGGCGCCGACGGCCGCGGCAGTGAGGATGCGCGGCAGCCGCAGCTCCCACACGATGCCGTCACGCAGGTCGGTGAGCGGGTTCGCGCCGATGCCGAGATGGCTGAGGATCGACGCCCACACCTCATCGAAGCGGATGTCGGCGGGCCCGATTGTGACGGCGAGCGTCACCGAGGCGACGAGCAGCAGCCCGAGCCCCGCCGCCCACAGCCCCAGCGGAACCCGTGATCGAGCGCCGCCCGGTGATCGAGCTTGTCGAGATCCCGCTTGTCGAGATCCCGCCTGCCCCGCCCCCTCGACATCACGACCCATCGATCACCGCCAACTGGTCGCGCAGCGACTCGGTCGCCTCGACCGAGCGCACGCCCGCCTCGGTCGCGGCGAACGGCACGATCAGGTACCGCCCCGCCTTGACGGCGCTGAGGTTCTGGGTCGCGGGGTTCGCCTCGAGCATCGCGATCTTGTCGTCCGCGGTGTTCCAGGTCGCGTCCACCAGCACGATCACGTCGGGGTCGGCGTCAACGACGACCTCCCAGTTCAGCGGGGCCCACGTGGCGTCGACGTCGGCCGCGATGTTGGTCAGTCCGAGGGTCTCGAGCACGAGTTCGGGCGCGCCGAGTCCCGCTCCCACGTAGGGGGTGTCGTCGCCGGAGGAGTACCAGAGGGCGGTGCGACCCTGGCCCGACTTGTCGGCGAGCAGGGCATCCACTCGGGCCTGCTGGTCGGCGACGAGGGCTGAGGCGTCGACGCGGAAGATCGACGCGACCTCGCTGATGTCGCCGAACACGTCATCCCAGGTCAGCTTGGGCGGCTGGATGCTGCGGCACGCCGACGGCGCGACGTACGTGTTCACGCCCAGCGACTCGAGCTCCGCACGTTCGCCGACGCCGTCGGAGGCGAAGTTCGACTCCCAGCCGCCGAACACGAGGTCGGGGGTCAACTGCAGCACGGCCTCTTCGTTGGGCACGAAGTCGGAGATCGACGGGATGCTCGCAGCTGCATCCGCCCACTCAGCGGGCACCGGGCCGTCCTGGAACGCCGTGCCCACGATGCGGTCGCCGACTCCCAGTGCCAGCAGCAGCTCCGTGGTGGAGCTCTTGATGGTCACCACGCGCTCGGGTGCCGTGTCGAACGTCACCGTCACTCCGCAGTTGTCGACGGTGACCGGAGCGGCGACGTCGATGGTCGGGGAGGGGGTCGGCGCGCTCGCGGTGGCGCATCCGGTGAGGGCGAGGGCGGCGGCGAGAACGATCGGAACGGCGCGGTGCAGACGTGACATGACGGTCTTCCTGGGCAGGGGACATGGGCTGGGTCGGATACACAGCACGAGAGGCTGCGGATGACCGGCCGCCCCAAGTCAGGAGCGACGAACCACGCCATACGCGGCGCTCGGGTCGAAGTGCGTCAAGCCTATCGCCGCCGCGCGGCGGCGCGGGTCAGGCCTATCGCCGCCGCGCGGCGCGCCGCGTCAGGCCCGCGCCGCCACCGCGAGCGCCGCCGCGATCGAGTCGACGTCGCCGGAGATGCGTCCCACCGTGACGCGCAGGTGCGGTGCGCCGCCGCCCAGCTGGAACGGCGAACCGGGCGCAACTCTGATGCCCGCCGCCGCGAGACTCACGATCGCCGCGCGCTCGTCGGCCACCGGCACCCAGGCGTTGATGCCGTCGCCGGTCGGCAGGATGACGCCCTCGCGCGCCATCGCCGCCGTGAACGTCGCGCGGCGCTGGGCATACACGTCCCGCGCGACCGACACGCGCTGAACCGCATCGGGATTGGTGAGCAGGTCGAAGAGGATCGACTGCACCATGCGGGAGGTCCAGCCCGGTCCGAGCAGCCGGTGCGAGATGACCTGCTCGACGAGAGCGCGGGGGCCGCCCAGCGCGCCGATCCGCAGGTCTGGTCCGTGGGTCTTCGAGTAGCTGCGCACGTGCAGCACCCGGTCGGGCATCCAGGTGGCCAAGCTCACCAGCGGGGCGGTGGAGATCGCCCCGGAGTGGTCGTCCTCGACGACGATGGTGTTGGGCGCGGTGCGGCTGCGGTGCAGCATCCAGGCCAACTTCTCGGCACGGGCCGCCGTCATTGAGATGCCGCTGGGGTTGTGAGCCCGGTTCTGCAGAAGTATGACCGCGGGTGCGTGACCGAGTGCCGCGAGGAAGTGCTCGGGGATCATCCCCTCGTCGTCGAGGTCGACCGGCAGCGCCTCCAGCCCATAGTGGTCGAGCAGGTCGAAGAACGGCGCAAAGGTGGGGTTGCCGACGATCACCCGATCGCCGAAGCGCGTGATTCGCGCGAGCACCCGGTCGATCGCATCGAGGGCGCCGTTGGTCACCGTGAGCGCCTCAACCGGCGCCGGCCAGGTCTCGCGAAGCAGGTCGTGCAGCTCCGGGATGTCGGGCTTCTGCAGATAGCTGGTGGTGTCGGCCCGTCCGGACAACCGCGCGAGGGAAGCCATCAGGTCGGGCAGCAGTTCGGGGTCGGGGGTGCCTCGGGAGAGGTCGAGCCGCGCGTCGAGGTCACCGTCCATGCCGCGGTAGCGCAGCGGCAGCCAGTCCTTGGGCACGGCGCGCACGACGCTCCCACTGCGCCCCCGGCTGATGATGAGCCCGTTGGCCGACAGCGTCTGCCACGCGTGGCTGACGGTGGCCGGGCTGACACCGAGGTCGGCCGCCAGCGCGCGCACGGTCGGCAGGCGATCCCCCGGCGCGAGGTCGCCGCTCGTGATCATTCGCGCGATCGACGCGGCGATGCCCCGGGGTGTGGGTTCCTCGATCGCGAGGGCTACCGACTTCATGGGAACCGCCGTAGTGTCGAGATTTACGCCGAACGTCACGAAACGTAACGTTCGGGAAATGTTTAGGCCCCAGAATAACAAAAGGTTCCAGCGAGGAGAGCACAGAGATGACCGTGGTTCGCGCAGCACTCACCCAGACGACGTGGACGGGCGACAAGGAGTCCATGCTCGCCAAACACGAGCAGTTCGCGCGCGACGCGGCGGCTCAGGGCGCGCAGGTCATCTGCTTCCAGGAGCTCTTCTACGGTCCCTACTTCGGCATCACCGAAGACAAGAAGTACTACGCCTACGCGGAGCCGGCCGACGGCCCGATCGTGCAGCGCTTCGCCAAGCTCGCCAAGGAGCTGAACCTCGTGATGGTGCTGCCCATCTACGAGGAGGACATGCCCGGCGTGTACTACAACACGGCCGTGATGGTGGATGCCGACGGCACCATCCTCGGCAAGTACCGCAAGCACCACATCCCGCACCTCGATCGCTTCTGGGAGAAGTTCTACTTCCGCCCGGGAAACATGGGCTACCCGGTCTTCAACACGGCCGTCGGACCCATCGGTCTGTACATCTGCTACGACCGCCACTTCCCTGAGGGATGGCGCGAGCTCGGCCTCAACGGCGCCCAGATCGTCTTCAACCCGAACGCCACCAAGCCGGGGCTCTCCAACCGGCTCTGGGAGGTCGAAGGTCCCGCCGCCGCCGTTGCGAACGGCTACTTCGTGCTCCAGCCCAACCGGGTCGGCCGCGAGGACAACGAGTACGGCGACCTCGCCGTCGACTTCTACGGCACGAGCCAGGTCATCGACCCGCGCGGCAACTTCGTGGGGGAGCGCGGTTCCGGTGACTCGGAGGAGCTGCTCATCCGCGACCTCGACATGGACATGATCCGCCAGATGCGCGACGACTGGCAGTTCTACCGCGACCGTCGTCCGGAGTCCTACACGTCGATCCCCAAGCCGTAGTCGGCCGGTCGAGTAGCCCCGCAGGGGCGTATCGAGACCAGGTTTCGATACGGCCTTCGGCCTACTCAACCAGCGAAGAGAAGGAGTCCCCCTTGAGCACAACACTCATCACCGGTGGCACCGTCGTCACCGCGACCGGCCGCTCCGAGGCCGACGTTCTCATCGATGGCGAGACGATCGTCGGTGTTCTCAATCCTGGTTCCGTCCTCCTGGGCTCAGACCTCGCGTCCTCGGTGGATCACGTCATTGACGCGAAGGGCAAGTACGTGATCCCCGGGGGCGTCGATGCGCACACCCACATGGAGCTGCCGTTCGGCGGCACCGCGGCATCCGACACCTTTGAGACCGGCACCCGTGCCGCGGCCTGGGGTGGCACGACGACGATCATCGACTTCGCGGTGCAGACGTTCGGCCAGAAGGTCATGGACGGCCTCGCCGCCTGGCACGCCAAGGCCGCCGGCAACTGCGCGATCGACTACGCGTTCCACCAGATCATCGGCGAGGTCAACGACGACTCGCTCGCGGCCATGAAGAAGCTGCCCGACGAGGGCATCTCCAGCTTCAAGCTGTTCATGGCTTACCCGGGTGTGTTCATGTCGGATGACGCGCAGATCTTCAAGGCGATGCAGGTCTCGGCCGACACCGGCATGATGACGATGATGCACGCCGAGAACGGCCCCGTCATCGACGTGATCGTCAAGCAGCTGCTCGCGCAGGGCAAGACCGACCCCTACTACCACGGCGTCGCCCGCGCCTGGCAGATGGAGGAGGAGGCCACTCACCGCGCGATCATGCTCGCCAACCTCACCGGCGCGCCACTCTACGTCGTTCACGTCTCAGCGAAGCAGGCCGTCGAGCAGCTCGCCGCGGCCCGTGACATCGGCCAGAACGTCTTCGGCGAGACCTGCCCGCAGTACCTGTACCTCTCGCTCGAGGAGCAGCTCGGTGCCGACAGCGCGGAGTGGGGAAAGTTCGAGGGCGCGAAGTGGGTGTGCTCAACCCCCCTGCGATCGAAGGCCGAGGGGCACCAGCACCACATGTGGCAGTCGCTGCGCACCAACGACATCCAGATGGTCTCGACCGACCACTGCCCGTTCTGCATGAAGGGACAGAAGGATCTCGGCCTCGGCGACTTCTCGAAGATCCCCAACGGCATCGGCTCCGTCGAGCACCGCATGGACCTGCTCTACCAGGGCGTCGTCGACGGTCAGATCTCGCTCGAGCGCTGGGTCGAGATCACCTCGACCACCCCGGCGCGCATGTTCGGGCTCTACGGCAAGAAGGGGGTCATCCAGCCCGGGGCGGATGCCGACATCGTCATCTACGACCCCAACGGTCACACCTCGATCGGCTACGGCGAGGGCAAGACCCACCACATGAACATGGATCACAGCGCCTGGGAGGGCTTCGAGATCGACGGCCACGTCGACATCGTGCTCTCGCGGGGCAAGGTCGTGGTCGACGACAACCAGTACCTCGGCGCCAAGGGCGACGGCAAGTTCGTCAAGCGCGGCCTCTCGCAGTACCTCATCTAGCACGCTGGCCGGTCGAGTAGCGCGAAGCGCGTATCGAGACCAGCCGCCACCGGTTTCGATACGGCCTCCGGCCTACTCAACCAACAGAAAGAGCAGTAGATGCAATTCGGAGCAGTTCTCCAGACCCACCCGCCGGCATCGCGCACGATCCACCTCGCCAAGCTGGCGGAGCAGTACGGCTTCGAGTATGTGTGGACGTTCGACTCGCACATCCTGTGGGAGGAGCCGTACGTCATCTACAGCGCGATCCTCGCCCAGACCAGCCGGGTGATCGTGGGGCCCATGGTCACCAACCCGGCGACGCGCGACTGGACCGTCACGGCATCCACGTTCGCCACGCTCAACGAGATGTACGGCAACCGCACCATCATCGGCATCGGTCGCGGCGACTCGGCGGTGCGCGTCACCAACGGCAAGCCGACCACGCTCGCCGAGCTGCGCGACTCGATCCACGTGATCCGCGAACTCGCCAACTCGCGGGCCGTCGAGTACAACGGCTCGCAGCTGCAGTTCCCGTGGAGCAAGGGCTCCCAGGTCGACGTCTGGGTGGCCGCCTACGGCCCGCTCGCGCTCAAGCTCACGGGTGAGGTCGGCGACGGCTTCATCCTGCAGCTCGCCGACCTCGATATCGCCGAGTGGATGATCAAGTCGGTTCGGGATGCCGCGGAGAAGGCGGGGCGCGACCCCATGGCCGTGAAGTTCTGCGTCGCAGCCCCCTTCTACGTCGGTCACGACATGGAGCACATGCGCAACCAGACCCGATGGTTCGGCGGGATGGTGGGCAACCACGTCGCCGACATCGTCGCCAAGTACGGCGAGGGCTCGGCGGTTCCCAAGGCGCTCACCGACTACATCAAGGCGCGTCAGGGCTACGACTACAACGAGCACGGACTCGCGGGCAACAGCCACACCGACTTCGTGCCCGACGAGATCGTCGATCGCTTCTGCATCCTCGGC